>Ga0181357_1000545_pt1 | contig 14406 bp, 9 predicted proteins | sample Fa13VDMM110DN_FD_130094 | JGI IMG/M metagenome (GOLD analysis project Ga0181357, IMG submission 130094) | Freshwater viral communities from Lake Michigan, USA - Fa13.VD.MM110.D.N | ecosystem: Environmental > Aquatic > Freshwater > Lake | place: USA: Michigan | collected 2013-09-24 | reverse complement strand
TTCTTTGGCACAGACATCATTGGGTTTAGCGAGGGTGGTGTTGAGGCTATGCGAATCAATGCAAGCGGCTATTTGGGGATTGGTACTAATTCGCCATCATATCCACTTCATGTGGTAAGAGCTTCGGGTGACACTGCAATTAGAGCGCAGACATCAGGCTCTTATACATCTGTTAGTGTTCAGAACGCCACAACAGTTCTTGACATTCAAGTAAATGATGGAGTTGAATCTGGTGCTGTAGTTTATAATAATACTGCTGGTAATTACTCTCAAGTTTGGTACAACGCTAGTGGCGAACGTATGCGACTTAATGGCACTGGTAGTCTGCTAGTTGGGACTACAAGCAATATTGCGGCTGGGGCAAAAATATTTGCTCTTGGAAGTGGCGTAGGCATTGCAGTTGGATATGGTACGGGTAGCGCCGAATATCGTCATATCTACATGAACAGCGGAGATGGATCTTTATTTTTCTATAACCCAACGAACTATGCTTCTTTAAATCCCTCTGGTGCATGGACAAACGCATCAGATGCAAGGCTGAAAAAGAACATTGTTGATATTAAATATGGTCTTGCTGATGTGCTAAAGCTACAGCCTAGAAGTTATCAGATGAATAGTGTTGCTGGTGACTTTGTAGGTTTTATTGCACAAGAACTTCAAGGAGTCATTCCAGAAGTTGTATCTGGCGACCCAGAAAAACAACTCGGCGTTGACTACGGTTCATTGGTTGCAGTTGCATTTAAAGCAATCCAAGAACAGCAAGCCCTTATCACAGCCCTGACAACCCGCATCACAGCACTGGAGCAAGCATGACCACAACCTACACAATCAACCAACTTGACCGCCAAACCTCTGACGGCTTTGTAACGACAGTGCATTACACCGTCAGCAAAGTAGACGGCGAATTCTCTGCATCCACCTACGGCACTGTCAGCTTTGAAGCTGGTACGCCTGAAACACCTTACGCATCTTTGACCAAGGCTCAAGTAATTGAGTGGGTGAAAGATAAGCTGGATGTTGAGGCTATTGAAGCAAGCCTTGCCGCACAGATTGCCGCAAAGAAAACACCAACGTCAGCAACAGGAGTGCCTTGGTAATGAGCGACATCAAACTCTCAACCAACTTGGTAAATGCCATCCTGCAATACCTTGGAACACGCCCATACACTGAAGTCTTTCAGGTCATAGAGGCTATCCAAAAGGAAGCAAAAGCCGCCTCTGAGCAACCCAAGGATAATGTAGCTGAGTGATTTCTCCTACAAGGTGACCAGCCATGCCATTGCAAAAGATCCTACTCAAGCCCGGTGTAAATCGTGAAAACACACGCTACACAACCGAGGGAGGATGGTACGAGTGCGACAAGATTCGCTTTCGGCAAGGCACGCCTGAGAAAATAGGCGGTTGGCAACGCATCTCTTCCAGCTCTTTTTTAGGCGTTTGCCGCTCACTTTGGGCATGGGTCACGCTCAGTAATGTAAAACTCTTGGGTGTTGGCACGAACTTGAAGTTCTACATTGAGCGGGGCGGCGCGTATAACGACATCACCCCCATCAGAGAAACTGCTACCCTGACCGGTCCTTTCGTTGCCAGTACAGGGTCTAGCGTTGTAACTGTCACAGACACCGCCCATGGCTGCATCACCAACGATTTCGTTACCTTTAGCGGTGCGGGAATCACAAGCCTTGGCGGCAATATCACAGCCGCAGTTTTAACGGGAGAATTTCAGGTTACCGTAACCAATGCCAATACATATACCATCACTGTTTCTGCCACAGCCACTGCCTCTGACACGGGCACCGGAGGCACAGTTGTAGCTCAGTATCAAATCAACACGGGGCCATCTTTTAGCGTCCCACTGACAGGCTGGGGAACTGGCCTGTGGGGCTACGGCACTTGGGGTTTTGGTGAGACCAGTTACGATGCTTTGCGTATTTGGAACCAAAATAATTTTGGTCAAGATCTTATTTACGGTCCGCGAGGCGAGCCCCTGTATTACTGGAACGCGAATGTAGGGACATCTAGTAGCGTATTCACTGTTACTATTGCCAATCCTGCGGTGATTACAACCGCCACAATAACTTTTGTAGATGGCACGGCAGTGATGCTCACGACTACCGGTGCGCTGCCCACGGGCCTATCTGTTGGAACGGTATATTACATTGCTAATTCCACTGGAACTACTGCAAACCTGACTGCAACGTATGGTGGGGCAAACATAATCACTACGGGCGTGCAATCAGGGACACACAGCATATCTGCACGTGGGGTGTTGTTGTCTTCTCTTGCTGGGGCATCAGATGTGCCGCTGTTGCAAAACTACTTCACCATCTCTGACGCAAGCCGTTTTGTGCTGGCTTTTGGCACAAATGCAATTGGGTCTACTGAGATAGATCCTATGTTGATTCGCTGGTCGGATCAGGAAGATGCAGCAAACTGGACTCCGACGGCCACCACGCAGGCAGGGGACATTCGCTTGTCGCACGGCTCTGAGATTGTGACTGCTATGCAGGTTCGCCAAGAGATCGTAGTGTGGACAGATTCCTCCCTGTACTCTTTGCAGTACCTTGGGCCTCCCTATATTTGGGGTTCCCAACTGTTGGGCGACAACATTTCGATTGCAGGACCAAATGCCGCAGCGTTGGCTTCAGGCGTGGTGTTTTGGATGGGCGTAGACAAGTTCTATATGTATGACGGTAGTATCAAAACACTGCGCTGTGATTTGCGTCAATTCATTTTTGAAGACATCAATAAGTCCCAGTTTGATCAGGTGTATGCCAGTACAAACGAGGGCTTCAATGAGGTCTGGTGGTTCTATTGTTCTAGTGGTAGTTTTGTAGTGGACCTGTATGTAACCTACAACTATCTGGAGGATGTTTGGTCTTATGGCACGATGGGCCGTACAGCGTGGTTGGATTCTGGCTTGAGGGATTATCCGATTGCTGCAACCTACAACAACAACATTGTCAATCAGGAATTTGGGTTGAATGATGATGAGACGGGTACTGCTGCGGCTATCAACGCCTATGTTGTTTCCTCACAGTTTGACATTGGGGATGGCCACAACTTTGCTTTTATCTGGCGCATGTTGCCGGACTTGACTTTCCGTGGGTCCACGTCGACCAGTCCCGTGGCAACAATGTCCCTTTACGGCCTTAAGAATTCCGGTTCTGGCTACAACACCCCTGCTTCAGTTGGCGGCAGCAACAGCGCAAATGTCACGGGCACTGCGATGATCCCAGTAGAGGAATTTACGGGTCAGGTGTACACACGCATACGTGGTCGTCAAATGGCCATGAAGATTGAGTCAAACCAGTTGGACATGACATGGCAGATGGGCGCACCTCGTATTGATATCCGTCCTGATGGTAGGCGGTAGAAATGCTTGTCACAACAGAATATGAGTTGAACAGGGTAACTGCGCCAAACTTGCCGCGTGCGCCCGCTCAGTACAACGCTCAATATCATGAGCAGTTAAATAACGTCATGCGGTTGTATCTTAATCGGCTAGACAACATTCTTGGGCAGCTTGGGTCCGGTAGCAGTCTTATTCCTGCTCTTACTGTATATACAGTGGCTACGTTACCGAGTGCTGTGACATCAGGGATGAGTGCAAGGTCTTTTGTATCGGACGCTACTGCAACCACATTTGCTTCTACTGTTGCGGGCGGGGGAGCCAACAAGGTGCCTGTTTACTCTGACGGTACTAATTGGAAAATTGGCTAGAAATGAATAAGATGATACGATCAAGAAACCCTTATGGCACAAGGAACTAACATGGCAACAGCAGCAGATTCTCAAGGCATTATGGCTCTTCCAATGGAAGGCGCACCTGCCGACACCGGCGCACCGGCTCAACCTCAGTTGGGGCTTGACGATTCGTATGACGCGGTGCAACAAGGATTGCAAAACGCCAGTCCAGATGCGCATACAGCGGTCAATGATGAGTTGACAAAGCTTGCTCCACAGTTGGACCAGTTGCCTGATGAGGTGTTGGATCAGTTGCTGCAAATCGTCCAGTACATGCACGACAATCCCGAAGAGTATGCACCTCGCTTAAAAGAATTGGTCGATGCGGGAATCATTGATGAAGGGGATTTCCCCGACGAATACGACCCTGAGTTCTTGGCTACTTTGGGCATGGTTATCATGCAAGCCCGAAAAACTCGTCAAGGGGCTCAACAAGGCGCTATGCCTATTCAAGAGGCTCCCGTTCCCCCAGCCAACATGGCGCGGGGCGGGATTGCTGAAGCAGCACACATGGTCGCCTCCCGTGGTCGTGGCCAAGATACCATGCTGGCGCACATCACCCCCAGAGAAGCCCAAATGCTTCGTTCCAAGGGTGGTATGGGCACAATCAACCCAGCTACCGGCCTGCCTGAGTATGGGTGGTTTAGTAGTACGGTTGGTTCAATTACCGGAGCCATTGGCGGAGCCGTTAAGGGTATAACGGGTGGGATTAAAGACGCTGTTAAGGGCGTTACGAGTGCTGTTAAAAGCATTGTTTCCAGCCCAGTTGGCAGGGTGTTGGCTACCGTTGCGTTGGCCACGTTCCTCGGCCCGGGAGCCTTTGGTGTTGCAGGATTGAATCTTGGTGCAACAGCCTCCATGGCGTTGGCCTCTGGCGCAGTAACTGCGCTGGGCGGAGGCAACATCAAGGATGTACTGAAGAGCGCGGCCATTGGTGGCGCAACAGCATTCTTTGGCGCTCCCGGCGGAGCAATTTCCAATTATGTTGGTGGCGCTGTAACCAACGCCGCTGCCAATGCAGCGATTACTTCCGGTATTGTCGGTACGGGTATTGGTTTGTTGTCTGGTCAAAAACTGCAAGATGCTGTTAAGAGCGGCATAACTGCGGGTGCAATCTCAGGCTTGTCTACAGGGGCAAGTAAAGGATTTGACGCACAGATTGACGCGCCTAAATTAGAAACTGTGGCTGATATGGCCAAGAAGCAAGCAGGGCAAGACGTATCAGGCAATGCACTAAATGACCCAAATAGTGCAGGAGCGTCTTTCGGCCAGACTCAAATGACCAATCCAGATGGCACGCCAAGAGTAGAGTTGTTCAATGGCAGGCCCTCTAATATGTTTCAAAATCAGGATGGGTCGATTACATATAAGACAGTTCCATTGGCTGACCGGATGGGTCCTCCTTCAAGTTCCCCAGTAAATGGGCAAAATGTGTCTGCCAATGGGCAACCGCTTTCTCCATTGACTGGGCGAAACGTGGCACCTCCGACTGCTACAGATCCCTTGGGGGACTTCATTCAGCAAAATGATGCTGCTCGCTCTGAACTTTCTTCGTTGGCCAATACTCCTGCCCGTGTTCCAGAACCAAGCATGTTCGACAAGGCAAAAGGCCTGTACAACGAATACCTTTCTCCCTCTGGTATTAAAGAAGCGGGCCTTAAAAATGCACAAGCTCAGGCATATGGTCAATACAAGGTTGACCTTGCAAACGGAGTACCCGAATCGCTTGCTTCTCAGAACTATTCGGCAGCAGTGACAGCAGGCACTCCGGGAGTGTTTAGCACATATGGCCCAATGGTCGGTGCGGGCCTTGGTATTGCCGCTTTGGGAGGTGCATTTACACCAACGCCCCCTCAGCCTACTCAATTGCAAAACGACATCAACCAACGTTTGGTTGATGAAAAAGCCCGTGTGGCGGCAAACCCCGGTGCCTATGCTCCTCAGGGCATGGAAAGATTTGGCATTAAATATAACGACAGGGGTGAGATTATTGGTTCTCAACCATTTAACCCACAGCCTACCGGACCCACGGAGGTCGCAGGCAATTACATGCCCTACACGCCGTCCCCTTACATGACCCCAAGTGGTGCGATTGGCAGTGGTAATGTTTATCAGCCCTACAACAACGCCAACATGTATAACTTTATGCCACGCTATGCAGCTATGGGTGGAATCATGGATGCAGAGCCCATGCATTATGGATTTGGCGGGGATGTATCAAGATCGGTTATAGAGGCAGTTAGAAGAGTCCCGCCTCAACCTCAAATTGCAAATACAGGTGCACCACAGGCTCAACCTGTGGTGCAAAGCGGAAACTATTCCTCTACTGCGTACATGCCTGAGCCACCAATGCAGCCAATGCAGCCACCAATGCAGCCAATGCAGCCACCAATGCAGTCAATGCAGCCAATGCAGCCACCTGCTCAATTGCCCACGGAGTTCACCCAATACCAACAACTGTACGATCCAAATCAAATTTCCGAGCTGTCAAGACGCTTATATCCAAGTATCTACGACAGAAGCTACCGCGACTCCATTCTGTCCAATACGGCAATGGGTAATAGCGGCGGTATTGCATCTTTGGCCAAGGGCGGGTATCCTCGCCGCACGGGTCAAATATCCGGTCCGGGGACCGCGACCTCTGATTCAATCCCTGCAATGCTGTCTGATGGCGAATTTGTCATGACAGCCAAAGCTGTTCGCGGCGCTGGTAAAGGCGACCGTTTATCAGGCGCAAAGAAAATGTACGCTTTGATGCATCAACTCGAACGTAACGCAGCACGGGGATAAAAGATGGCAACCGAAACCACAGAACAAATAGTCCGGGAATCCCCGGAAGTCGAAGCGTATAAGCTTAATCTAATGAAAGCTGCGGGGGCCTTGCAAGCTCCCACGCTTCCCCAGTACCAAGTAGCTGGATTTACGCCTCAACAAACCGCTGCAATGCAGGCGGGCCAACAAGGCATTGGGGCCTACACCCCTTACTTGCAGGCGGGGCAACAAAACTTGCAGGCTGCCACTGCCACTACAGGAGAGGCAGCAGATGTGCTGCGTGGAGCGGATACCAGAGGACAATTCTCTGCGGCGCAGCAGGCACAAAATCTTGCCGCCGCTGGTACTTTGCAAAATGCTCAGCCAATTGGCCAACAGCAAATTCAACAGTACATGAACCCATACAGTAATCTTGTATTGGGTCAGCAACTAGAAGAAATGAGCCGCCAAGCTCAGATGCAGCAGCAAGGCTTAAATGCCCAAGCTGTTCGTGCTGGCGCGTTTGGCGGTTCACGCCAAGGTATTGCTCAACAAGAACTCAATCGCAATTTGATGCAGACCCAAAACCAAGCCATTGCACAGTCTTTGCAAGGCGGGTACGGTCAAGCGTTGTCCACGGCCCAGCAACAGCAACAAGCCGGACTTGGCGCATATGGCCAGCTAGGGAATATTGGCCAAGGTATTGGTAGTTTGGCTGGACAGCAATTTGGTATTGGCTCACAGATGGCTCAAGGACTTGGTTCTTTGGGTGGTCAATTGGGTCAATTGGGCGTTCAACAAGGCGCTATGGGGCAGGCTGCTCAGCAACTTGGCCAAGGGGATGTAAACTTTTTGTACAACCTCGGTGCCCAGCAACAGAAACAGCAACAAGCGGTGCTGGACGCTACGCGGGCTTCGACAATGCAAACCGCTATGCAGCCGTACCAACAGTTGGCATTCCAATCGGATATCTACAAAGGCGCACCGTCCACACAGATGGCAATGACATCTCAAGCTGCTCCAACACCAAGCCCATTCCAGCAAATTGCAGGCGTTGGCACAGGTATTTTGGGTCTGGCAGGTGCTGCAAACAGCGCAGGCAAGCTCTTCTAAGGAAACATGATGAAAGCCACAGTTCTCAAACGATCAATGTTTTCTGACAAGATGCCTAAATCCGTGCGTAACAGCGGGATCATGGCCGGGTTTGAAGACGATGACATGTTGGAGGCCCCTCCTGAAGAGGACACCATGCCTCAGATGGCGCGTACGCCACGGAATCCTGAAATCTTGATGAACACTTTGCGGGGCGATATGCGCTCCGTTGATGCACGGTACCAAGAGCTGGCCCAGATGGTGGGCGATGAAGCTGCTCAGGAGACTCCTCCTGAAGTCTTGGCCATGCTTCAAATGCAGTTTGGGCAGCAGCAGGGAGGTATTGGTGCGTTGCCGCAAGGCGCGGGCATGATGCCTCCTCCCATGGAAGGTGGCACACCCATGGGGGCACCCGGCGGGGCCCCTGCAATGCCCTCCCCACAAGGAGCTATGCCCCCCGGCATGGAGAGTGCTCCCCCTTTACCTCAGGGCGGGGCTGAACAAGCTCCGCCTACTCCTGATGGCATGCCTCCAATGCAGGCAGCGGCAGGTGCTTTTGTCAATGCAGGTACCCGTGCTGCGCAATTTATTGCAGATAAAGCTGCGACCTATGGTCCACGGGTAAATCAGTATTTGGGCAACTTGATGATGTCGCCACAGCCCACGGTTCAACGTCTAACTGGTGGTGAGCCTGCGATGAACCTGACTCGTCAAGCAGCAGAATCTTTGGTACGTAACCCCGTTACTGGGGAAATCATTCAAGGCGCGGGGACCAGATTGGCTCCCTACACGACCATGGGCCCGTTCTCCAGCCCAACCTTGACCCAAGGCATCAGCCAAGGCGTTGAGCGCCTTGCTGCGGAATATCCACGTGTAGCTTCTATGCTGGCTCCAACAGGGGCAGCGATTACGGCTATTGCAGGTCCTATGCTGGACAATTTCTCTGGCTCTACTCCAATGAGCAAAGAGGATCAGGCTAAGTACGATGCCACCATGGCGCAGATCGATGCGGTAAATCGCCCTGATCGAGCAAAGGGCATGGAAAATGCGAAAAAAGGCGAAATAGGAAAAAACATTCCTACGGTCTTTTCTCCCGATCCACGCGCCCCCGTAATTCAGCCCACTCCTCAGCAAATCGAGTCCTTTGTAAAAAGACCCGAGGAAGAAGCACCGCCAACAACAAATGAGTTCATCAATCAGAACTTGGCCAAGCCCCAGTTTAAAGAACTGAGCCGTATTGAGCGAATCAAAGCTGCTCAGGAAGAGTACACGCCGCTGTACAAAGAACTGATTGGCGACTCGAACGAGGACGCTAAGGTTAACGCCATGCTGCTGTTGGCTGATGCTGGATTCAAACTGGCATCGACCTACAAGCCTACGCTTGCCATGGCCGTTTCCGAAGCAGCCAAAGACATTCCACGTGGCTTTGCAAACATCATTGCACAGGCAAGGGACCGCGACATCAAGCTCAAGACCGCAGCACTTACTCAGGCCATCTCCGATGTGCAAGAGCAAGATAAGTACGCTCAGGCGCTCAAGTTGCAAATTCTCAAAGGCGACTACGATTTGCTTAAAACGCAAGCCAAAGAGGGTGCCATCCTTATAGAAGATGCTGGCTTGGGCGGGCGAGTGTCCAAGACCAAGTCAGGCAATTTTGTGGGCTTCCATCTAGACCCCAAAGATCCCGCAGTCACTTCTGCTATCAGCAGCCGATACACGTTACGCGACACAGACAATCCGTTTGTGATGAACCGTGGCGAAGCTCCTACAACAGTTGAGACTAATAAAGAAGAGCGCATCAAACTGGGCAATGCTTTGCGTAACATTGACAGCAATTTGGCAACAATCGACAGCATGAAGGGCACTGTAGAAAGAGCCTATAGCCCCGGAACGTGGTTCGCGGACAAGGTCAACAACATCTTTGTTCCTATCTCTGGTGGATTGATCAGGCCAAACTTTGATACCGCCGGTGCTGTTACACAATTGAAAAATGATTTCAGTAGGGTAACCAAGAACTCCGCCGCTGCCGCTGAGTCAGGACGCATCTCTAACCAGCAACAAGAGTGGGAACGCGAGAACGCAGGCATGTTGGCCAACCCCGCAGGCTTCTTTGAGAACCCTGAATTGGCTGCAAAAAACCTTACGTCATTGGAAGCCACAAACCGCAATATGCGTCAGCAGATCCTGACTCAGTTGGGTTACGAGAAGAACGATTACGTAATGACTGCCCCTAACACTGGGACAAAGAACGATCCTTATCAGATCAGTTCCGATCCAAGGGAACAGCAAATCATGTTTAACTTCCTTGGCAGTACCTTTGGCCGAGTCCAAGACACTAAGGCAGTGGTGTACTTGAGACTACCCAATGGTAAAGTGGATGCATTCAATCCCTCTCAATTGCGTGCACAAACAGGACGTTAAATGGTCACTCTCACAAACACTCGCGGCGAAACTGTTGACCTGACCACCGGAGAAGTTGTGGGCCGCGTGGAGGGTGCGCCTGTTGAAGCTGAGCCACGGAAAACGAAACAAGAGACCCCCTCTTCGGCGATGGACACGGTAAATCAGTTGTCGTGGGGGTTTAACTCTGCATTGTTTGCTTTGCCGGATGCCGCTCAAAGAGCAATTGGCAACGGACTGGGAATGAAAGATGACGAAATCTTTCAGTTCACCCGACTATTTAATAAAGGGGAGAAGGCTCCCCAAAACACGGTAGACCGTTACACCCGCGCCGTTGGCGAAGGTGTGGGCGGAACTCTGCCATTTACAGGAATATTGGCGTGGGCAGCAAAATCTCGCCCACTTGTCACTGTTGCCCAACCCGGCGCAGGAATCTTAAAAGGAATTGCAAATGACGCTATTAGCTTTGTTCAAAAAAATCCCCGACTCGCTGCTGCAACTGACATCGCGTTTGGTGCAGGTTACGAAGGATTTCGCCAAGCGGTGGAAGAAAACGTAAGCGACGATAACCCTAACAAGAAGCTTTACACAGACCTGATGCCCATGGCGGCATTTATGGGCCTGCCCCTTGCAATGCAGCTCAGCCCCACTCGCAATGCGGCCAAAACAGTTGGAGACAAGGTCAGCGGATTCATTCCAAAAAAGGCCGATCTTGGTGCAGTGGAGCAAGAGGCAATTGAATCGCTTCCCGGTGTCTACAACCTGCCTATCATCAATATTGTTCCTCGCATGCTGATGAAGCGTGCAGAGAACAAGTTGGAGAAGGTATTTGGCCCGATAGCCGAGAGCCCCGAAGCACAGCAAGCGCTTGCACAGTTACAAGGCCACTTGGCTGACCCACGGGTTGCAGACGTATTCTTGGTGGGCGGTAAGCCTACCTTTGACGTTGCTGAACAAACCATGTTTGGTCCCTTGCTAACAGAGAAAGCAAAACTACTGGAGCAGCTTGGACCTAAGGAGTTGGCCAGCGTCAAGTTGCGAATTTCTGAGAACCAGCAAAAGCTCAATAGCTTGTTTCAGTCGTTTGCACCCGAGGCACGTAAACCCATTGAAGAGGCGTTCATGGCTGCGCAAGCAGACCGTCAGGCATTCTTTGAAGGCATGCTGAAACAGAAGTCTGACCTGACTGCTGCGGAAGTTGCAGCGGTGTCCGAGCGCCTCGGGCCACAGGACATCAGCAACTTAAACAATGAGTTGCGTGGTGTGTTGATGGCCAACATGGAAATGAGCGCTGGTCAACGCCGTGGCATTTTGCGTAGGATGGGCATGACTGAAGGCATGACCGAGGAAGGCTTACCGCTGGCCACGCGCCAAGATGGTAAATCCTTGTTTGATTCTCAGGACATGGAAAATGCTGCGACAAAGCTGATTGAAAAATACAAGCCTGAGCGCCCCTCTTTAAGCGTTCAAATTCCTGAGCCCATTCGCCTGTTGGAGCGCTTTGTTAAATCTCAGCAAGTTGCTCGCGAAAAGATGGAAAACGACATGATTGGTCAATTGACCAAGCAAGCTATTGATGAGCAATTTAAGCTGATTGGATATCGACCCGGTGGGGAAGATGAAAAGGCATACATAGATGCCATCCTAAGCGTAGTCCGTGGTGAGAAAACCAAGGCAGGCAAGCGCAAAGCCACGCTTGCTGAACTGGCTCCTCCGGCCAACGAACAAGGTGTCGTTCTCTTCCCCACTGCCATTCCCGGTCGTAAGATTGAGATCAACCCAGCCAAAATCCAAGCGGACGCAAAGCAAATTGCTGAAGCCAATACCATGGTGGACATCAACGTCCCCGAGGCATTGGACTATCTGGCCGCTGCACAGCGTTTCCGCAACGATTCGCTCACCCGCTATAACACCGCCATGCAACGCGGTCGTACACGTTTGACAGACGCTCAGCGATACCTAGACACCGGCGACTCGGTGTACAACGACATTGAGATGTTGGTCAAGGAAAACGTACCAAAGATCAGCAAGAACTATGATGAACTGAACACCGTCCTGACCGACTACAGGGATGTGTATCAACGCAATCTGCCACTCCTTACCACACAGAAAACCAAAGGTGGTTTGGAGTTTGCCCTGCCTAACGAGGCACTGCTGCAAAAGGCTTTCCAAAATGCCGACAACCTGAAACAACTTCAGTTGACCTTGCAGAATACTCCTCAGGCGGAGAGCCTGTTGATGCGTGGCACGGTGGACTGGTTGCGCACCAAAGGTGCCGTGAACAAAGACGGCTTGGTTGACCCCAAGCAAATCCGTTCCATCTTGGACAAGAACCAAAACATCGTCAACGCCTTGCCCGGTGATGTCCGTGCAAAGATTCAGGATGAAGTTGCTTTGGCCGATGCCTACGTTGCCCGCTTGGGTGAGTTGGATCAACGCATGGTGACTGCAAAGAATGCAGAACTGGATACCCTGCTGTCCAAAGCTGCTCGCACCGATGCCGATCCCCGCCAAACCCTAACCAAGGCATTGACTGACCCCGCAATGATGCGTACGTTGGTCAATGGCATGGGCAAAGACCCAGAGATGCTGGCTGCTTTGCGCCGTTCCGTGTGGGATGTGGCAACAGAAGGAGCCCAGTCCGGCGGTGCGTTGAAGGGTTTTCTTGACACCAATCAGAAGTCTTTGAAAGTGCTGTATGGCGACACCCAGCATTTGAAGGACTTAAATACGCTGGCCGACCTGCAACGCAGGGTCAATGCATTTGCTGACGTGACTGGACAGATTCCGCTGTTTGAATCAATTGACCAGAATCTGAAGCGGGTGATGGGTTTCGGGGTGCAATTTATGACCACCACGGCCCGCGAAGCAATGGTCGGTCGCATCAGTCCTGAGTCAGGTGCTTTGGCATTGTTGCTGCGCATGACGGCCAGTGCCGAGAACCAGTTGTATCAGCGCATCTTCACCAAGGCTTTGGAAGACCCCGCTTTTGCCCAAGCAATCACGCACGTGGGAACGCCTGCCCAAGGTGCTAAGGCGGCGGCTCAGTTGGAAGGTATCGGGGCGAACATGTCCCAAATCTTCAACGAGCCCCTCAGGACCACTGCCCCCGGTATTGCTCAACGCATCATCCGTCAGGAATTGCCACAAGAGCAATTGCAGGGTCGTCAGGCGGAGATTGGAGACATGAAAAGTTTGCCGGTTGTTTCACGTGAAACGTCCGCCAAACAGATGCTCAAGGCTTTCCCGCCAGCGCCCGCGACCCGTGGCTACGACTTCAACCCCCGTGTGTCCACTACGCCCCCAGCAGGCACAGGCGGCATGGGACAGGTGCAATTGATGTATCCGTCCATGTTCCCCAATGATCCAATCAGTGGACTGCTACAACAGCGCCAAGCAATGATTCAGGGCGGGCAACAGCCTGTCCCCGGACAATAGGAGTAAGACATGCAAATGATTGGACAACTGGTTGCCACAATGTTCCTGAGCCGCGAAATGGCACACAGGGCGCATTTGGCCGCCACCGGCCCCGGAAGCTTCTCAAAGCATGCGGCGTTGGGTGAGTTCTACCCTGCAATCATTGAGATTGCCGACAGCATCACCGAGGCATATCAAGGCCGTCACTCCTTGATCGAGATTCCTTATTTGGAAGCGCCCGAGGACTACAACGACATCATCAAAATCTTGGAAAAGCATCTTGAAGACATTGAAAGTATTCGGTATGCCGCTGTAGACAAGAAAGATACGGCCATTCAGAACCTGATTGATGAGGCCGTGGACAGCTATTTGAGTGCGTTGTACAAGCTCAAAAACCTGAAGTAGTACGCGCATGTGGACCCCCTCAGCATTCTCTTTGCCGCCAATGCTTGTGTCTCCGCTATCAAGGAAGGCTGTAAGCTGTACAAGCAGGCTAAGACTGCCTTTATGGAAGTCAAAAGCACTGTTGACGAAGTCGTTGGAATCGCAAAAGAGGTTAGGGGTTTCTGGGCAAAGCTGGGAGAAATGTTTGGTGCAGGTACTGCACCTGTCTCACAGGGAAAATCGCCCCAGCCTGTGGCGAAAAAGAAGGAAGTCTACGTTGCCGTTGACGAAACCCAAGTCATGGCAGACATTGTTGTCCAGTTATCCCAATTTTTTAAACTGCAAGAACAGCTTGCCGACCATATAAGGGAAGAGGAAGAGAAAAGCAAAACAGTCTACGACCCTGATGCCAACCTGATGGAAGCCGCCTTAAAACGGGTCATGGCTCAAGATCAGATGGCGTTGTTGGAGACGGAGATCAGAGAGGCGATGGTGTACGGCGCTCCCAAAGAAATGGGGGCTTTGTATAGCAAAGTGTTTGATATGCGGGATGTCATCAAGGTAGAGCAGGACAAAGCAAGGAAGAAGCGGGATGATGAATCATGGCAACGCAGGG
>Ga0181357_1000541_pt1 | contig 14425 bp, 16 predicted proteins | sample Fa13VDMM110DN_FD_130094 | JGI IMG/M metagenome (GOLD analysis project Ga0181357, IMG submission 130094) | Freshwater viral communities from Lake Michigan, USA - Fa13.VD.MM110.D.N | ecosystem: Environmental > Aquatic > Freshwater > Lake | place: USA: Michigan | collected 2013-09-24 | reverse complement strand
GTGACGCCAAGCTTGTAAGCCATTGGCTGACTCCTGATTTTGAGGGGATGGGTGTCTGCGAGAGGCGAGACAGGGCCGTGGTCGCTCTTTGACCGACGGCAATGTTCTGGTAGTGTTCTCGGGCGCGGCGGTGTTTCAGCACCTCACCGCGCCCTAACCGCAACGATCACAGGAATGATCGAAATGGCTAAAGCGAAAATAGCTCAGAACTTCTTTGAGGGCCACCGCGACAAGATCGGGTTTGCGGGGCCTGACGATTGCTGGCTCTGGACGGCTTACCAGCACCCACAAGGCTATGGCGTGGTCCGCGTGGGCAGGAAGGTACAGTTTGCTCACAGAACCGCATACGAGACCGTGCACGGTGCGGGAGCCGCTCAAGGCTTCGTGGTGCGGCACCGATGCGATACACCGGCCTGCGTGAACCCGGCCCACTTGGAGCTAGGCACGCAGGCTGACAATGTGCGTGACCGGGATGATCGGCGGCGGCGCATTGCGCCAAACGGCGAGCGACATGGCATGGCCAAACTCACCGAGGCCGATGTCAGGGAAATCCGGGCGACCTACGTGCGCGGCAGCAGCGACCTTGGCCAGTACGCCCTTGCCAGACGGTTCGGTGTGGCACAGACCTTGATTGGTAACATCGTCCGCCGTGAAGGGTGGGCTCACGTCGCTTAGGCCACGCCCCTGATCTTCTCGACCGTCTTGAGGCCCAGCATCAGGGACGCAAAGGTCAGCCACACGGCGAGATAGCCTTCGTTCATGGGCTTGCCGATGGCGTGACCGAGGCCCGCCGAATAGACCACGCCAGCGAAGACCGCCCATCCCGTCGCCGGACGCCATGCCCGGTCAAAAATCTGCCACGCAATGTGCTTGCGAAACGGATGGTCCGGCATGGGGATATGGTCGGTCATTCAGCGATCTTCCGGCGCGTGGCAGGCAGAAACCGCTCAATGAGGTTGGTGAGGTGCCTAATCTGTTCTTGCAGCCGGATGACCTCGTCCCTGGTTTGATCGTGGCCCGCTTCCTTGGCTTGCAGGGCGGTCACCACAGCCGTCAGCGCCGACACGATTTCCGAGCTGGCCTTGTTGTTCACCCGGCCCTCAAGCCGGACCAGCCACACGATGAATGTCACCCCGGCTAAGCCAAGCGGGAAAAGGGTTCCGGCGTCAAAGGTCATTAGCGGGTCACTCGCTCTTAATGGTTCAGGGTGTCAGGTGGGTCAAACGTCGTAAACGACAGTCATGGTGATGGCCCCCGTAGCAGCCATCGTTCCGGGAGCCGTTGCCGTCACAGACCCGGTCGTGTCGCGCTCAAGCAGCACAACAGACCCTGACGCCGCAATACGTCCATTGATCCGGTACATGGTGCCGGACGTGGCTTCAAAGCGCCCGTGGCAGTCCACCTGATTGTAGGCGAAGGTGGTTGCTTGCGGCAGGTCAAAGGAAAGTTGGCCCGCGCCGAAGCTGGTTGTGCTCCCCGGGATCAGCCTGATCATGGCGCGAATGGTGCGGCCTTCTCGGCTATAGCGACCCACCAATGTTCCGTTGCCTAGCGTAATCGCCACGCCTCCCGCATAACAAACGGGCGTATAGTCAATGTCGTTGATGGAATAGACTAGATTGTCCCCGCTGCCAGAAACGTCCTCCCAGCCGTTGTTGTAGAGGTTTGGGCCGAGGCAATAAACCGAAGTCGGTTTTAGGCTGACCTTTGAGCCAATATCGCACCCAATAATGGTTCCGCTTCCATAAATATCGAGTTGGGCCGTTGAGCCAATGCGGCAGCCGACAATCTCGACGTTTCGGCTGTATTCCTTTACGCCAGCGGAATAGACGGGCCATCCAAGATCATACAGCGCGGAGGCGCTGACAAGGGTGTTGTTGCTGGCCCCAAAATAGAAGCTCTCAAACCCGCCCGTCTTGATGTTGACGAAGTGGCGCGGGGTTCCGGCTGGCGCGCTGGCGCTGTCCTCAACCTTGAACGCCCACTTTCCAGAGCCGGACGTTGACCCATACATATAGGCCGTCACGTTCTCATAGTGGCAGTTCGCGCCGCTGGTCACCGAGAAGTAAACAGTCGTGTCTTGGGTGTCATAGATGAAGGTGTCGGTAACCTGTTGGTTGCCGCCAATATGCTCAATGCCCTTGCCCGTGTAGGTAGCCCCGTTGCCGTTCATGCGAAGGCCGCTTAACTGCGCGCCGTCCGCCAGCGTGATAAACGTGCCGTTGAACGCCTTGATCAGGAAGGACGACGAACGCGCCCCGTCTCCGTAGAGGCGCGCGCCGCCGGGAACGACAATCGTGCTGCCGATGACATAGCGAGCGTTTGAGCCAGGGACGTAAACCCCTCGCCCGGCCAACCCCCCGACCGAGGCCGTCAAGGCCGCATTGAACGCCGCAGAATCGTCCGTGACGCCATCTCCGACAGCCCCGAAGTCCTTGACGCTGATGACATCGCGGAACTTGGCCTGAACCGTTCGGGCGGTCGCCCCCGTGCCAGACGTGATCGAGCCGACAAGGGCCGCGCCGGTCGAAGCTGCAAGGTCCGCCGTGCCCACAACCGCAAGCGCCGTGCGGGCGTCAGCAGCGGTCGAGGAACCCGTGCCGCCATCCGTGATCGGAACGTCCGTCCCGCCCGCCCGATAGATCAGGTTTCCCTCAACCGAGACGTTGCCCGCACTGGACCGGGCAAGCGTCGTGTCAGTGGCGTTGCCAAGTTCAAGCGAGCCAACACCAAGGGCGGTCGAGGTTGACGACACAAGCCCCGCAATCGGGAGGCCCGTGGCGTTTGTCAGCGTCAGCGACGACGGGGTTCCGCCCGCGCCGTTGAATGTGGTGAACGCCCCGGCAGAGCCGACATTGACCGCCAAAGCCGTCCCAACACCCGTTCCCGGCGTGATGCCCGCCCATGTGGTAAGGTCGGCGTCGTATGCCTGCACGTCGATGCCGATGACCGCGCCGATAACGGTTCGCGCGGCGGCGGCGCTTGCTGCCGTAAAGACCGCGACGCCCGTAGCCGTCCCCCCCAGGTTCGTCCGCGCCGTGGATGCCGAGGCAAGGTCAGAGAGGTTGTTTGCTTTCAGCGCGGCGGCAGCAAGCGTTGCGGCTGCGTTGGCCTCCGAGACAGCAGCGGCAGCGGCGCTTGCAGCGGCGGCGGTTACAGCCGCGTTAGCCCGCGCAAAGCCCGAAGACTGCACCTCAACCGAAACGTTGTTCCCGCCAAGTTGGACTTGAACATTGCTCATCGAACGACACCCTTCTCTGCAATCAAAACGCCGTCGATCAGTTGAGAAGTCAGGCTGTCGGTGTCGGTAACCACGAACTGATAGACAGCCTCGTAAGGGTCGTCCGCGTCCGTCGCGTTGTTCGGCAGCGTCGTCAGGTCGGCCTTTTTCAGCCGCAGCGTGATCGTGTTGTCGTCAAACACAATGACCGACCCGTTCGCCGTGGCCGTGGCTGTAACCGTCAGCAGCGAGCTTGCCGCCGCCTCGGTCGCCCGGATTTGAAACTGCCCCGTGTAGCCGGTGAAGTCGTATGAGGCCGGAAACACGAATGTCTCCTCAGTGTCGGCAGACTTGTTGACCCGGAGATTTCCGTAGTCGTCAAAACCGAGTTCGGTGCAGGACATAGCGCCTCACGAAAAAGGCGATCCCAAAAGACCGCCGTTGTGGTAGGGTGGGGGGATGGATATTTTTTCTTCAGTTATCGTCGCGATTGCCGGTTTTCTTGTCTGGCGCGCTCATTGCCAGCTTGCCCGGATGCAGACCCTAATAGACCGCCTCCTGGGGCAACAAACGGTCGAGAAATCTTCGGAAGAAGTCCCTCGGCTGGTCTGGCGGCGACAGCCGTAAGTTCCGCCTGCGCCTCGCTAGGAAGCAGCATAAACAGCCGCGCCATCTCATCACGCGTGGCCGTAGATTGCGGGTTGCCAAGGCCACGGAAGAACCCAGCCACAGGCGCAACCGCCGCCTTTCCAGCCGTCAGAACCGCCGCGCCTATGGGGTCAATCTTTCCCGACCCCACCAAGTTGCGAGCAAAATCAGCCGACAATCCAGTCTGCCCGTCCTGCTCGGCCATTGCCGCCATAGCTTCTGCCGTGACCGAGTTAGTCCCCGGCGCCATGCGCGACCCAGAGCGCGAAAGCTCAATGCGCGCAGTCACGCGGCGGATAAAATCATCGGCCCGTTGCGGATCGAGCAACGCCGCCAGCTTTTCGCGGGTGACAGGAACCGTCAGTTGCTGCATCCGATTCAGCGACATTGCGCCGGATTGTGCGTCCCGGAACAGCTTGTCAGCAAAGCCCGCAACCAACGCGTTGCGCTCCGCTTCGCCCATGCGCTCGATAGCGGTTTCAAACGTCCGCATCGGGGTGCCGGTTTGAAACAGTTTCTCAGATCGGCGGAACGCATCTTCTAGACGCAGAGGCTCACCACCAGCCGCCAAGGCGCGAGCGTAGGGGCCAGTGTCGCCTCCGGTCAACCGGACCAGTTCGTCGCGATACGAGCGAACCGTGCCAACAATCGCGCGCCCGCCCTCGTCGAGATCAAGCGTTCGAGTGATCGGGTTGCGGAACCCGTTTACAACGTCATCCATGCCGCGCTTGATGTAATCGAGCGTCTGCATTGACGGAATTTCGCCCGGCAGCAATTCGATTTGCGGTTCACCCGGCGCTTCATCATTCAGGAACGCCATCGCGCGGGCTTCCGCATCATCCGCATCGTTGAGCGCCCGCGCCACGTCATCGTTAGACGACTTGGACAGGTTGATACCTTCGCGCGCCAGCCGCTCATCCAGCGCCTCTCGCCGCGCACGACGGGCAACAGCCGCAGCAGAGCGATCAGTGTCGCCAAGCGCCCGCGCATAGCTTGGATAGCCTCGCAGTTCGCCTTCCAGAGCGTCGATCATGTTCTGGCTGGATATGCGCTGATAGTTGTCAGACCCTTCCGCCGTGGCATCGGCCACATCGGAGAAAAAGCCAGCCGCGCGCGCCCGGTCAGCCATTTGTTCAAGCGACAAGCCGTCATCACGAACAGCCCGCGACCGCCACGACCCTTGCCGGTTCCAAGTGTCCGCGCCAATCTGGGCAAGCTCGCCCCCGTCGTCGCGCACCCCGCCGTTTTTGGAGATGAACTCTAGCAGCGTTTCACCCTGGCCTGCCCCCGAGACGCGACGGCCCGCGCGCATGGCGTCAAGGTCAGAAAACAGTTCCGGATCACGCGCCGGACGCCCCGCGCCAGTCGCGCGCGGCTCATTCCGCGTCGAGACAAACAGGCCCAGTTCATCGGGATTGCGGCCCTCGTTGCGCGCAATCGTATAGGCCCGACGCAACGCAGCCTGCCCGACAGGGCGCGACAAAATCTGCTCAATCAAAGGCGACGGCTGAACTTGCAGCCCGCGCACTTCAGTATAAAGCGGCGCCGCCCGTTGGCGTCCTGCATCCGCAATGTTTTGAATCATATCCGCCGATCCAGCCGGATCGATGCCGGTCAGGTCAGCCAAGTCCTGAACGACCTGATTAGGCCGCTCAACCGCCCTTGCGCCAATCTGATTACCGACAAGGTTTGATGCGCGACCCGACCGGCGAGACAACGCGGCCACGTTAGCCACACCACTCCCGCCAATCGCTTCCGCAGTCGTAATCGGCAGACCCATCGCCTCAAGGGGATTGTTCGCCAAATCAGAACCGGACGACCGCACCAGCCTCGACACATAGTCACGCGCCGCCGCCGTGGCGTCTGGCGTGATTTCCGCTTCCGGCGCAACGCGCCCAAATCCCCGACCAACAACCGCACCGGCCTCCGACAGGCCAGACGCCAGACGCCGCCCGCCAGCCGCAATCGCCGGGGTAGCCCCCTGGATTACACCGCCCGTTCCTGCCCCCAACAGCAAGCCCGTGCCAGCACTCTGCAACCGCTCGCCCGCGCCACCTTCACCCGCCGCGCCGCCATAAACCGCGCCAGTGAGGCCGCCGACTTGCATAGCCCGCCAGATTTGGCCCGCACGTTCGGCAAGCAGCCCGCCTTGCGTTAACGGACCAGCCGCCCGCGCCCCACGAATGTAGTTTGCCCCACCAATGCCCGGCAGAAGCATCGTCCCGCCGAACCCCAAGATGCCGCCCACATTCCGAGCGCCACGCTGTTGCTGATTAAGCGCCTCAACCATGTCGCGGTATTGGTCGCGCGATTCCGAAAACGAGCGCCGATTGATCAGCGCATCAAGGCCGGTTACCGCCTCGTCCAGCAACGGCACTTGCTCCGCTGCGCCAGACGCCACGCCGCCCACCACATCGGCAATCTGGCCTTGGCGAGTGCGAACGCCACCGTAATACTGGATAACGTCGCCCGGCAAATCTTCACGCGACGGCGCACTCAGATCAGCGGAAAGCGTCGCTATTTGTCGAAAGGTCTCACCTTCGCGTTGCGGCAACATGATGCGAGTGCCGCGCGTCAATCCTCGCCGCTGGTCATCCGTCAGCGTGTTCCAATCGACCACGCCTTCCGGCATATCAAAGCCGGTTGACGCCGCAACGTCGGCAAGAGCCGGTTGAGCCGGTGCCATGCCAGGATCAAAGTTCGGGTCAGCCGCCACCCGTTCGGCTTGAAGGCGCATAGCCTCTTCGCGCGAGCCGTATTGAGCCGTCAGTGCGTCAAGCTCTTCCTCATCGGTGATGCCGAGCGGGTTTAGCGGTGCGGAAAGAGCGGGACGATTACCAGCCGCGCGAGCGGGTGCGGGCTGGCGAGCGGGTGCGGGCGCTTGGCTTACCGGCACAAAGCCGGGCGGTGGCGGCGGAATAGCACCCGCTTGGCTTATCGGCACGAACCCCGGAGGAGGCGGCGGAACTTGCTGCATCATTGCGCGCGCACCCATGCCGAGCCATTCCAGCGAAGGCGCTCGCCAGTCCGGGGATTGACTACATCCTCAACGCCGCCTGACGCGGGAGCATTAGGGGCTGGTTGCCCGCCGCCACCAACCGAACCAGGCCCAAACTGCTCAGTATAAAGCCGCTCGCGCAGGATTTGCCCCTGCTCAACAATCGACTTGACCTGATTAAGAACGCCCTCAAGTTCGCGTTCGCCCATGTTCGGATCAAGACTGCCCAACACGGACTGTAGCGATTGCATTTCTTGAACGGCAAGCGACCCAAGCGCGCCGCCAGTTGGGCTGAGTTCGCGCATTTGTTGGAGATAGTTAAAGCCGACGTTGGCCTTAATCGTCTCAATCGTCCGCCGGAGGTTGAGTGCCCGCGTTCCCGGAACGGCCCCCATAACCGCGCCGACCACGCCAGTTTCGCCCATGCCCGTAAGGCCGATTGCCTTGTCAACCTCCGCAAGAAGCAAATCGCCGGACGTTGTTGCCGCATCCAATCGACCCCGCGCCTGGCTGCGAACACGCACCTCGTCGCCGGGGAACACGGCAGAGCCATCATCCTCAAAGCGCCGCACCCCGTTAGCGTCCTCAAACGAACGGCGGCGCTCAGGCGCACCCTGCACAGTGTTAATGACCTCGCCGGTAACGAGATCGGTAACCGCCAACGACCCGCCAGACGGAACGCTGCTCACCTCGGGCGCGCGGAAACCCTGATAAATCCGCCGCCCGGTTGTCGGGTCAACCAGATCAGTGTTCGGCCCAACAGGCACGTTAAGCGCGTTAATACGGCCCGTCTCGGCAACGCTTCGGTCGATCCCCTCTTTGATCGACGGGTCCGTTCGCGTGTAAATCGGAGCAACGCCCGCCGAAGTGCGCCGCAAGGTCTGATCCCCCGATTCCGCAAACGTCGGCTGCTCAACGCGAAACGCAAACGGACTAGGCCCGTAGTTGGTCTGACTTCCTGCCGCCGTCGTCACCGGTCGGAACTGCATCCCCAAGCTTTCAGCGAAGGCTTCCGGATTGTTATCAAAAGCCAGCAAAGCAGCGGGACCCATCTGCGCCGCAGCGATACGGTTGGCCTCCATGCGCTGTCTCGCTTGAGGACGCATGGCTTCAGCTTCCAGCCGGGCGCGCTCCGCATCCAGCCCTTCGGTCACAGTTGCGCCACCCAGCACCCGGTCAAGCACACGCAAGCCGGAGACGCGCTGACGCTGAGGCGGTTGAGCCGGGGCAGGAGCCACGCGAGGCCCGCCCGACTGAATCAGGCTCATAACGTCCGGCGAGAGAAGGCCGTAGCGTTGCGCCGCTTGAGGGCGATCAAGAAGACCCATTGTTAGCCGCCCCCGTAAGTGAAGCCAAAGCCCATGCCGGTGCGGCTGCTTCGGCCTGACTGAGTGCCTTGCATCTGCGACGTTCCCTCTTGACCATAGGAACCGGCCAGCAGTTGCTGGATCAGTTGCTGGACATTTAGGCCGTATGCGTTCTGGTTTTGGCCTTCCGCCATTGCTGCATTCAGAGCCTGCCCGTAACCCGCGCTGTTTAGTCCTGCCAGCGTAGATGCTGCCGTCCGGTCTTGTTCGCCTTCCAGTTCCGCTTCCATGATGCCCCGGCGCTTGTCGCCAAACGCGCCAGCCTTGCCGATGTCGCTTGTCAGTTGATTGCGAGCCTGAAGCCTATTCTGGTTCAGTTGCCCCATCGTCGCATTCGTCACGTCTTGCTGATAGGGATTGGCGAACCGGGCAATGTCCTCCGACCCCACTGGATCGTATTGCATCCCGCGCAGCCGGTTGACTTCGGCGTCGTAAACACCCCGCGCACGATCCGACAGCGCGTTAGTTTGCGTTTGGTTCGTCGTCTGGTTTGTCGATTCACGCGACCGCGTTCCGCTGAGTGACATTGTTAGGTTCTCCTGAATACGCGCCAGCCGGGGGCGTAGCCGTAGCGTTGAAGGGCGCGCGACCAGCCAGGGCGGTCGATTGCGTAGCCGAGAAACAAATCGCACCCTTGAGCCTCACCCCAAGCGCGGGCTTCCGGCTCAATGGACTGCATGAGGTCAATAATGTCGCCACCGGCAAGCCAGAAGCAGAGCGCCTTGCGGCGGGGATATTCGATAATCTCGGTCACACACGCAGACCGCTCGCCGGGCCAGAACTGGTAATCACCCCGCAACAGGCCATCGACCACATCATCCATCGTGTGAGTGCCGTCGCCTTCATCCAGAGCCGCTTCGATCCATCCCTTGCAGCGGGACCAGTCAGCTTGCGGGGTCAAGCGCCTTGGCCAGATCAGATTGTTTGTAGGATCGGTCTGGGAACAAGATCAGTTCACCGTCCTCATGGGCCACAGAAACGACCGTAGGGGCCTCTGGGTCGCCGTAGCTTACCAGCGCCCGGTTTCCATTGACTTGCGCCTCCACGCCCTCCGGAAGCGCACTAATGGCGACCCTCACAGCGCCACCGCCGACAATGCGCCCGCGTTGCTGACGACAACCGACCAGCGTGAGCCGTTCGGGGATGCGAGGATCAGGCGTTCCGCGCCTGCAATCTCCACGTCCTGCGCCTTCTTGCGGTTGGCGGCGTCTTGCGCGTCAAGCGTCGTTCGGAGCCGATCCTGGTCCTCGCGGGAGTATTGAAGCGGTGCGCGAACAAGGCTCATCGTCCAGCCCCCGGCTTTACGTCAAACCGAATGCGGCCCATCTGGAAATCAACGTCCGCATCGCCCGTGTAGATCACCGCGACCTTGCGGGCCGAGAACCGCAGATCGGTCTTTGCCGTAGCCGTCACCGCCGCAACCGTGACCGGCGCGTCCATTGGGTAATCAGCGACCGAGAACGAGACCGCCAGCGAGCCTAGCGTCGCTTCGTCGGGGATGTAGGCGTGAACCTCCATCGTCCGGTCACCCTCGCCAAGTTCAACCGGGCCTGACGTGGCGAACGGTTGGCGCGCATCCTTTAGGTTCCCGGTTTCGTGCGAATAGACATAGCCGTCATTGCCGACCAGTTGCGGGTCAGCCAAGGGCGCACGGTCAACGCCACACAGGCGGGAAAGTGCGCCGATCATCCAAGTGTTTTCGCGGTAGTTGTAGCTGACATAGCGGTCAACCTCGGTTGATCCCGACGACGGATAGTGCCACCAGACTTCGCCCCAGAGCGAGTTGTGCCAGCCGCTCACCTTGGAAATCTGCGTCCGGTTGATGTCCGAAAACACATAGTCTTTCACGTCGCACGGAACGGCCTCGACATAACCGTTGAAGCGCCAGAAATCGTTGACGCCAAACCAGAACACCTGACCCGTAGCCGCCACAACCGGCGAGCCTTTCGAGGCCACCCCGCAGCCGGTTTCGAGCCGTTCGAACGAATAGACCAGCGGCAGGCCCACATAGGTCGCCCGGTGAACGTCAACGTCGGTCCAGATCAAATAGGCGCCCTGAACCCTTCGCCCGCATTGAAGCCCGCCGTTCGTCTGCAGTCGCTTTCCGCCCGCCAGATTGGTCGCGGTCGGCGTCCAGTCCGTGTTGTCCTCCGCGTCGCACCAATCGATCGCGCGAGGGTCATTGTCGGCCCCAAGGGCAAACATGATCCGCTCGTCGGTCACCAGAATGGCGTTAGCCGTAGGAGCGCCGGAAATCGCCGCTGCGTCGGCGGCGGGGTTTAGTTGCCATTCGTAAATGGTCGAACCCATAGTCCCGACAAGGTATTCACCCCAGGTATCGAGCGACCACACCGACGCGGGAATGATGTTGGTCGAGGTCAATCGCGGCGTTCCGTAAAGGCCGTATCCGTAAAGCCCCTCGCCATACCCGCCGCCGATAATCGCGTCTGCACGACCCGCCGTAAAGCCAGACGGCGTGATGTCCGACACCACGCCAGAGCGCGACACGGCATAAAGCCCCGTGTGCGTCCCCACGCCGGTCCAGACCGTGTTGGAGTTAGAAAGCCACGACACAATCGCGCGGGCCTTGCCCGACACTGTTGTCAAGGATCGCTGAACCCAGCCGCCAATCGGCCCCGACGTTCCGCCATGCCAACGCCACAGGTCCGCGCTGTAGAACCGGCCTTTCGACTGGTAGTTTGTCCCTTGCCGGTAAACGCCCGGCGGAACCTCAAGCGCGATCAGGGGCATTACAGCTTGATCACAGCCAGCGCGGCGACGTTGCGGGGACGAGTCTCAGACGTTCCGTAGGAACCCGAGGCGTATGGCGTGACGGTTTCGCCGCCGCCCGAACCCGTCGCGGTTGAACCGGATGAAGTCACATCGCTGGACGACGGCGGCGAGATAAGGTGAGTGTGCGGCTCAAGGTCAGAAGCCTGCGCCGAACCAACGCGGCGCGATGTGTCAATGCCCCGGCTATCGTCCCACCCCCGCAGAAACTCACCACGCGCGTCAGGCACCGTCAGCCGTTTGTTCGCCGCATAGTCAGCAGCCGCGTTTGCGCCACGGGTTGAACCCGCACCCGCCGATGTCAGGATGGGCGAATCCGTCGCGTTCAAGTCCCACAGCACCGCAAACAGCGCCGCCGTGTCGGCATTGGCGCGGGTTGCCCCAGACGATGCGTTGCCGACCGTCCCGCCATTCATCTTTACCCAGCCAGCCGGGGCCGACGAATAAAGGCCAAACTTGATGTCGCCCGTGTGGACGTAGTTTGTCTCAACCGTCGTCACTCGCCCAATCGTCGTGGTTTGCTCAGTCTCTTCGGCGTTCGTCAATGTTGCCAGCGCATCCAGATCGACTTTGATCTTGGCCAGGGCACCGACGTTGAGTTCCGTCCCCCAAACGTCAGCGTCAGCGCCAACCGTGGGGGCAGCGCCGTCATAAGTGATCGATACAGGCATTAGAACGACCTTCCGGAGCGAGCGTTGAGGGTGGACGGATAGGCCGTGCGCTTGTCGTCTTCTTCGATGGCATCCAAGGCCGACGCATAGGCGTCCCGGATCACTTGGCGCTCATCGTCGCGGAAATAGATCAGGGCTTGCGACAGGGCGCCGTAAAGATAGGCGTCCGGATGTTTCCGTAGCAGCCAGTTGGTCGCGCATTGCGCTGACAGGGCCGGGATGCGCTTTCGGTAACGCATCCGCACCGTATATTCCGCATCCGGGACAGGATCAAACACCAGCCGATCCGTGATGGCGTAGCGGGTTGGCTTGCCGGTGCTGAACGCGCTGTCAAACGCCTCAACCGGCACATATTCCAGCGGAACAGCCGGGCTGCCGTCAATGCGAAGGGATTTCACGCCCGCAAAGTCGCACGGCAGCGCCATCTCTTCGGAAGAAATTGTGTAGGTCGCCGATGCGCTCATCTCGCGCACGTCAAGCTCTCGGTTCATCTGGGTTTCAGCCAGGGCGATAAACTCAGCGGCCTTCGTGTCCACACCGGACAAGCCCGTTTTGTTGAGCCAGTCGGCCACGGCGGTCTTGAGATTGGTGTAGCTATCGAGGGCCATTTAGATCGTTCCCTCGCGCGTCTTGAACATCCAGTTTTCGTCAAGCCAGCGCGAAAACGCTTTCTTGCATCCGGGAGTGCCACGCGTCGGATCGGGCAGAATCCCGCGCTTCTTCAGGTCTTCCCAGATCGTCAGAGGCAGCGTGGCCATTTTGGTGCGATGGTCGAACCCGTCGCCCCACTTGTCGCGGCCCGAGGAGAAGTGGGCGCGCTGGAGCTTGTTCAGTTCCAGTATCTCGGTCATGTCCTGCGAGGTCCGAATGGTGGACACGCCGGTCATTTCGTCGGTTTCGATGTGTTGGCTGATCCCGGTCAGGGGATCATAGTCCAGAAGGCGTTCAGACATTCATTGCCCCATGAAAAAGGGGGCAGCCGAAGCCACCCCCTTCTCAGTCGTTAGTCGTCGGTCAATCAGATCAGGTCGCGAACGACCGCGTGAGCCTGCTCGTTGGTCACTTCGAGACCGGCCTCTTCGATCATGTGGAACTTCGCGCTGTCGCCGGTCTTGGCCAGCTCTTCCACAAAGTAGGGACGCAGGACGCGCTTCTTGGCCTGCGACGGATCGATGAGATACGCCAGGTCGGTCGGCATGAAGCGGTTGGGAACCACGTTCAGGTTGCCGAAGTCCGAGACGTAAACGTCAACGGCACCGATGATGGTGGCCGGTTGAGCGCCGTTCACTGCCGAGCGGATTTCCGCGATACCGGCAAACGCCGAGGTCTCTTGCTTCTTGGCCGGGGAGACCATGAGCATCGAGACTTCGCCGCCTGCGTTGTATTGCAGCAGCAGCGCGGCCTTCAGAAGGGTTTCCGACCATGCGCGGTTCGTGCCGTCCGTGCGAGCCGTGACCGGAACGCCGCCAGTGATGGTGTAGGCGGTGCCGGAAGTGCCGTTGGTGTCGTTGGTGAACAGCCAGGTATCGAGCGAGGCGGTCACGCGGGCCGTGGTGGAGTTACCCGCCACAGCGACGTTGGTGCCGGTGAACGACAGTTCCTGGTCGCGCTTGATCTCCTTGCCGCGCTTGGCGGTCTGGTAGGCGATCTCGGACTTGCGGCCCGCCTTTTTCACCCGTTCAGCGGTCCCCGAGATGGTGAACGCCTTCTTGTAGATTTGGGTGTAGTTGACGTAACGAATCGTCGCCACGACGGCCTGGGCGGCGGTGTCGTCGCCTTCGATGGTCGCGTTAGCGGCGGCAGCGGCGAGGCTGTCGGTCTGCCAGTCGAACTGGGTCTGATCACACGAAGCCTTGCCGATATTCGACATGAACGGCGTGTCAGTGGGGCTGATGTTGGAGATAACGTCCGAGAGGTCTTCACGGACGCCGATGAGGTCGTAGCGGTCGAAAGTGTCAGCGGGTTGGGCCATTAGCCTAGCATCCTCAGAATAGCGGCTTCAGCGTCATTGACGGAGCCTGATTGACGGAGACGTTGTTTAGCGCGTTGGAGGTCTTGAGCCTTGGACGGAGCCGCAGAAGCCGCGCCGGGTTTGGCGACCTTCGTTGACTCGACAGCCGAGCGGACCTTGCCGGTTTTGGCTTTGAGGTCGCGATAGGCCATTGCATCCCGAAGGACGCGGACCGCTCTGTGATCGAGAACATCATCCAGTTCCGCATCCGTGAAGCCAATTGAATGGCCGTATTCACGAAGCGCGGCGGTTTCAGCCTTTGCGGTGGCGGGGTCTTTCCATCCGGGCAGGACTGCCAGGAGGGCTTCCGCTTCACGCGACGCGATGGTTTCCCGTTCGCGGGCCTCTTCCATCGACCGTTCAGCATTGAGGCGACCAGTCTCCGATTCCACCGCCCGGCGTTGTTCGGCCCATTGTTGATGCTGAAGCATCTGGGCTGACCATTCGGCGGGGTTGGAGTGACGAAGGGATTGATCGACACGGGGCTGATTAGCCGTGATGATTTTCTCGACGGTTCGGAGCTTGCTCAGATACTCGTCACGCGCCGCCGCAATAGCCGCCATTTCCGCCTTGCTTTGTTCGGCGAGGGCTTGCGTCTTGCGGGTATAGTCCTGCTCTCGGGAGTAGCCTTTCAGGGCTTCCTCAAGCGTCACCTGAACCTCTTCACCGGCAATCTTGACGGTGTGAAGCGCGGGCTGCTCGTCGGCCTTGTCTGGTTCG
>Ga0181357_1000539_pt1 | contig 14431 bp, 22 predicted proteins | sample Fa13VDMM110DN_FD_130094 | JGI IMG/M metagenome (GOLD analysis project Ga0181357, IMG submission 130094) | Freshwater viral communities from Lake Michigan, USA - Fa13.VD.MM110.D.N | ecosystem: Environmental > Aquatic > Freshwater > Lake | place: USA: Michigan | collected 2013-09-24 | reverse complement strand
TCTGAGCTTTTGTCTTTAATGTCAGCTCCCGAGTTTATCAAATATAAAGATCAGCTTTCTGACATGATTGAGGATGCAGACTATATGAAGATTGATAAACTATACACCGCACTTTACGCTGAACTTAAGAAACACGAATAATGAAGAAATCACAATTACAATCAATCATAAGGGAAGAGGTAAAGGCAGCTTTAGGTGAGGCTGCTAATCCTGAATTAGATCGTACTATTAGCCAGTTTGTTGCTGGGTTAGCCAAGAAGTATGACTACCAACAATCTGATGCTGTAATGGCTATTTTTGAGGCTATGAAGCGTCTAGGTCTTATCAATAAAAATACCAATTACATGGCAGCTGATGGGTTATCTGAAGGTGCTTATGAGAGTGCCACTCGTAACGAGCTTGCAATGTATTTGACACTTCTTTACACTACACTAGGAGAGGAAGAGAAGGATGGCAATATGGCTATGGTTAAGTTTCTTACTATGGATATTGAAGAGGTAAAAGCTGCACTTAAAGCAAAGGGTGGTAATGTTGATTCTCTAAAAGAGTATACTTCAAATCCTTTCAAAGCTATTGTACCTGGAAGTGGTCGTCCTGCGATTGATCCTGCGTTTTTTGCTAAGCTTATGCCTAAGTCTGCTAGAACAAGCAAGGAGGCTTATGCTAGAATACAGCAATGGAATGGCAAATCTATGTCTGTATATTCTCAGTACTTTGAGGTTACACCAAATGGCAATATGCCTAATAGGCCTATTTATCAATTACATCAACAACAATATGGTGGAGGCTCTAACGTGACTTTTTTAACTATACTTGATGTTACAGATGGTGGTAGAGGTAAAGATGTTGGTGTTTGCTACGTAGATACTAAAGTATTTCTACAAGAGTATAAGGTAGTATTTCAACTGATTAAACAGGTATCGTAACAACAAAAGATATGAAGCTAAAACAACTACTTAGAGAGGCTGAAGCAGCAAAAACTCCAGGCGATAAAAAAGAGGAAAAAGACGAAAAAGCTTTTGCTAAAACGCGTTTAGAGGGGGCAACTAAGATAGCCGAGACTGCGAAAGAAAAGGGTGGAGATGCAATGCTATCCTACTATCATTTTAGCGTAAAGCTACCGTACTATCAGAAGGCTAGTATTGGTGAATTTAACAAAGAAAAAGCTCGTGAGGAGTACAAGACTTTAGTTGATCAATTAACCAAAGCAACTGGTGGAGGAAAGCTAAATATAAGCCAAAATGAGTTCCAAAAAGTACTTGGAAAAATCGAAGCTTTAGGTGAATTATTGATCGAATACGGTGAATAATTTCGCCTTTGCATAGAGAATTATTTCTCAAAAATACGGCTTAGGACCGTCTTGCTTTACGGCATGTAAAACCATTCAAGTATCGCTACCTGGATGGTTTTTTTTATCAATTTATTTTCGTTTAACTGTTGCATATCTCAAATATCCGGGTGACCTTTAGGTATAAATAAGAAGAGATAATAATTACTAATTAAAAACTAAAAACAAGTTATGAAAACAATCCAATTAACACCTGCCGAATTAGAGTTGATCCAAGTGAAGCGTCAACAAGAGGAATTAAATGCTCAAGAAGCTGCTGTCCAAAACCAACTTGCAATCGAGAAAGAGATTGCTAGAGTTAAACTTCAAGTTGACGGTTACATTAAACAAGAAGCTCAGCAAGTGAAAGCTGCTGGTGAGTTTGCTTTACAAATGCCTTCTTCTACACTTCATGTTGATACTAGAGATTTAGAATCTAAAGTGACTTACAACGGTGAGCTTGTTGATACAATCAAGTATCAAGAGCAAGTAGCTTACTTGACCATTGGAAAATACAAAGTCGCAGTGAAAGAGCACATCGTGTATAGTAAGTATAGCTACCGCGGATCTAGTAGAGGATATAAGATGTATGTCTCAGGTCAAGGTATCGATTACAAAACTGAGAATCGTGGTTACAAAAATGCAAAGAAAGTAGTTGAATTGATCGAAGATACAATCGAAGAAATCAAAGCTAAAGAGGTGCATGCAAACAAACAAAAGAATGCAATCCAGACAGCTATCGCAGAATTGACACAACAGTTTCCTGACGCTAGAATCAAACAAGAACGTGGCTACAAGACTAACTACTACTCTACTGCTTCTAACAGATATCAGGAGTATGATAAGCTGGTAGTTGTTTTGAAGAATAAAATTGTAATAGAGTATCAAGTTTATTCCGATGGACAGTTGAGTCGATTAAGTATTGCCTTCCCAAAACACGAAACAGTGGAGTTGATTTCAATGTTAAATAATATGGAATTTTCTTCCGAAACTGTTGCATAAACGGAATTAAGTGACGACCTTTAAGTATAAATTAAAAAGAGAAAGATATGAAAAAAGAAGCAAAAGTAGAGTACGGGATCACGATCACAAAGCCATGGAGTAGAGAGATGTACGATCACAATGATGCGTTGGCAGAACTCGTTAAGGATACGGTTTTGAATATGTGGAACGAAGCTTATAAGGCTGCCAAAGCTGAGTTTGTCGATGAGGATGAGTTAGGGAATGAGTTTGGTGACATGCAGTGGGATAGTGCTAGTGGTGAGATGATAAAGATTCAAAAAGCCATTACATACTATTCATTCTCAAACCAAAGCATTCAAGAGGTTGCGTGGGAAGTTAACAGTGAGTTAAAGAACATGCCAACCTATCAGTTAATAGAGTTGGTAGAGGAGTTAGAAATAAAATTAGATAAAGGGTTTATTGGTTTTAATAATTAAAGAGAGATATGAAAAAAATACAAAAAAATAATCCAAAGGAGGTTAATAAGTTTGTTCGAGATGTGCTAATGTCAATCTACAGTGATAGTTTTACTGGCAAAAGCATAGGGTGTGCTAGAAAGTACAGCGAAGCTTACAACAAGCATAAATCGTGGAGATATAAATGGTACTCGCTGCATAATGAGCAAGATCTTCCGTTGATTGATAGAATGATTACATACACTGAAGAGATCGTAAATTCGCAAATGGTATCACTATTTAATGTATCTGTTGAATTAAAGATGTTACAAAGCTTTGGAGGGCATAAATCTTTAGTGTTGCTATCAAGGCCGGTAAAGTAATGTCATACCCTATTTATTAGTATATATTATAAATTTATTAGTATGAAATTAAATACAAAAAAAGTGCTAAAAGAAGGTCTTATGGCCGAGTTAGGGATCTTAGCTCAAGAGTCACAAACTTATCAAGAATTTGAGAAGAAATTCATAGAGGAGTATGGTGAAGGTCAGCCACTGCAATCGGAAGAAAAAAAGCTATTGCAGAAGCTTTTCAGCGAGACAAAAGCTCTAGCAGAAGCTAGAAGAACTGGGATTTTGGAAGTTGTAAAAGGTTCTGTTGATAAAGAGATTGTAACAATGATATGCGAAGTTGCAAATGATTTTGGAGTAAAAAAAATACCAAATAAGAAGTGGGCAAGTACTGTTGGTTTAGTGCGTTTTATCGTTGAAAGGCTTGATAAAAAAGACAGAGTTAGGTTTGTTAAGATAGTGAAAAACTTACGAGAGGGTATGGGTGTTGAGGAATATATTATTAATATCGATTAACTGTTGTTTTATTGTTAAATAAGTTGTATATTTAAGTATTAATTAAAAAAAGAAAGTTATGATGCAAAATGTTAGAAAGGGTATTGAAGGTGCTAGTGCGATTTTCGCAGTGCTATTTGTAGGTGTAGTTGCCATGAGTTATATTATCCAATTTATGGTTCAATCATTATCAATGATGATTATGGATCCGTTTAACTTTGTACGCTATGCACTTATTAGTGCGTTTGTTTTTTACGGTTTATATCATGCCTATACTTGGCTTTTTAATGATGATCAATACAAGAAATAAACCTGCTTTTACTTTTTAGTAGATAGTTATAATCAATACAAACTGATTATAAAACACCATTGGATTTTTCAAAAATTAAACAAGTACCACTTAAAGAATCTCAATTTATAAAAGAGATTACTACAAAGAACCAAGTAGTATTACATCATACTGCTGGGAACTCATCGGGTGTAAGTACAATTCAAATGTGGGATAATGATGATCGTGGTCGTATTGCTACCTGCGTAACAATATCAGGAAAAGGCACTTCTACTAACACATACGATGGTGAAATTTGTCAAGCTTTTTCTTCAAAATATTGGGCTTATCATTTAGGAATTAAGCCAGATGTTTTTAAGGCTAAAGGTCTTCCTTATCAAAGATTAGACAAGACAACTATAGGTATTGAGATATGTAGCTGGGGTCCTTTAACCAAGACTAATGATAAGTTTTATAACTACGTAAACAGAGAAGTACCTGCTGATCAGGTAACAGAGCTTCAGACACCATATAAAGGGTATAAGTATTATCACAGATATACTGATGCTCAGATTGAATCAACTAAAAGTCTATTACTATACTGGAATCGTATTTATAATATTGATTTGAAGTACAACGAGCAAGATATGTGGGCTGTATCAACACAAGCACTAAAAGGTGTAAATGGAATATACACACACAACTCTTATCGTAAGGATAAGTCAGATATCCACCCATGTCCTCGTATGATTTTAATGTTAAAAAGTTTATTATAAATGAAAACAACGTTAGCAATCACATTATCAATATCCACAATGCTGTCCTTTTTTTGTACGTATTTTTTAAAAATAACAATGTCAAACGCAGAGCAATACATAGCTTTATTAGCTGTCGTATTCATAGACGGATTCTTTGGCATTATTGCAGGAATCAGACGTGAAGGCTTCCAAACACGCAAAGCTTTAAAAGTAATTAGAACAGCTGTTGTATGGCTTGTTCTATTAACAACTATACTAGTAATCGAACAAGGATTTAAAGGTACTAGCTGGCTTAGTGAAACTATATTAGTGCCGTTTATAGTATTTCAACTAATAAGCGCATTAAAAAATGCATCGATGATTGGATGGATTAAAGCTGATATTCTAAATATTATTTTAGATAAAATTGATAATCATAAAGGATTACGAAAATGAAACGCATAGGTACTTGGTTTGTTGGACTTCTAAATGATGAAAAAGGTAATCCATCTTCTAAAAGGTTTGTAGGCATTGTTGCAGGTATATCGTTGTGTATTGTGTTATTTATTAGCAGCTTTTCTGATGGAAAAGGTGAGCCATCTGAAGCGCTCATAGATGCAGTTGCTTTACTTGCTTTTAGTTGTCTAGGGTTAGCTTCCGTTGATAAAATATGGAGTAAGCAAAGACCAAAAGATAATAATGAAATATAGCATTTGTTACAGTAAGACTGGTGTAATACGTAAGCTAATATAACATCCAACCACTTTATAATAGTATTTTTAATTTTTGTTACCTATTTATAACAAAACACAATGGCATTTATCCCTAAATCTGGAATCACCACAGGCGGTACAATACAAGCATCGCATGTTGTTAATATTATAGAATCGCTAGATGGTACTGGTAGCTATCAAATTACTGCGACTGGATCTTTTTCTGGATCTTTTGCAGGAAATGGAGCTGGAATAACTGGTGTAACGGGAGAGTGGGATGGAACCCTCAACGGAAATGCTCAGATAACAGGATCATTAATTGTTACTGCAGCAGTATCAGCTTCTAGCTTTAGTGGTAGCTTTAGTGGTAGTGGTGTAAATGTGTTTGGGATTATTTCATCAAGCTTTGCAACAAGTGCATCACTAGCTCAAACAGCTTCATTTGTAAGTCCAACATTTATTTCAGCTTCAGCAGCAGCGTCTGGATTTGGTGCAGGTGGTGTTGCTTTTCCATTCAGCGGATCAGCACGAATCACTGGATCACTTAATGTGACTGGATCAATTACAGTATTAAATGGTGCATATACAAACTATACAACACAATCAGTACCATTAACTATCCAAACTGGATATAATGCTCTACTAGTTGGACCTTTATTCAACTCTAGCAGTATAACAATTCAAGCTGGAGCGAGATTAGTAATTTTATAAAAAAACAACATGAGTACATTAAGCGTTAATATAATTAATAAGATATCTGGTGAGTCGATAAGTATCTCGTCAAGTGTAGTACAAGGAGTTGGACTTATTGCATGCGGTAGTTTTTCACACGCTCAAGGTGTTAATACACAAGCAGGTGATGATTTTGGTTCTGGTTTACTTGGAAACTATTCACACGCGGAAGGTAGTGGTTCATACACTACTGGTGATTTTTCTCATGCAGAAGGCAAGAGTACAACAGCGAATGGAGAAGCTGCGCATGCAGAAGGTCGAAGTACATTTGCAAATGGAACCGGTTCACATGCAGAGGGTACCGGCACAACTGCCACTGGATTATACTCACATACAGAAGGTCAGAATACTAGTGCTGCAGGAACTAACTCGCATGCAGAGGGTGATACTACATCTGCAATAGGACAAGGTTCGCATGCAGAGGGCAGTCAAACAACTACAAATGGACTGTATTCTCATGCAGAGGGCAATTTTACTATAGCAAATGGATACTATTCACACGCTGAAGGTAATACCACCGTTACAAATGGTGCCATGGCACATGCAGAGGGCACTCAAACAAATGCAAATGGACTGTATTCTCATGCAGAGGGTAGTTCTGCTATAGCACATGGAACTGCTTCCCATGCAGAAGGATTAAGTGCAATTGCATCGGGAAGCTATTCTCACGCTGAAGGACAAACCACAAATGCATCGGGAAGCTATTCTCACGCTGAAGGACGTAGTACGATTGCAGTTGGAACCCATGCACATGCAGAAGGTAATTCTACAAGAGCAAATGGACTGTGGTCACACGCAGAAGGACGTACTACATTTGCAAATGGAACCGGTTCACATGCAGAAGGATTAAGTGCAATTGCATCGGGAAGCTATTCTCACGCTGAAGGTAGTGGTACAACTGCATTGGGAAGCTATTCACATACAGAAGGTGTTAATACAATTGCAAGGGGAGATAATTCACATGCAGAAGGTGAAAATACGCTTGCAACCGGACCCTCTTCCCACGCAGAAGGTGCTTTTGTAATTGCATTAGGAACTGGTTCACATGCAGAAGGCTATATCACAACTGCATCGGGAAGCTATTCACATGCAGAAGGTAATACTACAATTGCACGTGGAAACTATTCACACGCAGAAGGTAATGGTTCGATTGCAATTGGAAGTTACTCACACGCAGAGGGTTACTATACATCAGCAAGCGGAGACTACTCCAATGCTCAAGGAGAGACTACTAAAGCACTGGGATATATTTCACATGCAGAAGGATTTAATACAATTGCATCTCAACAAGGTTCTCACGCTGAAGGCGAGAGGACAGTAACAAGTGGATACTACTCACACGCAGAGGGTTACTATACATCAGCAAGCGGAGACTACTCCCATGCAGAAGGTGTTTTTGCAATTGCAGCTGGATTATCTTCACACGCAGAGGGTCAAGGAACAATAGCCTCAGAAAGCTATTCACATGCAGAGGGTCTTAGTACAATAGCATCAGGACAAGGTTCGCATGCAGAGGGTCAGTCAACAATAACATCAGGAAGCAACTCACATGCAGAGGGTCAAGGAACAACAGCCATAGCACCAGCCTCCCATGCAGAAGGCAGTAGTACAATTACAGGATATCCCGGCACTGCAGTCGCATATGCTTCACATACTGAAGGATTTGGTACGAACACACTCGGTAGCTATTCACATGCAGAGGGTTTCTATACAACAGCAAGTGGAATTGCTTCACACACAGAAGGTAATCAAACAACAACAATTGGAGGCTATTCCCATGCAGAAGGCACTTACACGACAGCATCAGGAATCTACTCACACGCCGAAGGTAGTGGATCTATAGCATTAGGAATAGCGTCTCACGCAGAAGGTAGTAACACAATAGCATCTGGATCATATCAGCACGTAGAAGGTCAATTTAATACACATGGAGACAATACTTCATTACTGATTGTAGGAAACGGAACAGCATTAGCTCGTAAAGATGCATTTAAAGTTAGAATGTCCGGTTCAATTGTATTACCAACCACTCAATCAGTAACTCCTGCTTGGACTGGAGTTGATGGCGAAATGGTATTTGCAACAGTAGCAAGTAGCCATTTCTTTTATGTATGGATGTCAGGAGCATGGAAGTCTGGATCATTGCAGTAATAGAATTAATTTTATAAATAAATTATAGTATACTGTTGACTTTCTGGTTAAAAATCCGTATAATATAGTATATTAACATTATAAAATAAACTAATATGTTTTCAACAATTTTACTATTTACAATTACAATGTCATCCATTGTTTTATCCTATTACACTTACAAGTACTATTACAAAGTAAAAGAATTAGAATTAAAACTAAAGATTACTAAAGATTACGCAAACAAAAAAGCAATTGAAACTTTCGATGCTAAAACTGCAGCGTTTAATAAGCAAGCAGCTAAAAAAGCTGTAATTCAAGCTAAGGTAGAAACTACAGTGCAAGAGTCTATTGAACCAGTAGCAAAAAAGAGCAGAAGAAGAAAGAAGAAAGTTAACAATACGCAGCCATGAAATGTTTTGCAGGCTTAGTTGGTAATTACTTTCTTAAAAAAGCAAGTAAAGAATTACAGTTAGCTCAGACAACAATATTACGTGGAAACAGTGCTAGTTCAATTGAACCACTAACTCCAGTTAGTTGGTTATTTTCGCATAAAGAAAAGCGACGTCAATTCAAAGCAATATGGGATCTTTTCGAAATGGATCAATGTATCTACGAAGATGAAGATTTTTTATGTAAAGATTCAATTAGCATAGTAGAAGATGATAATATAGCAATTTTATGTTCAACTAATAAAAAACTAGTCAATCAGAACATATCTTATTATTATCAAGTTCACGGTGACTGGTGTTATTACAGAACAAAAAAACGCATAGATAATCTGTTTGTTTACATTGCAATCATGTGGAGAGCTTTTCCAAGCTCTCCTTTTTCATTAAATTAGGATTTTAGGTAAAAAAGTTGTATAGTTACACTATATGAGTACTATAAGAAAACAAATCGAAATGCACACAATAGAGTGCAAGAGCTGTGGTGCTGAAAAAGAAGCACCTACCAAAGTCACAGGCTATACATGCGCTGATTGCGTTATAGAATTATGGGATCCTGCAGACGCTCCTAAAGCAAAAAAGTCAGTAGGATATCCCCCAGGCTGGAAGTTTATGAAGCAGTTTGTTCATGAGCGAGGATCCGTGTACTTTAAAGGAGTAGAGCAAGTAAGTCTATTTGGAACACTACCAGCTACGCCTTTGAAAGTTAAGCAAAAAGATACTAGATCAAAAGCACAAAAAGCTGCAGACAAGCAAGAAATACTAGTGCAAATTAGCACACTACGAAAGCAAGTCAAAAAAGAAGTACGTACAACGTACCGTCGCAAATTAGAAGTTCAACTTAAAAAATTAGAGAAACAGTTATGAATTACACAGCCGAAGAGTTATTAGAAAATTTCAATCAATTTATCAATAAAATTGAAACCAACATTAAAGGAGAGCGAGCAAAGCAACTAATCCAACTCCACATGGATCACCAAGAACGAATTATGCTAATGCCAGCTAGTGGTAACATTAACTATCATAACTGCTTTATTGGTGGTTATGTTGATCACGTTATTCGTGTAGTTGATTGTGCAATAAGAACACATGAAGTATGGAAGGATATGGGAGCTACTATAAATTATACAGTAGAGGAGTTAGTGTTTGCTGCAATTTGTCATGATTTAGGAAAGATAGGTACAGAGCAAGCAGAGCAGTATGTGCACAATCCATCTGATTGGCATAGAAAAAACCAAGGTAAGCTGTACACAAATAATCCAGTAAACTGCTTTATGACTGTTCCAGATCGAAGTTTAAAATTACTAGCTGATCGAGGTATTACTGTTACTGAAAATGAGTGGTTTGGAATTAAATTACATGATGGATTATACGAAGAGGCAAACAGGCCTTACTATATAAATTACAATCAGGATAGCTCTCTACGTACCAATCTACCGTACATATTACATCAAGCAGATTTAATGGCTTCTAGGATTGAAAAAAATAAATCAGAAATTAATACTGAAGATATCACCAACGTTAGTAAGCCAACTTCCTCAAAAAAGACTCAAGCTACTGCAACTGATAAGGACATTGAGTCTTTAAAGAACGTATTTGATTCACTATTCAATAACGATTAAAATGATCTACATAACCATAACACTAGCAGTATTAGTACTAGTATTAACCTACCTAGTGTACGTTCAAAATAAAAAGTATAATAACCTATTAAAGTATGCAGAAATGTATGTTCAGTTAATAGGTGCAATTGCTATACGTACACAAAGCACTTATGATGAGATGGTAGAGATTGATAGGTTAGGCGCCTTTCAAGCAGACGATGAAGTAGGTATAGTCTTCGATGAATTAAAGCAAAACATAACAGATCTTAATGAATTTATTACAAAATATGTCAACACAGGAACCCAAGAAGAGAGTACGAAAGGTTAAGAAACAATACTTTGGCCCAGAAGTAGATGTAAGTATTGCACGATATAATGCAACTGAGTGTACTATGGAAAAGAGTATTATTTACGAAAGAGAAATAAAACAACCAATGGAAAAGCTGGTTGAAAACATTATACATACTTTCAAATTCTACTACACAGACAATGCACCGTTACATCAAGTACAGCACGATGTAGTCTCTTTCTTAGTTGAAAAGTTGCATAAGTTTGATCCTTCAAAAGGAAGTAAGGCTTTCAGTTATTTTAGTATTGTAGCAAAGAATTATTGCATTCTAAAAAATAGAAAAAACTATAAAAAGTTAATTGAACACAAGCGTGTAGATATTGATGAAAATTATGAGTTTGAAGTAACAGAGGAGCCAGAGGTGGTTAATTTGGATGATTTTATTAAAAAGTATTTAGACTATTGGGATGCTAATATTGATCAGTACTATCCAAAGAAAAAAGAAAGACAGTTAGCAGAAGCAGTATTAGAGCTTTTTAGAAAACGTGATCGCATAGAGTTGTTTAACAAAAAAGCATTGTATGTTTACATCCGAGAAATGACAGATGCAACGACACAGCAAATAACAAAAATCGTTAAGCAAATGAAAAATGGATACAAAAAAATATTTAGCGATTACCTACTTTTCGGATATATTCCAAAAGACAAAACTTATGAACTGTGATAATTTCAGTATCTAAAGAGGAGCTAATTGGAGTGATTCTCGAGGAGATGAAAGCTTGGGAAAGTGTTGGAGGAGGACCTAATTATCAAGCGTTTGATTTTGATCCTAAGGATGTAGATGTTGATGTATTAAATGAATTAGGTTATTATACCAATAGGGAAGCTTGGATTGCAGGTGTAAGAATTAAACATTTAAACATTTATCTCAGCGAGATTCAAGCACAGCAGTCTCGATAATAAAAAACATAACTACAAACTATTTATTATTAAATAAACAGTATGGATAAGGATGAGATATTATTTGACAATAAATCGTTTTCTGATTTAATGAGAGATATATACACAAATACCAAGAAAAAAGAAACACAAATTACTGGTTTGATTGATCAATTAAAACCAATGATTCGTAATATGACAGATGCAACAATGATGGTACCTTTAATAAAAGAGTACCTTGAGGTGTCAGTTAAAAACGATGACAATCTAGTAAAGTTAACAGCAATTGTACAACGATTACTCGTATCTAGTAGCAAAGCAGGATCAGCTGACAATGATAGTTTGTCAGAAGAAGAAAAGAGGCAATTACTATCAGCAGCACAAGATTTATTAGATCAAACTAAGTAGACATGGGAGTATTTGACGGCTTAAATGGATTAGCAGGAGGTGGCCAAAATGGTAATTTAAACCAGTACATTCCAACTCCAAAAATTATAATTGGTCACGTGCTTGAAGTATGTTTAGACGAATCTTCTGATTTGTACAAAGGCACTGATACAAATATAGGAGCTCTTCGCTTCCGAGATGTATTTGGACCTCCAACCAAAGATATAGCAAGAGAGAGAGGTAATATAGCCTATCCAGCAGACCGATCAAATTATAAAATACCACTCCCTGGTGAGCAAGTTGTTATATATCAAGCATACTCAGATAAAATAACACCAACAAATGCTAATGCACCAGGTTTTTTTTATGGATCTATAATTATGAATTCGGCAAATATTACAACCACATCATCGCCTTTTGTAGGAATTGATCCAAACCTATTGAATCCGTTAAACCTAAAATCATTTTCATATACCCAATTACAAAGGAGATTTGATGGAAAGTTTAAAAACATTGAAAATTTCAAAGACGTCACAGCAAAGCCAATTATACATAAACAATTACGTCCATTTGAGGGAGACTATATTATACAAGGAAGATATGGCAACAGCCTTAGGTTTGGAGGAACACCAGCAGATCGTAACGCAGACGACAATGCAGAGTGGGCTGAGAAAAAAGCAGGTCAGCCAGGAGATCCAATTATTACAATACGCTTAAGTAACGAAACAATCAAAGCAAATAAAGCAAACAACGAATTGTACGATATTGAAGATATTAACGAAGACGCAGCTTCTATATACCTAACATCAACACAAGAGCTTCCAATCGAATTAGCTGTACCACTAAAAGGAGATAGAGAGCATCCGTTAGCATCTTGGGCATACACATATGGTATTACAGCACCAGCTGTACTACCGAGTGAGACTAATATGTATGATGGTGAACAAAATAAAGCAAATACTGAAAAGAAATCAGACAAAATTAATGAAAAGAAAGGCGATGAAAGTCTTCCTGTAGGAGTAGACGGAAGAACGTCACCAGAAAATCCTGTGGAGGAAACGACACCTTAATCATCCTACGTTTAATATAAAATAATATGGCACTCAGCGATTTAACAAAAACAAAGGTTGCTGCATTAGTTGCAGCAGTAGATGCAGTTGGAACACTCCTACCAAAATTACACTACTTAAAAAGGACGTTATCACCTGCAGACTATCAAGCATACATAAATGCAGTTTCAGAAGGAAAAGAAGCTATTGTTCAAACAGAAATTATAACAAAAACATATCAATCATCATCTTATATTGATCCCTTCACAGCTTACAGTATATTTGATCAAATAATCTATCCTACTATTGAAGCAATGTCCCCAGGATGGAGTGAAAATCCATATAATACAGATGCACAAAATCAGACTCGAGACTATTACATGAGAGGAGTTCCACTCATTGAAGTTACTCAGGCCAGTGGTGGAGACCTAAGCTCAATCGCAGCAAATCCATTTATTATTACTGATTTAACAAATAATGTTGCTTATGTTGACAATGCTGGCATAATTTCTCTAAAAAAAGTTACCACCGAGTATAACAGCTTAAAAGATCAATACAACAATAAACAATCTTCAAAAGATTTACAAACTCAAAAAGATCTACTATCCCTTTTATTCGGTAGTGCGGCTATGGCTAAAACGTACTTTGTCAAAAACTACTTAAACGATACCGTGGGAAATGTAAACCTACAAGAACCTTATCGGATGATTCAAGTAGATCCGTATTTAGCATACTTAACTATGTTATTTGCTTGGTTAGGAGGTGTTGGTTATGCTGGCACGGGCACTGCAGCATTAGATCGATTTAAGGGTACTAAAGATACTAGAACTCTACGTCAAGTAATTTCAACCGCCGGTAGCACCGGCTGGCACAATATATCAGCTGCTAATAGACACAAAACATCAAAGGCTGCAGTTGAGATGCTTCAAATATTTTATGAATATATTCAAAGTATAAAGGCTACTAATGAAGAGTTGTATACTAATTGGATGAATATGTTAGTAAAAGACAGAAAGTGTATGGTAAACATGCTAGTCATTATTAATGAACGTGTGAATTTGAATAATAGTAGTGCTTTTACATTTCAAGAAAAACCAAAAGCGTTTCAACTAGCATTATCTGTAGCATACAAAACGTTTAAAATGGAAATTGGACCTCCGGTGTAATGGCAGATATATCTTATAAATCAATATTAGAAGGCATTACAGATAGTTGTGCATTAACACAGCCGTTATCGAGCCTTATTAAACCATCACCAGAACCAAGGAGAAGAGGAGGATCTGAAACTGTAGCAGGAGCTACCGGTAGCGCCACTACTGGTAGTAATAATCAAGATGTAGACGTAGCATTCACTGGCAGCAGTTTTACTACTACTATTACAATTGACTTAAAACCATACCAAGACGCTATAGCAGAATTAAAGTTTGATGGATATAAAGATAGTGTGTACTCAACAACATTATCTTCAATAAAAGCAACACCATCAGTCGAATATAAGCTAGGCATAAATAACGATGGGGTAAATATTGCATCAGTAGGATTGCTTGGAGCTATTGCTACATTTC
>Ga0181357_1000537_pt1 | contig 14474 bp, 9 predicted proteins | sample Fa13VDMM110DN_FD_130094 | JGI IMG/M metagenome (GOLD analysis project Ga0181357, IMG submission 130094) | Freshwater viral communities from Lake Michigan, USA - Fa13.VD.MM110.D.N | ecosystem: Environmental > Aquatic > Freshwater > Lake | place: USA: Michigan | collected 2013-09-24 | reverse complement strand
GTAGATGCGGCTGCAACAGAGTCAACAATAATTGTAAGAATACGATCTTTGTTAGACTTTCTTACAATCGCAATCATTTGTTCCATCTTTTCAAAGATATCTTCAACGGTTTCACATTGAACATATAGAAGTTTTGATAGATCTACACCGAGACTTTTCCAGAATTCTGGAGCAGCAGAATTTTCAGTGTCAATAACAACTGCAATTCCACCTTTCTTTTGTGTATCAGCAACAACGTGTGCAGATAACAGACTCTTTCCTGTTCCTTCTAATCCATTGAATTCAATCATCTTACCAACAGGTAATCCGCCGTGAGGACGATTACTAATGGCTAGGTCAAGAATAGAAGAACCTGTACTAATCCAATCACTAATTTCCGCTGGATTTTCCTGTTCATCTAAAAAATAAGCAATTTTACCACCGTCTTTGTTTGCTTTGTTTAACTCATTTGCGAGTAATTCAACTAACTCATCTCTTTGAGGAGTATCTTGTGTAACTTGATTTTTCTTTTTCATAAATTTATATAACTAAAATAGGGGTGGCAGTAATAGATACTACCACCCCATTACTAACAATTGATTTTAACTGTTGAACAAGTTGTCAAAAGCAGCAGTTACATCATCTGTATTTGATTTGGATGCCTTTGCACTTGGTGAGGCAGTAGCAGTTTTACCTGCACTTGGAGATGGAGTTGGAGATGTTGTAAACGGAGCGTCATCTTCAACAATAGTATTAACAGTACCTTCTGTGGTCTGAGTTTCAGGATTCAACCAAGCGTCCATTACAGACTTTAGTTCATCATATGAATATTCAGGAAATAGATCCAAAATGTTCACTTGTTGAGCAAGAATCTCTTTTTGAGATACGTCAATTGCAATAGTTGCGTTTGGCTTGACACGGATAGTGGTTTCTGGAAATGACTTACCAGAATCTTCTGCGGTACGGAATTCTACAACAATGTCACGACCATTAACTGGATCTGTGATATCACCGTAATCAGGATCATTGATGATTGATAGAATTTCTTGATAGACATTCTTACCAAATCCCCAGAACTTGATTCCTTCACTTTCTTCACCACGAACCAAGATTGGAGCGTATGTACGCATCTTTGGTTCCATCTTACGTCCCAACTGCCAATCTTCCTTATTGCCGGTCTTCTTCATACGATTTGACCATTCAACAATTGGATCTGGACGGTTAAAACTGTCAGGAGATAGATAAGTCTTGTTATTGATATTATAATGGAACTTCAACTCAATAAAAGGATTATCAGGTTGATACTTGTAGGGAACAATACGTACAACTTGTTTGCCTGGCTTTGGTTTCCAGATTAGTTGAGTTTTGTTGTTTGTGTTTGAAAGTGAATTCAAACGACTCTTTAGCTTACTTAGGTCTAATGCCATAATCGGTAATTATTTAATAGTTAATTTTTAAGTGTTAATTAATAAGTTTTGTAACTTATTGAGTGACTCACACGAATCACTTGTTCATAACACTACATAACTATGGCATGGAATTTTAAAAAGTTCAACTAATTATATTGAAAATTTTGACAGGAATAATTCTGACGGACACATCTCCAGTTAAAATAATTGAGTTTTGGTACAATTCCCAACTTAACTGAAAGGTTTTGTCAAAAACACCATTGTTTTCTTCTGTGATCAACTTATTCATTGCATTCAATGTATAAATTGTGTTGGTTTGTTTTTTTCTATGTACACTTATTGTATTTGGCAATTTGTTGAATTTATCATCTGTAAGTTCAACATTATAAGTCAGATACAATTCTTTTGGATTTTTTGTATTACTGAATATAAATATTTTTTCATTTAGAATAATGTAGTTCTGTTTTATCAAATCTACGCAATTTAAATATTCACTGGACGTAGTGAATGTGCAAAGTAATTGTTTTTTCATTTAATTATTAGTTTTTTACCGTCTACGTACCATAATTTGCCCACTACGTTGCCATCAGAGTCATACCATGTATTCTTCTTTTGATAAAAACCATATGATTTGGCTTCTTCAAGGGTATACTCTGTTCTTAAAATTTTTTCAATATCAACTGCATCAGCTTGTTTTTCTTCAGGAGTTCTAGTGTCTGGATCTTCATCATCTTTTGGTTTTTGTTCAGGTTGAACATCTACTTTTTCTGGTGATTTTGGTTGATCTGGAGTTGGTTTTTGTTCTGGTTCTACGCTTGGTTTTTCTTGATCTGTTGGTTCATCTGTAAAAACATTTGCGTCACGTTTGTTTGGATTTTTATCAAAGTGAGTTCCCTTTGCAATTGCTTTTTGTTTATATTCTGGTGTTGGAAAGGTTACAAGTATACCATTTTTGTTGTATGCTTGACGTGCTGGATATTTTCCTTCTACAACATTGTTTAAATAATCAGTTACAGTTTCTACTGACATGCCTACTTCTAGCAGGTTGCTTCTCAAGATTTCAATGTGTTCTTGTTTAGTGATGTCAAAAACACCATCTTCAATAGAAATGTCTGTGCTTGATTTGTCTAATGCTTCAAAAATTAATTTCTTAATGTTCATATTAAAATACTTTATCTTGTGGTATTGCGGTTTTATTTACTTCTGCTTTGAATGTAAAACTACTTTTACTATCATTTCTTAGTTCTACTAATGAATAATAAGGAACTACTTCATCATCAACTATTTGTAATTCAAATATAAGATATAAATAGACGATAAAATAATTTCCATCCTTACTCTTTTTTATTTCAATTTTACCAACTTTAAAATCTCCACCTTTTTCTTCCACTATACTTGTGATTGAATATTCTTTCTTCTTACCCAATCTTTGAATTTTTTTACCGTCATATTTAATCAACGGAAGACTGTCATTCTTACCAAATATAGCTTCAGCAGATATTTGTGAGGAAATTTTTATAAATTCATCTTTGATATTCTTTTGATCACTTAAACTACTTCCTTGTGACAATACTTTATCTAATAGTTTTTCAAAAAATTCAAACGCAACAATATTAGAATTGAAATAAATCATTGGTTTGAATGCATCTCTATCAATCAAAGTTATTGGTTCACATGTAACTTTTTTTGTAACACAAGTACTATCTTTCAACGGTACAAAGTATGTATTCCAAATATTATTGATATTGTTCTTAATACCAGTTATGGTGGATTCATCAATATCTTGTACATCAGTTACAAATATTTTATTGTTATCCAATTGTTTTGACTTTTGTACTATTCTACCAATTAAACTTTCATAATTAATCTTTCTAACTTCTCTAACTAAAACTGCGGTATTTATATAAAAACTATGAGTTACTTTGATTGGATCATCTTTACCTTCATTGGTTATCTCCATTTCTTTTCTCAAATTTTCTTCAGCATTTACCAACGTAAAATACTTTGTTTTAACTGATTGAATTTCATCTTTAAATCCTAATACAATAGAACCAAATACTTTGTTAGTAATTTTTTTCAAATTACCAGCAAATTCACCAATAGTATCAGCTAATGCTTTTGGAATTTTGCCAACAGCGGTAACTAGTTTTGTTAAACTAGATCTTAACGCATTCATAAATTCCACTTCAGTCAACAATTGTTTGTCAACATAAATGTCTTGGAAAATCTCAGCAATATAAGATTCACTGGTTCCAAGCAATTCAGCAGGAGTTAATTTTTGTGGATTTTCATCAGAATTTTGTGAATACCTTAAACCTGGAACAGCGTTTATACCACCACCAAAGATTGAGTTGAAGAATGTCAATACTCTACCGGCTCTACCTTTACCAGCCTTTAAAGAAACAATTGCAAACTTCTTGCTAGTTTCTTTATTGTTGTTATCCATAATAACACACAAACTTTCTTCTTTGCCTGTACTGCCTACTTTATTGTTTTTTAATGCAGAATAAACGTCATCAGGAGAACAACCATACAATAACACAGCATCACCTGTGTTTTCTTTGGACTTATCTTTGCTTTTATATTGACTTGAATTAAATGCTTCATAAAATTTAGTTATGTCTTTATTGATGAATCCAGTTGGTTTTGTTCCTGTAACGTCTTCTAATGATGTACCAGAATTTATGCCTGAAATAGAATCATAGTGGTTTTTGTATGCCAAATAACCTTTATACAATTCATTTTTCTCAAGACTAAGTTTCAATAAAGGCTCTTTTGAGATCTCATTTACTTTAAGTCCAATCTTTTGATCCAGTTGAATCCACTTTTGAACTTTACTTAATGCGTCAATATGATAATTACCACCGTCACCAAAAACTACGTACAAAGGCCATGTTTCTTTAATCTTAGTGTCTAGTGGCCCATCAATTTTGTCAAAGTTTACAACTACTTCATCAAGTAAGTCTGATAAATCCTTTGGCAAAGGTAATAAAGCTGCTTTTGGTGGTTTTGGTTTTGCTTCTTCAATACTATCCATATAGGATAAATATTTAAAAAAACAAAAGAACTCTAATCTTTTTAGATATCTGCTATTATCATCTCATTATAATTGCGTCCAATATAACATTTTATAGGAAATTGATTGTTTGACATTAACCGTTTTAATTCAATCAAAGTGTCTCTTTTATCATCTTTATGACAATCAAATAAAACACTGTCATAGGTGTATAAAATAGCTTTTGTTTGTTTTTTGTTAGAATCTAAATATTCATTTACTCTTACTAATGATTGCATACCAAATTCAGTTTCACTTGCCTGTAAGATATAATTGAACAATTTGTTTGGATTTGGTTCATTTATATGATTTGTTGTGATTCTTCTTTTATAAACTGGCGTTTCTACATAACCATGTTCACAAAAGAATAACCATCTATGCGCAATATAATCACTCATTTTCTTAAAATATGGAACTTCCAATAATTCAGATGGAATATTACCATACATACACTGAAATGTAAGGTTCTTTGACGCTTTGATTTCATCTTCTGTCAAGTCATCTTTGCCATAATATAATCTTCCAAGATATTCATAAGCATTTTGTGGTAAGTTATAATTGATTAACTTTGCAACTATGTGAGGGTGGTAGGCACTATAATCAATCATAAACAACATACCATCATCACCATATCTGCTAATAAATGATGATCTACATCCATTTTCTTTGTTTAATGCACTATAGTTAACGTTACCAAACCTATTACTAGGTCGTCCTGTTGCGGTATATAGGTTATATTGAGTATAAACAAATCCATCCTTATCTTTGACCGTCTTGTTCTCAAAATGCCTATTAAACAATTCTACATCAACCTTTAATCCGTTGTGTTCAAGAATTCTAAGATTTTCAGTGATTGTACTATTGATATTATAAAAACTATCATCCAACTTCAACTTTTGGACTCTTTTAAGCATTTCACTATACATCTTCTCAAACTTCTCCAAGTGTTTTACAACAGGAATACACTTATTTAAGTCACTATAACACATAAACTTGTGTTTATAAAATGAATGAGCAGTTGTATCAAATTCAGTATAATCATCTATTTTACCGTCACTAATAAAAAACAAAATGTTAATATCATACAAATTCTGTATTGGCATCAAATGCATGAACTTCTTTTTATCATAAATCCACTTTTTACCTTTAAGTTTATTAAAGTCTGATACTAATGTGTTTTTATCAACACTGAACCTTGCATCTGGATGGTCAATTGAAATTATATGAGTTTGTTTGTCCTTGATTCCATAAATCATCAATAAACATGGTTCATCTGCACATGGATGAAAACATTCATCATTTTGAACGCAATCCATGATTAAATCACTATTCCAATTATCTTTTAAGAAGTTTTTGTAACTGTTAGTGTCTTTGATGACCATACCGCAAGTATACCAACAATGTATATGATGTCAATTTTATACTTGTTATTTATAAAATTCAAGAGGATTTTTTAAAACTCCTGATAATCCTGGCATTACTTTTTCTGCATTTTTAATTGCGGATTGATTATCTTCTTTAACACCACTATATATTTTAACTTTGTTTTGATAAACATCTGTTTTTGATCCTGTTATTCTCCATATCAAATTAATTTTAGAATATAGTCCGTTTATGATAGTATTATAACTATCACCGGAAACTTCATATATTGTTCCGTCATTAATTTTTTTTGCAAAATATCTATTTATATAACCTCTGTTATAATCATAAGTGGTAGGAGATGATTTTGTATATACAGGATAATCTCCTTGTATTACATCAAAATATAATCCTCTAGTATTATCTATATATGTTTTCATTACATTTGTAAATTATATGCAGGTCTTAATTGTGCTTTTAATCTTGTTTCCCATGTATTTTCATTAACAACATGAGTAACATTTGTTACTTGAAACACAACTACATCATCATTAAATGGTGGTGGTAGATTTGCAATTCTAAAAAATTCAAATGTTTTGATACCAGAAATACCCATCAAACTTATTTCAATTTCTACATTTCTTAAAGGAGCATTGTAAATATTAGTATTTGTTTTTAAATCACCGTCATTCAACATATACAGTACAAGATCTTCAAATGGCATTATTATATCAACAATATCATAGGTTTCATAATCAACCTCTTTTATAATTTCAGTTTTTAGGCTGACGCCGATAACACCAATGTCAGTAGATGTTCGTTCAACATCTTTTTCATCAAATAAAGTTACTTGTAAAAACTTATCTTTATATTTTGGTCCATCTTTTCCTATTAATGTATAATAATATTTTATGTCTTCTGCATTTAATCTTGATGATGGTTTGTTTGGATTTTTTGGATTTAATTCTTTTTTTCCAGCTTTTGTTTTTATGATTCTATCACTGTATACAACTTCTGGTTTATTACTATTTGGTAAATTGGTAACATTTGTATAATCTAACAATTGATTTGAAGTTGTATAGTCATATGTACCCGCTTTAAAAATAATTTGATTGGCTTGAGCATTTGATAAATTAGTTGTAAAATTCAATTTTTTGATTATTGAATTATTTGTCATATACTCAAATTTATAAATTTTCTTGGCATCATTTTTATTTGGTGGTCCTTTACCATCAACAATTTTTAATGTAGATTTTCCATTTTCAACAGGAGCATCAACTACAGTTAATTCCCAGAAATTACAACTTGCTTTATTAATTTCAGCACATATGGTATCATATACTTCTTTTATATTATTATTTTGTTCTGACAACAATACTTCTTTTAAGAACTTAAGATTTACATAAATATTTTTTAAATATCCACGTTTCAACCCGTCAGGTATTCTTTTACCCTTAAATGTTTGATCTTTTGCTGGAATTGCTGTATTGATTCTTTTTGAGGATTCTCTCCCCCACACATTTAATATAAAGTCTAAATCTTGCCTGTGAACTTGAGTTGATGCGCCAGTAGCATTATGTAATTGTTTATCTGCTAAATTGGATTTAACATAAGGTATTAATTCTGAATGCGCATTTGGATATTTTGGTTTAAAAAATTTATGTTTAGTTTTGTCTGTATAAGCATTATTTAAATTGCCAACACCAGAATCACCGGTAGCGATTATAGTATCAGTTTCCTCTTGTGTTTGTGTAAGTCCAAAAGGAAGTTCAATATTATCTAGTATACCTCCAGCAGCATCCTCTGGATTTGGTTGGTAGGAATTTTGCAAATATACATTATAAGGAGAATTTAATTTTGGAGCATTTGGATTTGGAATTAGTATAGTTTCTTTAATTGATATCAAATTATCATGTGCGCCAATTGTAATATCATCTATATTCAAATCAAAAAAATACTCAGTATACTCTTTAATTCCATCACTGTTTTTCATTCCATTAAGAATGTCTACTATTAAATCCATCGTTAACCATGTAAACTCTTCACCTTTTTTATTTCTATGATCAAAATCCCTTTCATGTGAATATTTAATTTTTTGTGTATCTCTTCCGCTAAAAATATGATCTTTTATATTCGTAAACTGGCCGCCGTACTTATTTTCAAGTCCTGATAGAAGAGATGCAATTTGAAATTGAGCAGAGTTGTTTCCTTGATTATCAGTTGACGTAAAACTGTTAAATATATTATCTACTAATACTTTATAATTTTTTTTGAATGTTGATTCACCAACTGATTGTTTTGATATCCTAGAATCTTTCTTAAATCCTGAATAAAGAAGTTGTCTGCTTGCAACTTCAGTCATACCAGTAATAATATTATCATTAATTGTATATTCAAAATTTATCACTTGACCAATTAAAAAGTCATAGTTTCCCTTGGAGGGTGGCATAGCCCGTGAATATCTTCTATAGTGATTATCCCATATATCTAAAATTTCACCAAAATTTGATAAATTGATAAGTGATCTTTGATCAAATGTATTCCATCCAAATTCAATAATTACACTTTGAAGTGGTGTTAAAAAATACGGTGTAATTGCTTTTAACTGTTCAATTGAATGACATGTCCAATTTATTTTTGCTTTTGCAAACCAAGATTTTTGTATTTCAGTTTCAATGCTAATGATACCAGGATCAGGTATATTTGGTCTAGTGGAAGATTCTATATATTTTGGTTTTAATTGACAATTATATCCATAAACTTGTTTGGATACACCATATGGTGACGTTGAACCAATTCCATATCTATCAAAGAAACCATCTCCACTTAAAAATGCTAATCCCCATTCATTATCATTATCACTCTTAATCAAATTTGCATTACTATTTGGATATTGAACCATACCATTTGAAAATACTCTTGCCCAAGCTTTTCTTGGACCGGCATATTGTGGCAAGTCACCTGTAAATTGACCTTGTATTCCTGTTGACAAGGACTTTTTTCTGTAGTCAAGTTCATCTATAACCCATTGTTCAAATGGACCCGCTTCCCATGGCCTTTCTTTTGACATATTAAGAATTTATTAGTGTAAAATTTTGTAAAATTGTTTGTATATCTGTTGGTATTCTTAATTGTTTGTTTATATCCAAACTAAGTTTACCTTTACCTAAATTATTTGCAATCGCAATTATCCACCATAAACTTACGTCTTTATAGTATCTATAAGCTATTTGGTCAATATAATCATTATCTGATACAGTAATATAAATATCACTAGGAGATTCTGGTATAGAGGGATATAATAAAGTTTTATACACTCTCTTACCATCCCATCTCTTATCTATTGTTGTATAGTCATATCTATTCATAAAATTATCCAACCTCCATCATGTCAATTTCTCCTGTCCGTCTTGCGTTAAATTCTTCTTGTTGTCGTATATTTTCTTGTCGTATTTCTTCTTGTTGTCGTATTTCTTCTTTTTCACTTCTAACTACAGACAACTGTCTTTCAAATGGACCTCCTATATTAACATCTCCAAAATTATTTCTACCAACTTTTGGTGTTTCTTTTTCAAGAATATTTGCATCAATACTAATTTCAACTTCTCTTGGAAATTGTGCCACAGTTACATTATCCTTTGTTTTTAATCTACCATTTAAATATTCATATGTATCAATCCTATCAGAAACAGTTTCCCAAGTTGCATTATCAGGAATTGTCATATTAATACTATTAATAACAATTGGTTGATTGTTATATATATCACCAATTGTAATCATAACTAAAGGAGGAACAATAAATCCATTTTTATAATTTGCAGGCTTTGATAATCCCATCAAGTAATTAATTCTTTGCCACATTGGCAAAAGTTCTTTAACACTCATTGCAACTACATTAAAACTAAAACCAAGTCCTCTGGTAAATCCTTTGTAGTTAAAAACTTTATCAGCATTTCCAATATATTGAAAATCATCCCATGATGATACGGATCTTTCTGATATAGCTTTTACTGTTGCTCTAAATGGTATATATTTTTGATTGTATATATCATAAAAATAAAACTTAATCAAATCTTTATCAATAAACGCATCAGTATTGCTTTGTACATTTAATACATTAATCAAATCACTTTGATTAACACCAGCAAATCCTTTACCGCCAATATCATCCAACAAATCATATTTTTTATATTCTCTGTATTTTGCAAGATAACTTAACTGGTTGTCTTTCTCTGTCTTAGAACTATCAATTACACTTCTTACATTCTTTAAATCAGTTGGTGGAACAAAATTATAGTTTTGCAATACATTTTTAAGTTCTTGATTTTGTTGATTTGCAAAATCTATTTGTTCTTGACCAAAACCATTTTCACCTTTTATAAAGGTAGTAGGATATTGCTTATTTTTATCAATTACATATTCTGATTCAAACGTTCTTTTAATATTGCTTTTAATAGGATCTTTTTTTGTATCAACTATTGAATTTTCATATCCTTTGGTTAATCCATTTGGATCAATCACATATCCTTGACCGGAATCTTTGTGTTCTATTTGATCTAATTGTGTTCTATTATAAAGACCGTCTGTTGCTAATCTACCATCCAATGATTTTAACTTGGTTGGATAAGTTTTAGTTGGATCAATATACTTATCATATTGGTCAGTAATAATTGGTGATTTTTCAACTGGTTTGCCTTGTGTATCTAGTATTCCAGTATCTTTAATATATCCACCAGCTTCAATCACATATCCTTGACCAGAAGCCTTGTGTTTTATTCGATCTAATTGTGTTCTGGTGTAAAGATCATCATATGGTGGTGTTCCATACAATGAAGTTAACTTGGTTGGATATGATATCTCAGTAAAGTTTGGATCAATATAATCCTTATATTGATTGGTAATAATTGGTGATTTTTCAACCGGTTTACCTTTTGTATCTAGTATTCCAGTATCTTTTATATATCCACCGTCTTCAATTACATATCCGTTTTTATAAGGATCATGTACAATACTATCAATTTTTCTAATTGATTTTAACTTGGTTGGATAATTGTTATTTGTTAAATAATCATTATACAAAAATAGAATATCTGAAGTTTCATCTGTAGTAAAAATTCCTACTGATGCTTCATATGAATTGAAATTTACTAAATCTTCTAGTTTCCCATCAGTAATTTTAAAACTATTCACGTCAATCTTAAAACTCTCATTTGAATATTTGTCCACTCCGGAATAATATTTATTTAAGTATCTTGAAAACTTTGATGGACCAGTTTCATATGCTGAAGCTCTATTTTTATCAGCATCCCATCTTTGTGTTATACCTCCATTGGTTTCATAAACATCTTCACCGTATTTGTTTAACGCTACTATTCTTTTATTATATAACATTAAACTATATGTTTGATCATCACCTTTGTATGTTGTTCCAAATGGTTGACCAATTGCAAAAAATGTACCAAACAAAGTGCTACTTTTGAAAAAATTACCAATGTTTTTAAGAAACCCAGTTTTACTTGGACTGCTTAAATATTTGTAATTTTGTCCACTATAAGCAGTTTGTGCAGTTGCGCCTCTTGTTAATCCTTTACCGTCATCTGGATTTATAATTGAAAGTGGTGTTCCACCTACACCAGGAGCAGTTCCTCTTGGAGGAGGATTTGGTGGATTAAATCCAAATGCACCTGCAATACCTTTTAGACCCAAAGCACCAAGAACACCACCCAAATTTGGTTCAATGTGTCTTAGTGGTCTATCCAAAATACCAAATGATGAAGCTCTTATAGTTGATTGAATTGGCATCAATGGATTATATAACTTAGTTTCATTAAAAGGTTGATATCCTTGTAGATATACTTGTTTTAATAAAAATTTGATGCCAGGATTAGAAGCGGAAAATTTTGTTACTCTAACAACGTCAATTGCAGCAGAAGGTTGAAATGGTGCATACTTAAGAGTGGAATTAATACCTTTATTTGCATCATTGATATTTGTTACAATATATGGTTGATTTGCACCAAAAAAACCACCGGACTGACCTTCTGGATATGGACTATACTTACTATAAAGAACACTACTGTTTGGTGTAAACAATGTGCTTATTTTATTTGGCTCACGTTCATTTACAGAAAGAGGCAAAACCAAACCTGCACCTTGTATTTGTGCATTTGTTGTTGTTTCTGGATTATTTATGTTGGTTGAATTTGCCATATAATTATGTCATACTTGATTGCATTGCTATACCACCTGTATCTTGTCTATATCCTGCATTTTTAGAAAGACCAGTTACCAGTCTTTGACCATCCAAATAAACGTTGAGTGATATATTATTCATACCTTCTTTAATTCCTCTGCTTACCGCATCAATTATTGAAGTAGAATTTGCGGTTGGTGCATTAGTTGTTTGATTAACAGTCTTAGTTATATCCGGAATAACTGGTGTTGGTGGTAATGTACTAGCAACAGTAGTTGTATCAATTGCAGTTTTAGGCAAAGTGAGTTGAGGAAATTCTTTAAAAGCAGAAACAGAATTTAAGGATGATGTGTCTTTAACAGCAGAAACAGAATTTAATGATGACGTGAGTTGAGGAAATCCTTTAAAAGCAGAAATAGAATTTAAAGATGATGCAAGAGATTGCATTGCACTAACAATAGATTGTAATCTGCTTAAATCAAAATCACTTATAGAACTATTGATAGCAGCAAATACTCCAGCAAGTTTAATTGAATCTATAATAGATACATTCTGACCAAAATCTTTTAGTGCATTAACCGCAATCTTAAGACCTTCTCCAACATTTTTTAATCCATCACCAAAAAGTTTCATTCCATATCCAACTCCAATTACTGCACCAGATAAAAGAATTATTGCGCCAGCAAATAATCCAATTACTCCTGCAGCAGGCACTATTACTTCTGACATAGCAGCAATTGCTAAAGATGTCAATCCAATTAATCCTGCCAATGCTAACAATCCTAATCCTACATCTTCAATTTTAATATCCTTAAATTGTTTCAATCCATACGCTAATAAAACAAACGCAGCAGCAATTGCTAGGATTGCGCCTCCTAAAGCATAAATTTCAGCCGCTGCAAGACCTCCTGTTAATCCTGCTAATCCAGTTAATCCGGCCGCACGCTGTGCAGCTGCAAGTTCTAGTTGTGCAACTGCGGCTGCATGTGTTGCTGCGGTTTGAAGACCCATTTGAGCAGCAACCGCAACTGATGCGCCTCTTATTGCTACAAATACACCTTTTAAGTCAAAATATAAAGCTTTAATTTTTTTAAATGATCCTATAGCAAGATATAAAGCACCACCAGCAATAAAAATTTTTCCAAGTGTAGTATCAAGTACTTTTAATAACAAATTAATTCCCTTTAATGTTCCTTCAATTATTGGCAAAACATGACTAGAAATACTTAGAAATAATCCTCTAATTCTTGCAGTAATTTCTTCTGTTTGTTTCAGATTAATAAGTTCTTTTACTCTTTGTTCTTGCGCTGCTGCTGTATTCTCTAACATAGAACCACTTTGTTCTTTTAGTTGTTTGTACTGTTGAACCAATTTTTTCCCTTCTTCTGTACCATTCATTTCTACTGCGGCCAAATCTTCTCTGATTTGAACTTGTTTTTGTAAGTCAGTCAAAGACAATCCAGTTGCTTTTGCAATAGCTTCTTTTTGGAATATATCCAATTTATTAAAATCACCTATATTTTTTACTACATTAAAAATTTCATCATATCCTTCTTGGATTTTACCTGTGTAAAATAATTCTCTTGCTTTTTGAAAACTGATATTAGATCCTAATAATACACTTGCTTCAATTTCATCAGTTATACTTTCTTGGAAATCTAACATCTTTCTTCCAATTTCAGCTACTTTTTCCAAATCAGTACCCAATCTTCTTGCATATACTGCTGCTTTTACTAATTGTTCTGCACCACCTTTAATCATTCCTCTAGCTTTATCACCTGCTTTTGCAACATCATCCATTACTTTTGCAAGAGGTACACCAGCTGCTTTTGATAAAGCAGAAGCAAAGTATACTACTTTAGTTGCTTCAACCATATCAATTTTACCAAATGACATCAATGTCATCACACCATCAACCAATTCTTTATTACCAACACCCAGTTGTTTTGATATTAAAGTCATATCCTTGGCAGCCTTTTCATTAAATAATGTAAAACTACCAAATGATTCAACCATGCTGCCTATTGTCACTGATGCATCTTCTGCAGTCACACCAAATTTTGCAAAATCAATTGTAGTATCTGTTATAAATGTATTTATACTTTCAAAGTCATCTTTAAAAACACCAAGAGACTTAACTGTTTTTAATAGTGCAGTTTGAATTTCATCAAGTGCGTCATAAGCAGTTTTAAAAATAGTAAATATTGCACCAATTATAATTTTGGTTCTTAAACTCAATTGTTCTAATGATCTAGCTACTGTTGGTATTTTACCAAAAATACCAAGAGAAGATTCAAATGAATCAAATCCAGATCTAGATTCCAAAGCTTTATTAAATAATTTTTGTTTTTGATTTAAATCAACATACGCTTCTGCTTGATTTTGTATTGCTTCTGCTTCTTGAATTAATTGTTTTAAGGCTTTTGATTTTTCTTCATAAAGACGTTGTGATGTACTAAGTAGTCTATTGTTACTT
>Ga0181357_1000534_pt1 | contig 14496 bp, 9 predicted proteins | sample Fa13VDMM110DN_FD_130094 | JGI IMG/M metagenome (GOLD analysis project Ga0181357, IMG submission 130094) | Freshwater viral communities from Lake Michigan, USA - Fa13.VD.MM110.D.N | ecosystem: Environmental > Aquatic > Freshwater > Lake | place: USA: Michigan | collected 2013-09-24 | reverse complement strand
CTGTCCTGGTCATACACAGTCTGGAAGATGCTTGAGACCACACCTGGGCCCACGCCGCCAGTCGAAAAGACCTCATAGGTCTTTCTGTTTGCCGAGCCGCTGATGTCCGCACCGACAACATCGACCAGCTGAGACAGCGTGGTGGCGGACGAGCCGATGCTTGCAGCGTTCAGTTCCTTGAATGTCGACATGTCTCTCTCTTAGGTCTGCGAGATGTTCACTTCAATATCGTAAGCAGCGCCAGATTGCGCTCCCCTCACGCTAATGAAAGTGCGGATTAGGGTCTTGTCGTTCTTCGTGCCGTAGATGTCGAAGACTGAGGTCGAGATCGCACGAGATGCAACCGTGAACTGCGCGGTGGAACCACCGGAGGAGCTCACTGTGCCGGTCTGTGTGATGAAGTAGGTCACAGTGTCGCCCGAGCCGATGATGTCGGGAGTCTTCCCAGACAGCGTCAGGAAGCGATTGTTCAGTGTGACCTCGTACACCTGATCGATCAGCTCAGGGTCGATGCTCTCCCCTGAGACGATCGTCTGTTGGACTACAACCGTGGAGGTCCCCGATGTGAGGAGGCTGAGCACGTTGCTCGTCAGAGAGCTGACAAGTGTCAGCCTCGGAACGTATGTGAGATTCTGGCTGGAAACGGATACGATCTTGTACTTCTGGGCGATGCTCTCTGCAGTGATCGCCTCGAGGACAGGTGTGTTCTTCTCGATCTTTTCCTTGCCTACGTCGATCCCGTACTGCTTGATGATGGTGTAGTCGACCTCATCGTCGCTCAGAGCGAACTTGACGATGGAGAAAGAGCCGTCGTTCTTTGACAGGAACTCACGTCCCTTCTTGGTCAGGACGCAGTCGATGGAGATGTTTGCGGTATCGTGAGGGAGAGTTCCCATAGTGACCTCCTGCTAATTATCAGCTGTCTGGATCGCCGAAGAAAGCTCAGAGCGACGTGAAGAACCCTGAGAATGAGACCTCATCCGGTTCTGCCTCCAGGGCGGTCGCGGGGTCGGCGAGAAGGCTCGAGGACAGATACAGCGCGCCTGCGGCTGCGTACTTCGAAGTTGTCAGGACGATCTTCTCCGCCAAGCATGAGTCTTCGTTGATCAGAGAGATGGTGAAGCTCGCGTCCTCAACGAGGTTCTCCTTGAAGCCTGAGGTGTGTTCCAGTGTGAGCAGCTCCGCATCCAAGAAGGTGACGAGCTTCTTTGAGCCCGACACACGGACCACGTCTGCGAATGTGTCCTCGTTGATATAGAGGTTGGGGTACGGCTTAGGCGCGCCGGCCCGAGAGACCATTCTCACTGAGAGCGCGTTTCGGGCCCTCCTGAACACCGCACCCAGCTGGACTGAGTATCCTGAGCTGAGGCCGTGAGCGTCCACAGAGACCACTGCATAGATGTACTCTTTCTCTTTCTGGACTGCGTCGTAATAGAAAGCGCGGACGATCTCTGTCTCTGTGATGATCTTCTTTGGATAGCTTTCACTCTGCACTTCCTTGATGCCTGAGTCATCGAAGTCGATCACCTGCAGCAGCTGAAAGGCTACATCCTCATCGCTCCGCCTGAACACTTGGAAGTACTTGATGTCCTTCTGACTGTTCACGGGGAGCGACCACGTGAGCCTCACAAGGCTCATCTCGTAGTCGTAGGACACCCGAAAGTCCTCCGGAGGAGGAGGTGGGACCTCGTCCACACACGCGACGAAGGTCTCGGCACTCTCTCCTGAGCTAGCTACCAGGAATCTGACCGTCCCGGTTCGTCCAGACTCCGAGAACACTGCCGGAATCTCGCGCATGAAGACAGCGCGAACTCTGTACTTGTACATCGCGCCGTAGTTGACCTGTATGTCGCGAATAGAGGTGATGTTTGCCCCTGTCACCAAGATGGAGGGGTAGGACGTGATCTCCTCGTTGTTCACCTCGTACTTCTCGATGATGTATCCGACAAGGACAGAGCGGTAGGCGGAGGATGAACGCTCAGTCGTGTAGAAGGGTGTAACAGAGATGTCGTATCCCGAGGGGTTGATGCCCAGGACAGCTGACTCCGCTCTAGCTGTGGCTTGGATCGTTGCGCTCGCCTCCAGATACTCAGCCACTTCTGGGTTGAGAAGGTGGCTCGTGTTATGAGCTGATGCCCTCATCACGCTGTTGAACACCAGCAGGTTGATGCCCAGTGTCTCCTGCCTGCTCGTGATAATGTCGGCTCTTTCTGCTGCCTGCGCCTGCTCACGGTAGTAGCTGATTCTCTGTGTGGGTTGGCCGCTCGCGTTGATGTACTTGATGATCGCGCCGCTGATCTCCTGGTCTGACTCTGCGGCAGCGACAGAGGTCGCCAGATCGCTTGGAATCGTGCCGCGATAGCCAGCGATGCTCGCCGCTACCTTTCGAGAGAGGTCCGAGTTCGACTGGGCAGCTGTGCCCTCGTCGGAAGTGACGTAAGTGCTCGATCCGGAGAGTGAAGTCACCATTCGCAGGTTGATCCCGTCGCCCGAGATCTGGATCCGCTGGAACTTTGTGGAGGTCACGCTGTCCTCCACATGGAGGTAGCCCTGCTCCACGAGGGTCATCAATGAGTTGCTGCTGAGGTAGGCGGACACCTCGGACAGAGTCGCAGCCTCGTACTCCGCGAACGGCTTCTTGAAGCTGAGAGCGATGTAGCGGGATCGCGCCTCATCCTCAGACGGAACGCCGTTAGTTGCCGCAAATCCCGGTGTGATGAAGCCCTCCCCGCCCGTGAACTCAACCCGCTCATTCTTGACAAAGTAGTTGTAGACGAACGTCCCCTTGCAAAGCTGGGGCTCAGGGGCATCCACTGAGGCGAGAGGATCCGAAGAGAATACTTTTGCCCGTGCACCTGACGTGCTTGTCTCAAACAGGGCAGTGGTCTCAGCCATGACTCAGATTCCTCATTGATCGCGCCGTGTATTGTACAGAGGATCGAACCAACTGCATCCTTCTACTTAGACCAACATGTCAACAATCAGCATCGACAAGCTGCGTCAGGATGGAAGAACACTTCTCCTGAGCACACAGAAGCGCTTCATCTCTGGCAGCGGAGGAGTGACTGGGTCTGAGACCCTGGGTGCAAGGCACTCCAGCTGCCTTCGGGACATGGGCGACTACTCCACAGTCGTGAATTTCAACGACTCCTCAGTCACAGTCACACTCGACAACATCCTGCTGAAGATGTCATCATCCCGTGCGACACAGACTGATGTCAGCAACTTCGCCAACGCCTACCTCGACTCTGCGAGGACACTCACGCGTGAGGACCAGCGAGGAACAATCGTCTTCTCGCCGAAAGTCTACAGCTTCGACCCAGCGGCCGGAGACGATGTCCTCGAAAGTGAGTACACACTCAAGAAGTATGTGAGGAGGACCATCTCGGGCTCTCTAGTGCCGTACTACGTGTCAGAGAACCAGGGCAGGTATTTTGCCGTAGGAAACTACTTCTCTCTGAACTTCTACACAGGCTCAGATGTGCGGAGCGACACGGCGATCGCCTTTCCCGACTTTGGCGACAGCAGGTCGTACCGGGTCACAAGGGGTCTGACAGTCGACCTTCACATCAACCCCCGGTACACATCAGACAGTGTGGGTGCGAGCTTCAACGCTGGGTCGATCCTTCACCTTCCGGGATGCTACGCCCTGTCACTCGTGACTGGGTCGAGCAGGGGCCCAGATGGACTGCCTGATGCATACAGGCTCGTTCTCGCACTGACACACAGTGCCGATGTGAATCCCCAGACGATTGACCTCACTGCATCAAACGGCACACGGGTGGGAGCGCAGCAGTACATCTTCGTCAGCGATGACAACGCGCTGGCAAGGAACACATGGAACCATGTGTCCGTCACTTGGTCGTCCCAGACAAACAACGGATCGGGTGTCTTCTACGTCAACGGGCAGGAAAGCGGAAAGTTCAGCATCACACTTCCCACCATCGCCAGGAGCACAGCACCGGGTGCGCTGATTGTGGGCAACCATGTCTCAAGCTCGGCGGATGTCGGAAGGCTGTTCAATATAGCTGCTGCCAACGCGGAGGGTCTGCTCCCCAACAGTTCCTACGCGTCAGGCGACCCCGCGCTCAGCCTCCTGTGCCCGCTGAACGCTGAGATTCACTCACTGCGAGTCTACTCTCGAGCGATTTCTCCCGAGGAGCGAGTCCAGAACGAGCTTGAGGACACACGACATGACGTCGACGGTCTCCTCCTCTATGTGCCGCCCATCTTCCTTCATGAGAGCCCGACCAGGCTTGCACCCGTGTCGATGTTCGACAAGCGGCTGATGTCCACCAGCAGTCCGGTCAACATCGACCTGATGTTCGGCTGTGGCGGCAGGGACACGAACGTGGAGAACTTCGTCAGGAACCTGACCCTGTTTGGGAGCGAGGCGACCTACCCGCGGCTCTTCAATCTGACGTCCTCCCTTCCGAGTTCCTATCCGGATAGTGAGAGGAACTTTAATACGATCTACTACTACAACATGATCAACAGGAAGCGGAATCTCACTGTCCTGCCCTGCGACGACGGGCTGTTCAGGCCCACCTATTCCTGCATCGGCTCTCTCTCTGCCCCCGCGCAGGACCTGTTCAAGTCGTATGGGGGAGGACTTGACTACGCTCAGATAGACCTGACGGGAATGGTCGAGCCCTACCCCGCCACTTCTCCCATACCTGTGTGCGGGACTCGAAAGGATCCGGGCGGAGAGAGCCTGCTGAAGGACGGTGGTGGTTACTACCACGTCCAGTATGAGGACCAGGAGGAGTACTTCATCTTTGGATCTCTGATTGACGTCTCCACCATCCACTACGGTCACAAGATCAAGCCGACATCCTTCCAAGTCAGCGATCCTGCGATCACTGGATCCTGTAGGAAGGTGGCAATCACCTACAAGGACGATGGAAGGAACGGCCTGTATCGGGCGAACTCCGAGACAGCTCACGCCCGATGGAACACACAGGGTCTCATGTACAGCAACGAGGGTGTGGGCCTCATCCTCTCACCCACCGTTCCGTTCTTCGGGAAGCACGCCTGGGATATGAAGTTCGAAACTGACTCCAGCATCCACGTCCTCACCCTTGATGTGGTGGTTCCTCCCTACGTCGCCAACGTGTCCCAGAATCCCACCTATAAGAGCTTCCCGCCGACGACGTCCTCCGACGACACCGGATCCAACTTCGTCTACATTGACACCATCAACCTCCACGACAACAATCTGAACGTGGTGGCACGGGCCACCCTCGCCCAACCCATCTTCAAGCGGCCCGACGAGAAGTTCCTCTTCAGGCTCAAATTGGACTTCTAATGAGGATCCTCGGCCTGGACGTCTCCACGAGCAAGACGGGTTGGTGCCTGATGGACAGCAATGGCAGCCTTGAGAAGATGGGCTGTGTGGACCTGACATCCGCACACGACCTGTTCGAGAAAGCAGAGATCCTGATCAAGGCGATCATGGAAGAGACAGCGCACCTCAGAGAGGACTACGAGGTCGTGATTGAGGAGCCCCTCCTGAGCTTTGCCAGGGGAATGTCCTCCGCGTCGACGCTTCTCACTCTCAACAGATTCAATGGGATGGTCACATACGCCTGCTGGCGCGACCTCAGGATCAAGCCTCGTCACCTCAATGTCATCTTTGCCCGACGCAGTCTCGGGATCAAGAAGAACAAGGGAGAGAACATCAAGGACGTGGTGATGACCTGGGTGGCAGGAGACGTTGCTGACTACGTCTGGCCGACAAAGGTGATCGCGAGAGGCAAGAGAAAGGGTGAGACTGTCTTTGAGCCCTACTGCTACGACGTCGCGGATGCGTACGTGATGGCGAAGGCAGCGCACGGCGGACGTGTAAAGTCAAGGGTGAGCGTCTAAGATCTCGAGCATGATCACAGCTACCGACAAGATTCGTCAGATCAAGGCGATCTTCGGCGGGGGGAGTCTTGACGTACGTGGCACCAACATTGCTGTTGCGTGCCCAGCCTGCGGAGGCAAGTCGAGCAAGAAGAAGCTCTCCATCCACTTGGAGACAGGCAGGTGCCACTGCTGGGTGTGTGGCCTCCGCTCGAGCCGCGTCTCATCCATCATCTACAAGCACATCTCACGAGACGTGGCTGCGGAATACCGGCAGCAGTGTGAAGGCGGCGGCAGGCAGCTGGACGACGAGGACGAGGACAAGGAGCAGGCGCCTCCTCCCTTGCAGTTGCCGGAGGACTTTACACCCATCTTCTCTCGGTCCTCCGAGAGAAATCCAGATGCCAGGGCAGCCGCCCGCTATCTGGTCCAGCGTGGCTTCTCTGTCGATGACATCATCCGCTTTCGTCTGGGAGTCGCGCAGTCAGTCAGGCGACGGGTAGTGATCCCGTCCTTCGATGCTGAGGGTGGGCTGAACTTCTTCACCTCCCGTGCGATCGATCCTGACACCACTCTTCGCTACGCCAACTGCAGGGTCAAGAAGACAGACATTGTCTTCAATGAGTTGAACATCGATTGGAAGCGTCCCCTCACCGTCGTAGAGGGACCTTTTGACCTAATGCGATGCCCAGACAACTCGACCTGCGTCCTGGGTTCTAGCTTGGGAATGGGTCACCTCCTCTTCCAGCGGATCGTCACTCACAGGACACCGGTCGTGCTCGCTCTAGATTCAGACATGAAAGCGAAGGCCCAGCGGATCGCAGAGCTTCTCTACTCCTACGACTGTGACGTTCGGATCGCAGAGTCTCCCAGAGAGGGAAAGGACATGGGCGACCTCACCTACGCCACAGCGTTAGAGATCATTGACCGAGCGCAGCGCTGGAGGCCGCTCGACAAGCTACTCTTCTCCATCTCAAACATCCGGAGCGGTTCCACAATATGAGCCTCAAGATTGCACACGTAAGTGACATCCACATCCGCGGACTCCAGCGACACGAAGAGTACAGAAAGGCGTTTGACTCCTTCTTCGCTCGATGCAGAGAGCTCCAGGTCGACGCGATCTTTGTGGGCGGAGATATCTGGCACACGAAGACACAGGGAATCACGCCCGAGGCCGTGCAGCTCATCACACACTTCTTCAGGACAGCATCAGAGATCGCTCACGTCTACGTGACACTGGGCAACCACGACGGCATCCTGAGCAACTCCTCACGCCTCGATGCGATCAGCCCCATTCTCACGGCGATCGGATCAGGCTCGACGCACCCCATCATCCTGTGCAAGAAGTCGGGCGTCTACCCGATGCACGATCCCGCGTACAACCTCTGCGTCTTCTCCTGCTTCGACGAGGAGGGATGGTCGAACGTCAAGCCGGAGGAGGGGAAGGTCAACATAGCGGCCTTCCACGGCGGCATCGCTGGGTGCCTTCTCGACTCTGACATGGCGTACGAGTCAGACACATCCCTCGACCTCTTCACTGGCTACGACATCGCCCTGCTGGGTGACATTCACAGGATGCAGTTCCTGGACCAACGGGAGGTGTGTCTCCGGATCCCACCCGCAGACCTCCACAGGCATCCCGGATCCCGTGTGATCGGAGAGCGAGATGGGCTCCTGGAGGTCACAGTGCAGATGCCCTGGGTGGGATACAGCGGTGGTCTCCTCCAGCAGAACTTCGGTGAGGCCCTTCCGAAGGGATTCCTGGTCTGGGAGGTCTTTGGCCCGAACAGCCACCGAGTGTGGTTCGAGGAAGTTGAGACACCCGACCCGTACATCACTGTCAAGTGGCAAAAGAATATCACGACAACGCTCGCCGCGTCTGGGATCCAGCAAGGCGCCAGAATCAGGCTGGTCTGTGACGACACCTGCACGCCGCAGGATGAGAGACAGCTCCAGTCTGAGATGCGGCTCTCGCACGGGATCAGGGAGTTCGTCTCCAAGCGTGAGCGGAAGGACTCTGCGATCCTTGTCACAGACGTAGTGAGCGAGGATCTTCACTCACCCGACACGCACGTCAAGCTGATCAAGGAGCTGGTGGGCCCCACCACACACACTGATGAGGAGTGGGAGCTGGTGCAGGGAATCGTCTACAAGGCCCTGGATGATGCAGGAGAACGGTCGGAAGACGCCAGGGGTGTTACCTGGACCATCAAGTCGCTGGAGTTCGACGACCTCTTTACCTACGCCGGCAGCAACTCTATTGACTTCTCAGAGATGAAGGGCGTGACAGGCATCTTCGGTCCCAACAGGATCGGCAAGTCCTCCATCATCGGTGCCATGGTGTACTGCATGTTCAACACGACCGATCGTGGGTCGATGAAGAACATCCACGTCATTCGGTCGGGGCAGCAGTCCTGCCGAGCAAAGATGGACATCTCTGTCGGAGATCGGCAGATCCAGATCGAGAGGGAATCCACTCTCAAGCACGAAAGGAGTGGACGTGTCTGGGCTCCCACCTCTCTCACCCTGATGGAAAAAACCGACAACGCGTCGGGAGAGCAGAGGTCTGACACTGAGAAGACCATCCGAAGGACGATCGGCACGGCTGAGGACTTTTTCATGACCGCGCTCTCAGCGCAAGGGACCATGAACAGGTTCATCGATGAGGGTGCCACCTCCCGCAAGACATACCTCGGAAGATTCCTCGACCTGGACATCTTCGATCGTGTCCTCGAGGCGATCAAGCCTGAGGCAAACGCAGTCAAGAGCAGGCTCAAGCTCCTGCCTGATCGGGACTGGTCCGCCCTGATCACGGCCGCTGAGCAGGCCCAGCAGGCCCTCCTCGACGAGATCGACCAGATCGATCAGGAGGTTGCTGGCCTCCACAAGGCCCGATCCGATGTCCAGACACAGATCGTGTCAGAGTCTGGGTCACAGGTGGTGACCGAGGAGGACGTCACACGACTGACAGGCATGTCTGCCAGACGAAAGAAAGAGCATGATGAGGACCTGACACGGGAATCAGCTGCTGTGGCCAGGATCGAGGCAGCACAGAGGAAGATCGACGCGATCGAGTCGCTCAAGAAGGCGACAGACATTGAAAGCCTCAGGTCCCAGCTCAAGTCGCAGAGAGATCTCGAGAAGCAGATCAACGACCTCACCGCTACCGTGCGCCTGGAGAGGGTCAGCCTCAGCACCGCAGCAGGCGATGTTGAGGTCCTCAGCCAGATTCCGTGCGGTGACTCACATCCCACGTGCAAGTTCATCAAGCGCTCCTTTGAGTCCCGCGACAAGCTCTCCGACCTGGAAGCAGCTGTGTCAAAGGCTGAGGTCAGCCTGGATGGGTGCAAGAAGGCGTACACGATGGTGTCAACCCTTGGGACGGAAGCCAAGATCACCAGCTACACGTCAGCAGTCGCACGTGAGTCAGACGTCCTGAGTGCACTCAAGACGGCCAAGGAGGAGCGTGCCACAGCTTTGGTCTCCTGCAAGCGGTCGAAGGAGGCACACGAGGCTGCACAGGTCGCGCTGGACGAGGCGGTCAAGAAGGCGTCTGAGGAGACCTCACGCGCATTTCAGACGCTTCGTGACGAGCTCGATGGAATCAACAGACAGATCGACAAGCTGGGACTGCTGCGCGGAGACAAGAACGCGGGTCTGGTCAAGCGACAGCTGGAGGTGGAGGGCCTCCTCACAGCGCAGTCAGAGTTCAAGGTCCTCAAGCGTCAGTGGCGAGTCTACGAGACGTTGGTCAGCTCGTACGCCAAGAAGGGCCTCCCCAGCCAGATCCTCGACAAGCTCCTTCCCGCAATCAACGCGGAGCTGAGCAGCATCCTCAGCGACGTTGTGTCCTTCCAAGTGCAGCTGGAGATAGACCAGGAGACCAACTCACTGGAGATCTACATCGACTACGGTGACAGTCGACGGATCGTGGAGCTCGGATCCGGGATGGAGAAGATGATCTCCTCGTTGGCTATCAGGGTCGCCCTCACCAGGATCACGACCCTCCCCAAGCCGGACTTCATCGTGATCGACGAGGGATTCGGCTCTCTGGACGAGACGCAGCTCGCCGCGTGCATCAACCTCATCAGGTCCCTGAGACGAATCTACAGGTTCATCCTTGTCATCTCACACGTCGACGGTGTCAAGGACGCGGTCGATCAGGTGATCGAGATCACGCAGGTGGGCGGCGCCTCGAGAGTGGTGGCATGATCCCACTCTTCTGCCCGGTCTGCAGGAGGGCGATGTCCAGCCCGCACGACCCCGACCAGTTTCGCCTCCACGGGTGCTGCGACGAGTGCGCTGTCAACTTCGCAGAGGTGAGGAGAAAGGATTGGACGGATGGATGGCGGCCGAGCGTGGATGAGGCCAGAGGAGGAAGGCCCACCAGTGAGCGGAAGGAGGAAGCGTAGCCTCCTTTCGATGGGGCAACTGCCACATCACGGAGTCTGGTCGGGGAAGAGCGTCGTCCAGTAATACTTAGAGAATGCTCAGCATCAACGACATCAATGTTCTCGGATCCCTGATCGACGTCACCTTTGGACGACAGTCATCCCAGTCAGGGAGCACTGCAGTCCGAACTAAGCTTGTCGGAGAGAAGCTCCTCATCACCTACCACGAGGTGGTGAACATCGCGAAGGATCAGGACAAGCACCAGCAGCTGGAGCCTGTCCGCGATCGGGCGAAGAAGTGTGTCAAGGAGCACCTGAAGTTCGTCGAGAAGGAGTTCTCAAAGGCCGCAAAGAAGAAGCTTTCGACCAAGTTTCTCACTGATAACGCGGAGCTTGAGGCGCTGGGCTACAACTTCAACAGCCCGGTGCTGCCCTCTCTGTACAGGTTCACGTCGACCTACACGGTCGAGTAATGGGAACCAGCCCAGCCGTAGTACCCAAGAAGAAGCAGGTAGAGGAGATCATCCGATGCGGCCGAGATCCAATCTACTTCTTCAACACCTACTGTAAGATCCAGCACCCGACGAAGGGCCTCCTGCCCTTCAGGACGTTCCCATTCCAGGACGACTGCGTCGTACAGTTCAGGAAGCACAGGTTCAACATCGTGGTCAAGTCCCGTCAGCTGGGACTGTCGACCACCACTGCCGCGTACGCGACCTGGATGGCGCTCTATCAGAAAGAGAAGAACATCCTCATCATCGCGACCAAGCTTGCTGTCGCGCAGACGTTCATCAGGAAGGTGAAGACCATCCTGAACAACATGCCTCCCTGGCTCATCCTCCCGCAGATCACTGTCAATAACAAGCAGCAGATCGAGTTCAGCAACGGCTCGTCCATCAAGGCGATTCCCACCTCTGAGGACGCTGGCCGCTCCGAGTCTTTGACACTCCTCATCATCGACGAGGCGGCGTTCGTAAGGAACTTCGACGAGATCTGGACGGGAATCGGCCCCACACTCACCACCGGTGGACAGGCGATCCTCCTCTCCACGCCCAACGGTGTCGGAGGCCAGTTCTACAAGCTGTACTCTGACGCGGAGTCCTGTGTCAACGAGTTCAATCATGTCAAGCTCCCGTGGACGGTGCACCCGGAGCACGATCAGGAGTGGTTCGAGAAGGAGTCCAAGAACTACTCGGAGCGGCAGATCGCTCAAGAGTTCCTGTGCGACTTTGCGGCGTCAGGTGAGACCTTCCTCACAGACGCGGACATCTCCTGGGTGAACGGGATGACTCGGCCTCCGGTGATGAGGGGAGGTCCAGACATGAACGTCTGGGTCTGGAAGATCCCCCTGTCGGAGCACAAGTACATCCTCACGGGAGACGTGGCCCGCGGCGACTCGTCGGACTACTCCACCTTCCACATAGTGGACTGCATGACGGGCGAGGTCGTGGCTGAGTACCGCGGGAAGATCCCGCCGGATCGCCTGGCGGAGCTGATCAACGAGTGGGGCCTCAAGTACAACAAGGCAATCGTCTGCCCGGAGAACAACTCCTACGGGTACGCGTGCCTGCTTCGCCTCAAGGACCTGGACTACCCGCGGATCTACACGCAGGGTGCCAAGGTCGCATTGATCGGCGACTACGTCCAGTCGCTCGACCTCGCGCACGCGGGGTTCGCCACCACCGGCAAGACCAGGACCCTCATCCTGACGAAGCTGGAGGAGCTGATCAGAAACCGTCAGCTGGTGTCGTACTCCACACGCTTCTACCAGGAGCTGAAGACCTTCGTCTGGTCGAACAACAGCAAGGCAGAGGCGATGAAGGGGCACAATGACGACCTCGTCATGTCCCTCGCGATCGGCGCGTGGCTGTACGACGTCAACTCGGAGTACAGCCGAAGTGCGGTGAACCTCAACACAGTGATGTTCAGCTCCATGAAGAGGACGGCAGGATCAACGGCCGGACTGCTGCCTGGACAGACTCAAAACATCTACACGTCTGCACAGCTCGCCTCTCATCCCGCTGGGGACATGCGCATGGTTGCAGACCTCAGGTCGGGAAAGATCCACCAGGATCTCGTCTGGCTGTTCAAGTAGCTGCCTACAATAGGCGCGCGGAGACGTAATGGCAAAGGACTCGAATCCTAATCTCTTCTCGCGGCTGACAAGCCTCTTTAGAAGCGGCCCAGTCATCAAGAGGACCGTCAAGGACTTCAAGGCCCAGACGGGTCCCGGGCAGTCGCTGTCCGCGTACGAGATGTTCCGGAAGAACCACAGCTCCGCGTACAGCAGCGCGATGAGTGCCTACGGGACATACGATCGTCTCGCCAGGTACAGCGACTTCTCGGAGATGGACTACTACCCCGAGATCAACAGCGCCCTGGACATCTACTCTGAGGAGGTCGCGTCACCCGGTGTGGATGGCCTGATCCTCTCCATTTACTCGGAGAACAAGGACATCGAGCGGCTCCTCAACGAGCTGCTCTTCGACACTCTCAACGTCAACTTCAACCTGACTGCGTGGGTGAGAAACCTTTGTAAGTACGGCGATTTTGTACTTTTTAATGACGTCCACCCAGGAAACGGCGTGAGAAACGTCATTCCCATCCCAGTGAACGAGATCGAGCGGGAGGAGAACTACGACCCCAAGGACCCGATGGCGGTCCGGTACCGCTGGATCACACAGGGCAACACGCCCCTCGAGAACTGGCAGGTGACCCACTTCCGCCTCCTCGGGAACGACGCCTTCCTTCCGTACGGGTCATCTGTGCTGGAGGGCGCGCGTCGCGTGTGGAGGCAGCTGGTCCTCGCCGAGGACGCGATGCTGGTGTATCGCGTTGTGAGATCACCTGATCGCCGCGTGTTCTACATCGACGTCGGCAACGTGCCTCCCGAGGAGGTGCCGATGTACATGGAGCAGGCGCAGGCGGCGCTCAAGAAAAGCCAGGTGGTGGACAAGAACACAGGGCGCGTTGATATGCGCTACAATCCGATGTGTAACTCGCTTAACACGTCGATCAAGCTTCAAGATGGTCGGATGACATCACTCGGTGATTTCATCAAGGAGTGGGAGGGCGGAAAGCAGGACCAGTGGGTCTACTCTGTGGACCTTGATGGAAAGCGTCTTGTCCCGGGAAAGGTCGTATGGGCCGGCGTCACTCGTCGCGACGCAGAGATGGTGAGAGTGCACATCGATAGCGGAGTGTACTTTGACTGCACGCCCGACCACAGGTTCATGCTGAGAGATGGATCCTATCGTGAGGCTTCACAGCTCCAGCCGGACGATGCTCTCATGCCCTTGTATTCGAAGACGTCAGCTGCTGAAGACGGCAGCAAGCTGACGGGGTACGAGAAGATCTACGATCCTTTTGCTCAGACATACAGCTACACACACCGATGCAACGTCACTGCAACTGCAGGCTTTGATGCAATAGTCGGAAAGGTTATTCACCACGCAGACTTTGACAAGAGGAACAACAACCCGGAAAACCTTGCTCCCATGACCTGGAAAGATCATCACGATCTCCACGGAAACATGATTGTTGAGTACAACAAGTCAGACAGGGGAAGGGCAAACTCTCGTAGTCGGATGAAAAAGACATGGGAGAGCGGAAAGATCGAGGCAAAGACCTTCGTCGATCTGTGGAAGAGAGACGACATCAGACAGAAGAGAGTGGAGAAGCTTTCTCTTCGTGTAGATGCGATGTTCATTGATCACTGCATGACAGCGCTCGACAAGCTCGGGACTGGCATTTCCACACGAGAGTGTGATCTGATCAGCGAGCTCAACAGCAGCAAAGAGTTCGCCTCTTACCTCCAGGCACTCAATCCAGACTTCAAGAACGGATTCAATGACAGAGTCACGAGGAGCTCCCTCCAGAAACACCTCCGGATGTTCGGCTTCAAAAAGCCGATCGAAGATCTTAAGCGGAAGTGGCTGCTCAGCAGGGTTGGGACAGATCAGCTGGTCAAGTTCTGCGAGGCACGAAGAGGTCAGGTAAAGCGTCAGGACATCCTGCGCCACTTTAACATGAACAGGTCTTCCTACCAGTGGCTTGCTTCGCAAGCATGTGGGACCTTCCAGGCGTTCAACCAGCAATATGTTCAGCGCGCTGCCGATTCTGAGCACATCGGCTACATGAATCACAAGGTTGTCCGCGTCGAAAAACTTGAGGCGCGTGAGGACACGGGCTGCATTACCGTGGAGAAGTATCACAACTTTGCAGCAGGACCTGCACTTCATCTTCATAATGAAGACAT
>Ga0181357_1000532_pt1 | contig 14510 bp, 11 predicted proteins | sample Fa13VDMM110DN_FD_130094 | JGI IMG/M metagenome (GOLD analysis project Ga0181357, IMG submission 130094) | Freshwater viral communities from Lake Michigan, USA - Fa13.VD.MM110.D.N | ecosystem: Environmental > Aquatic > Freshwater > Lake | place: USA: Michigan | collected 2013-09-24 | reverse complement strand
CTGCAAATATTCGCAGCGAACGCAATGAAAAACTGGCCGCAAGCGACTGGACGCAGATTGCCGACAGCACCGCAGACAAACCGGCGTGGGCCACTTACCGTCAGGCTCTGCGTGATGTACCATCACAAACCGGGTTTCCCTGGAACGTGACTTGGCCGCAGGAACCGTAGAGGTCTAGACCATGAAACAGATCATCGCCACGGCGGCTTCCGTTAAGGAATAGAAAATGGCAGCGAATTTTCCATCCAGCCCAACTATCGGCCAAACCTACACTTTTAACGGTAGGACATGGACCTTTGATGGCGTAGCGTGGGTTATGAGCCCGTTTGGTGTTGGCCCAACGGGTCCAACCGGGCCGACCGGGCCGACCGGGAACACCGGGGCTACTGGCGCTGTGGGCTCGGGCATTCAATATCTGGGCGCTGTCGCCACCTCGGCGTCTCTGCCTGGATATCCGTCGTCGTATGGCGGCGCAGTGGGCGACGCTTACGTTACCCTTAACGACAGCCATCTTTGGGCTTGGAATGGTTCAACATGGGTCGATAACGGCTTTATCGCGTCTATAACCGGCCCGACTGGCCCGACTGGCCCGACTGGCCCGACTGGTGTGACTGGCGCAACTGGCCCGACTGGACCCACTGGCCTGACGGGCCCAACTGGACCGACTGGCCCGACTGGGCCAACCGGCGCTAACTCGACCGTGGCTGGCCCAACTGGCCCGACTGGGCCAACAGGCGCTGCTTCAACCGTGACTGGCCCAACTGGCCCAACTGGCGTGTCTGGGCCTACAGGCCCGACTGGCGCGACTGGCCCGACTGGACCGACTGGACCGACTGGCGTGTCTGGGCCCACAGGCCCGACTGGCCCGACTGGCGCGACTGGCCCGACTGGACCGACTGGCGCGACTGGGCCCACAGGCCCGACTGGCGCGACTGGCGCGACTGGCGCGACTGGCGCGACTGGCCCGACTGGACCGACTGGACCGACTGGCGCGACTGGCGCGACTGGCCCCACAGGCCCGACTGGACCGACTGGCCCAACCGGAGCCACACAAACGACGCTGCCAACCAGCACAAATACAACAATTGTGGCGGGAGACGCTGGGAAATTAATTTTGATAGGCTCTGCCGTAACGGTCAATTCATCCACCGGGTTCTCCGCTGGAGGAACTGTCACGATCTATAACACCTCTGCGTCTTCATTTTCGATCACAGAGTCATCTGTAACCCTGCGACTAGCCGGAACTGCTCTGACAGGGAATAGAACTCTTGCTCAGTACGGATTGGCGACCATCGTATGCACTGCATCAAACGCTTACGTGATCTCTGGCTCCGGTGTTGGGTGATGACGATATATAACACCCTCGCTGGCCCCAGAAACTTTGCAACAACGGCACTTCTTTACGCCCCCAACAAGCGTAGAACGCTCATGTTTTTGGGCGACTCTATCACTTGGGGATTTGGTGTTACGCAAGAGCAAGCGTTTCCGGCCCTGTTGCAGGCGTCCGCTGATGCAATATCAACGCCTGTTGGTTCAACGAACCTCTGGACCGCCAGAAACGTACAGTGCGATGATATCTCCAATAATATAGATGGGGTAACTCCACTTAAACTTGTCCCTGGCGGTGTAATTACCTACGACAACAATGGCCCGTTTGCGTCGACATATGTTCCCGCTGTTCCCATCCCTGACCCTGCCATTATATTTGATGCTGCGAATGATGATTTTACAGTTACTCCATCTTCTCCCACGCGATACCTCGTTGTAATGGTGAAAGTCACTGGAACTTCTACACAATCCGCAACCCTTACTTGCTATAATTCATCTTCAGTAGCAATACCAGATATCAGTGGCAATAGCGGAGTTGCAACTGTTGGATCCTACAATGTTGTGCCAACCGCACCTGACGTATACCGATTTATTTACGATGCAACGACAACTAGCTCTGCATTTCTGCTTCGTCGCACGGACGCCTCCGGCGGCGCTGCGTGCCGCATCTTGTCAGTAAATCCTACGAATGCGTATCCACAATCGAATTATGTACAAGTTCAGATTAACGCCCGTGGTTCTTACGTGGCGTCTGATTACTCAGCCAATATAAGCGCCATTATGGAGACAATTATTCATCCTCAGAACGAAACAACATCTCCATACACAAATGACTACCCTGCCTTTGTTCTCTCCGTGGGAACGGTTTCTATGTATTATAACCAAGCTTCCTTCTCTCCGCCCGGAGACAGGCGCGTTATTGTATCCACATTTAAGAGCGAGTTATCAACGCTTGTTGCAAATTTAAAAAGCGCTTCGCCCAATTCACCAATCTTTCTAACGTACCCCCCTATACCGATCTCCCCGTGGGTACTTCTTTCTAGCACTACAAGATCTGAATACGATGCCGCGACATCTTCCGTGGCTATCGAATATAACTTACCAATCATAGATCTTCGGAGCACCTTAACCTCAATAGACTACACAGACGGCTTGCACCCTACAAGCGCAGGTTATATAAAGTTGGGGGCTGCTTATACGGAGGCGCTTAGGTTTTAGACGTGAGGGGGATACATTTTAATGCCGTTCAGTTCTCAACATGGAAAGCCCTTTATCAAATGGGCGGTTTCCAAGGTTCCAAGCGCGCGTAAAATCGACATTGGGTGCGGCAGCGGCACTTATGCCCGCATGTTTCCGGGCGGCGAGTGGACAGGCGTCGAGATCTGGGAGCCCTATGTCGATCAATATGATCTGAGAAGCCTGTATCAGACCCTCCACGTTATGGACGCGCTGGCTTGGGACAGCGATAAACATTTCGACATCGCCTTCGTCGGCGACGTTCTTGAACACATGACGGCAAAACAGGCGAAGGCAGTCATGCGCAATTTGCGCAAGTACGCCGATACGGTCGTTGTCTCAATTCCAATAGGATACTACCCGCAGGGAGAATATGCGGGCAACCCGCACGAGCGCCACGTCACGGACAACTGGACGGTGGAAAAGTTTGTGAAGACTTTCGGCGAGCCCACCATCCACCGGGTGGACGGGGAAATCGGCGTTTTTATTTATTCAAAGCACCAGATCAAACTGAAATTTTGTGTGTACGCCATCAGCAAGAACGAGGAGCAATTCGTTGAACGCTTCTGTGCGTCCGCAAAAGACGCCGACGTGATTGTCATCGCAGACACGGGGTCAACGGATGGAACGGTTGAAGTGGCTCGTAGCTGTGGCGCTGTCGTCTATGATATTCATATTAGGCCTTGGCGTTTTGATCTTGCCCGGAATGCTGCTCTTGCCCTTGTTCCATCGAATGTCGATATCTGCATTTCCCTAGACTTGGACGAGGTCTTGGAGCCCGGATGGCGCGAAGAGATTGAGCGCGTTTGGGTTAACGGCAAGACGACAAACCTCTGGTATCTGTTCGACTGGAGCAATGACCTTGTGTTTTCGCATCACAAGATCCATTCGCGACACGGCTACAAATGGAAGCATCCCTGCCACGAAGAAATTGCCATCGACCCCCGCGTGGTAGAAATTTGCGCGCGAACAGATCGTCTTCTTGTCAGGCACCTCCCGGATCACACGAAGAGCCGTGGCCAATACATGGACATCTTGGAGGTCGCCGTCAAAGAAGACGACAGAGATCCAACGCATTATTTCTATTATTCGCGAGAGCTTACGTTCTACTCCCGCTGGGACGAGGCAATCATCGCCCTGAACAAATACCTTCTCATGGGGGCTGCAAGCAACCAGAACGAGCGCTGCTACGCCATGCGTTTATTGGGTAAATGCTACGCGGAGAAGGGCGACTTGGTCCAGTCAGAAAAGTGGTACACTGTGGCGGCTGGCGAGGCTCCTAACACTCGGGAGCCTTGGTGTGAGCTTGCTACGCTGATGTACCGGCAGCAGCGCTGGGAGGAATGCTTCGCCTATTCAATGCGTGCTTTAAAAATACGCGATAAGGCATTAGTCTACACCTGTGATCCGGCTGCGTGGGGGCACTGGGCTCACGACTTGGCAAGCATCTCCGCTTGGCATTTGGGGCTAAAGGACATCGCCTTGGAGCAGGCGCGTTCTGCGTTGGATCATACACCTGACGATCCTCGCCTTAAAGCCAATATGGAGTGGATTGAAGAGAATATATCTTGCGCTTAGGAACAGCAAAATGGTGGTCGACGGCCAATTTATCTTTAACGCATTAATAGGTTTCCTGCTTGCCGTAGCCGGCTGGTTTGCTAGGCAATTGTGGACTGCCGTTGAAGATATGCGCAAAAACATCCATCAGATTGAGGTGGATCTGCCCAGTAACTACCTCCGCAGAGATGAGTTCCGAGAGGGCCTTAAAGAAGTCAAAGACATATTGAATGAAATGTTTCGTAAGATTGATCTTCTCTCCAAAGAGAAGGCTGACAAGCCATGAGGACGTCGCCCGACGGCATTAAACTCATCAAGGACTTCGAGGGCGAGCGCCTTAGCGCGTACCTCTGCCCGGCGGGTATATGGACGATTGGGTACGGACACACGGACGCTGCTGGGCCGCCAAAGGTTGTGCCCGGTATGGTCATCACCAAGAAGGAGGCGGACGAGATATTGCGGCGAGACTTGCTGAAGTACGAGGCCGCTGTTGATAAGGCCGTCATTGTCCCCCTAGCGCCAAACCAATTTGATGCTCTAATCAGCTTCTGCTTCAACGTCGGCCCCGGCGCATTTCGTAAATCCTCTCTCGTCAAGAAACTCAATCGCGGGGACTACGAGGCAGTTCCGGCGGAACTGATGAAGTGGAACAAGGCAAACGGCAAGGAGCTGGCTGGCCTCACTCGCAGGCGTCGCGCTGAAGCGGCCCTGTGGCGCAAGATCGCCGATAATGCGCCAATGGCGCCCCAAGAGGCGGCAATAGTCCCCGATGCGCCAAAGCCGAAGAAGACGATCCTTCAGTCGCGCGAGGCTAATACCGCCGCCGCCGCTGGCGCAACAGCAACAATTGCTGCCCTGGGTGAAGCATCCGGTAATTTGAAAAGCATGTCGGATAACCTTGGCATTTCCATTTTAGTGATTTTCATTGTCATTGCCATCGCGTGCGGCGCAATCTGGTGGTTCCGCAAGCAACGGCTTGAGGAGAATGGAGAATGATGATTGCGTGGCCGCTTGTTCAGGCCTTCCTGAAGGCAAACTGGAAGCCTGTCCTTGCCGTGGCGGCAATCCTCGCGGCGTTTACATGGCACAAGTTGCAAGTCAACGGGGCGTGGTATGCTGGGCGCGCCGCACTGGTTCTGGAGCAGACTGAAGAAGCAAGGAGGAGAAATGCCGATGCCCAAGCTGCTGATGCTATTGCTCGTCAGTGTTCTGGTGACCCCGCTTGCAGGCTGCTCGATGACGGCAACCGCCGTGACTAGCCCGTGCCTCGCACAGGCCGCCGGTCAGGAACCGGCGTGGCGAAGCATTTCTTGGTCAACAAAAGACACGCTCCAGACTATTGAAGAAGTAAAAGCCAATAACGCTCGTCACGGGGCGTGGTGTAAAGCGCCATAAGGGTGTAGGATGCGGCAATTGTCTGAGGTTTCCCATGACGACAGGCTTGACCTATAGTACCTACAAGACCCAGATTGCCACATTGGCCGTCGTCGCGGAGACTGACGCCGCGTTTATTACTATTCTCCCGCAGATGATTACTTACGCGGAGAACCGAATTTACCGTGATTTGGACTTTTTGTTCACTTCCACGAGCGTAACCGGCTACTCTTTATCGACTGGGCTCCGCAGTCTGACGATCCCGGAGGGGACGCTAGTCGTGTTGGACCAAATCAACATATTGACGCCTATCGGGCAAACAGATCCCAACGACGGGTCTGTTACACGAAACACTTGCCTGCCGACAACAAAAGAATTTCTTGACGCTGTCTACGGGTCAAACACATCGGCAAATCGGGCAATGCCCAAATACTTTGTGCCGTTCAACGACAATATTTTCCTGTTTGGCCCAGTCCCGGACGCGGCCTACGGCGTCGAGATTATCGGCACGTACCGCCCCGAAAGTTTGTCGGCAGCGATCCCGGAGACGTTTATCAGCCAGTATCTGCCTGACGTCCTTATCATGGCCAGCATGATCTACATATCTGCCTACCAGCGCAATTTTGGCCGCGCCAATGACGACCCGCAAATGGCTATTACCTACGAGAGCCAGTATCAGGCACTCTTAAAGGGCGCTATGGTTGAAGAGGCGAGGAAAAAGTTTGAAGCTTCCGGCTGGTCTTCGCAGGGGCCCGCCCCCGTCGCCACTCCGTCGCGGGGATAAGGGATGCCCCACAATAGTTTGAAATTGGTCCCAGGCGTCGATCAGAACAAAACGCTGGCCCTTAACGAGGCCGCGATCTCGACGACAAGTCTTGTGCGTTTCATCCCGGATCGAAACGGCCTTGGGCTCGTGCAAAAGCTTGGCGGTTGGACAAAATTCTTTTCCAGCCAAATCGGCTCGACGATCCGCGCCCTGTGGGCGTGGGAAGACATTAACGGGACGTCGTGGCTTGGCGTGGGCGCTACGCAATCCCTTTCAGCCATCGCCACCGGCAACAATGGCGGTATCATAAACATTACGCCTCAGACGACTGTCGCATCCACTGCCGTGACGGTCACTGGCGGTTCCTGGTCGGCCAATGTCGCCACGCTTACATTTTCCGCGTCTACGGTGTTTCAAGTCGGGGACACTGTCGTCATCAGCGGCGTCTCGCCATCAGGATACGACGGCACGTATGTTCTTACGCAGGTCAGCACGACAAGCATCTCCTACGCCCTGACGCCCACCCCTGGCGCGTGGTCGTCAGGAGGCTCGATCAAGAGCGACAATAGCGTTCCCGTGTCATTTACAACTACGACGGGGGCCACGGGCGCAACTGTTGTCATCAACGACATTGGCAGCGGCCTCGACGCTTTCGACGTTGTGGACATCAGGACGCAAGTTAGCGTTGGCGGCCTTGTCCTCTTTGGCCTGTATCCAGTAACGCAAATATCAACAGATCAATACTCGATCTTGGCGCGTAACGTGTTGGGCAGTCTTGCTTACGCAACGTCGGCAATTTCGGCGGGTGGCGCAGTTTCGTCTTTTGCGTTTACAAATGAGTCCAGCGTCGTAACCGTCACGCTTAACAATCACGGCTTGCTAGTTGGCGACACATTTCCGATCCTTGTGCGAACAGTTGCCGGCTCTGTTGTCTTGGAAGGGAATTATGCCGTCCAGGCGCTAGGCCCCGGCTCAACAACAGACGTCTTCAGCATCAACGCCTCTAGCGCAGCGACGAGGGCCTCGACGGTGACGACGTCAGGGACCGGCTCGGTTGCAACGCTAACGCACTCAACAACCTACATAATTCCGGTCGGCAGCACAATTTTAGTGGCTGGCGTAACCCCAAATTACGACGGCACCCACACCGTAACGGCATCCTCCGCTGGTAGTGTCTCATTTGCCAGCGCGACGACGGGTTCAATGACCGTCGCGGGCACGATCCTCGTGACCGTTGCTAAAGAAAACGGCGGCAACGCCAGCTTCCTCTACTACAACGGATTTGGGGCTGCGGCGGCAAATTCCGGCTACGGCGTCGGCGGCTATGGTGTCGGTGGCTACGGCTCAGGCGTTGCCAGCGCGTCGTCAACCGCAACATCGATCACGGCAACTGACTGGTCTCTTGATAATTGGGGCGAAACTTTTATTGCGTCGCCGCTGGATGGCCCAATCTACGAGTGGTCACCGTCTGCCAATAACCCTGTCGCGACAATCATTCCGCAGGCCCCGCAAGTCAACGAGGGCTGTTTTGTGGCAATGCCGCAGCGGCAGATTATAGCCTACGGCAGTACGTCAAACGGCGTGAAAGATCCGCTCCTTGTTCGTTGGTGCGATGTTAATGACTACAATTCGTGGATTGGCCTCATTACTAATCAGGCAGGGTCTTTCCGCATTCCAAAAGGCTCCAAAATTATACAGGGTATTCAAGGCCCGCAGCAGGGCCTGCTCTGGACTGATGTTGCTGCTTGGGCAATGCAGTACACGGGGCCTCCCTATGTCTACCAGTTCAACGAGATTGGTACGGGTTGCGGCTTGATTGGCCGCAAGGCTGCCGCCTCAATCAACGGCGTTGTCTACTGGATGGGGCAGAGCCAATTTTTCCGATTGGCAGGCAGTGGCGTTGAGCCTATCCGCTGCCCGGTGTGGGACGTCATTTTTCAGGATCTTGATGAAGATAACCTTAACAAGATCCGCGTTGCGCCGAACTCCCGCTTTGGGGAGATATCTTGGTTTTACCCAACGTACAGCAACGGGGGCGAGGTCAGCCACTACGTGAAATACAACATTGTTCTCGATCAGTGGGACTTTGGTGAGCTGGCGCGCACGGCGTGGATCAACGAGAGCGTGCTAGGGCCACCAATTGGGGCGGCCCCTGATCAATTCATTTACCAGCATGAGACGTCCACCGACGCCGACGGGCAGCCAATGGTGTCCAATTTCCAAACGGGTTACTTTGTCCTGACGGACGCGAACGTGAAGATGTTCATCGACCAGATCTGGCCCGACATGAAGTGGGGGTATTATGGCGGCGCTCAGAACGCGGAAGTTCAACTGACGTTTTACGTCACCGACTACCCAGGCCAGACGCCGCTTGAATATGGTCCCTACACGATGACACAATCCACGACATTCATCACGCCCCGGTTCCGTGGTAGGCTGGTATCCATCAAAATGGAAAGCAGCGACCTTGGCTCGTTCTGGCGCATCGGCAATATGCGTTACCGTTATCAAGAGGATGGGAAATTCTAATGGCCGCAAGTATGGACGACCTACTTACTGCGGTTAAGAACGGCGTCGTTGCAATAAACAACGTCTTTCAGTCGATAAGCATCCAGAACCCAACGGCAACGTCAGCGACCGTCTCAACTTCTACGCTTATCATTGCAGGCAGGGGCCGTCTCATCAACTTCTCGGTTGTTGTGGCCGGCACGACAACTGGCCTAATATATAACACGGGTACGCCATCTAGCGGCGTTTTGGCCAACGCTCTTGTGACAACGCCGATGACCCTCGGTGTGTATGACGCCAACATGATCTTCACTGACGGAATTGTTGTAGCGCCGGGCACGGGGCAGTCGATCAACGTCACCTACTCGCAAGGATAAGACATGCCGCTTGCCAAGGGGAAATCATCCAAGGTTGTGTCGGGCAACGTCAGCGAGCTTGTGCACTCGGGTCGCCCGCAGAAGCAGGCGATTGCGATTGCTTTGAAGACCGCGCGCGAGACCCGCGCAATGGGGGGTATGGGGCCACCAAAGCCAAAGACGCCCAGCGTCAGCAAGACGCACGTCGGGCCCATCCACTCGCCCGTCGCCGGACGAACTGATCATCTGCCCATGCACGTTCCCTCGGGCTCGTATGTTATCCCGGCGGATATCGTGTCCTCGCTTGGCGAAGGCAACACGATGGCGGGCTTCCGCGCCGTGAAGACGATGTTTGGCAAGGTGCCGGGGGGTGCGTTTGCTCAAGGCGGGGCGACTGGCGAACCAGTGGGCATTGTCGCCGCTGGGGGCGAGTACGTGCTGACGCCCGACGAGGTGATGTGGGCCGGAAACGGCAATATGGACGTGGGACACAAGGCGCTCGACGAGTGGATCAAGTCTACACGGGCGGAGACTATCCAGACGCTCAAGAAGCTTCCGAGTCCAAAACGTGACTAAAATCGAGGGGAAAGACATGGCTGAAGAACTGAAAGTGTGGGTCGGCAATCCCAGCGACGTCGACGATATTATGGAACTGGCGATGTCCGCCTGCAGTGAAAATGGTTTTGTCGAACCCAATCCAACGAAGTTGCTGTCTGAAATCTGGCCAGCCCTCAATAGAGACAAGGGCATTATAGGTGTAGTCGGTGTCTCAGGACAGAAACCGCAGGGCGCTATTCTTTTGAGAATTGGCAATATCTGGTATAGTGACGCTGAAATACTTGAGGAGCGCGCCGTCTTTATTCATACAGACTTTAGGTCCGCAAAGGGCGGGCGCGCCCGGAAACTGTGTGAGTTTGGTAAAAGGGTTTCAGATGAGCTTGGTATTCCGCTCACCATTGGCGTCCTGTCCAACCAGCGCACTGAGGGGAAAATCCGCATGTACGAGCGGATATTTGGCAAGCCCTCGGGAGCATATTTCTTGTACGGCATACGCACCGGGGATTGGGCGCAGGCTGCAGAATGATATCAAGGAGCTAAAATGAGCGGCGGCGGAAAAACACAGACAGCTAGTCAGCAGGTCACGATCCCGCCGGAGGTTATGGCGAGATACAATTATGCAAACACGAGGGCTGAAGGTGCAGCCAATAAACCTTTTCAAGCGTATAGTAGCGATCCAAACGCATTTGTTGCGCCGCTGACCCAGACCCAGCAAGCTGGCGTCCAAAACATTAACCAAGCGGCTGGCATGACGCAGCCGTATTTCAATGCGGCGGCGGGAATGACGCTCGGCGGCTCGCAGGGCGTCGGCGCGCTGACGCCTGAGCAGATCGCCTACTACCAGAACCCTTATACTCAGTCCGTCGTTGATGCAACGAAGGCAAACCTGCAGCAGCAGCAGGGCCAGCAGCTCTCTCAGCAGCAGACCGAAGCGATCAAGGGCGGAGCCTTTGGCGGCGACCGCGCCGGCATGCAGCGCGCCCAGCTTATGGGCCAGCAGGGCCTTGCCACGGCGCAAGCTATTTCGCCCCTCTATCAGCAAGCCTACCAGCAGGCGACGCAGACTGCAGCGGGCCAACAGGGTGTTCAGGCGGCGGACTATCAGCGCCTTATGGCGGGTGGTCAGCAGTTGGGTGGTCTTGGCGTTGCCAGTCAGCAGGCGGCTCTCGCGGGCGCGCAGGCGCAGCTCGGCGCAGGCACTGTCGAACAGCAGACGCAGCAGGCGGGCAAGCAAGCCTTGTACAACCAATTTCTGCAAGAGCGCGGGTACGACTTTCAGACGGCGCAGTTTCTTACGAATATTGCTATGGGCACTGGCGCACTGTCAGGCTCCACGACGACCAGCACCCAGCCCGCGCCGTTCTTTTCGGACGAACGCGAGAAGACCAACGTCCAGCCGCTGGGCGAAGGCATGTACGCTTACGACTACATTGACGACGTGCTGCGCGCGGAGGAAGAGGGTCGGCCCATGCCGCCCAAGCGCGTTGGCCCGATGGCGCAAGACATTGAGAAGCGCGCTCCAGGGCTCGTCGGCGAGGTTGGCGGCCACAAGGTGGTAATGCCAGAAGAGCGTCAGTCTCGCGCATTCGGCGGGGCCGCTGGTAAGGGAGGCGTTCAGGCCCCATCTTACGGGCCGCCTTCCGCTGGCGCTGCCATGGGGTCGGGTATGATGGCGGGGTCTACGCCATCTCAATTTTCTCAAAATGCAATGATGGGCAGTCCCGCCATGGGGGCGGGCATGCTGTCGGGGTCTACGCCATCTCAATCGGCGTTTTCTCAAAATGCAATGACGGGGGGTCAAACTACTCCGCAGTCGTCTCAAGTCCCTTCGGACGTGATGGCGCGATTTAACGCTGTAAACAATTTGTCCAGTCAGGTTGGTCAACCTGGTCAGACACCTCAACCATCTCAGTTTTCTCGAGATGCAATAATGGCAAGCCCGGCGATTGGTGGTAAGGGTGGCGTTCAGGCCCCATCTTACGGGCCGCCCCCCGCTGGCAGCGCCATGGGGTCGGGCATGATGTCGGGGTCTACGACAGGTGGCCCTTCTATTGGCGGTAAGGGCTCTGTTCAGTCTTCTCAGCCACAGTTTTCGCAGATGGGTGCCCCCATGCGGGGTGGCTTTCCTTCAAACGGCGGCAAGGGGAGCGTGCAAGCCCCTCGATATGGGTTTGGGGGTGAAGTTGGTTCTCAGTCCATGGGCGGCATGGTCTCCGGGCCCGGCGCTTACGCCACTGGCGGCAGTGTCGTAGGTTCGGAAGACATGCGCGCCATTCTGGCGGCCATTGGCCAGCCCCTCGAGTTCTACGGCGGCAAGGGCCTGTACGGCGGCGCAACCAAGGGCGGCGCGGGCTCGCCCGGTTACGTTTCGGAGGCGAAGCTCGCCACTCCGAAGCTCGTCACCGCAGGCGGCTTGCCTCGCGCGCCCGAGAGCGGCCTGTCACAGGCGGCGCAGACCGGATCGCAGATCGCTGACCTCGCCAAGATGGGTAAGTCGGCGCTGGTCGGCTCAGAGGGCGTGGGTGGGAAGAAGGGCAGCACTGGCCTCTTTGGTAGCGAAGGTGGTTTTAGCAAAAAAGGATACATCTCGGGCCTTGGTGGCGGTCAGCCCAGCGCCACAGCGCCCATGACGCTTGCTAGCGCGCCGCCAGCCGAGATTGAAAAGGTTCGCGATGTAGCGCTGGACACCAGCCAGATCGGTGACGCATCTGTCGCACGCGGCGGCCTGATCCGTCACCACTACGACCTCGGCGGCTCGACGCCTTACGCGATTGACGAGCAAGGCAAAGACCCCTTGCAAGAAATTGACAAGGACGACAACCAGAAGTACGAGCTGGCCAAGCCCGGCAATATGCCCACACCGCAGCCGGGCATTGGCAAGGAGATTTTGGACATAGCCAAGACGGCGGCCAGCTTTTACTCCATGTCCGACGAGCGCATGAAGGACAACGTCGAGGCGGTCGGCGAGCTGTATGACGGCCAGCCGATCTATCGCTACAACATAAAGGGCTCACCCCAGACGCAGCTTGGCCTGATGGCTCAAGACGTAGAGCGCAATGGTCACCGCGACGCCGTCGCGGCCCTTGGCGGCGTAAGAATGGTCGACTACAAGCGCGCGACGGACGTGGCGGCGGGCCTCGCTGGGCGGCGTGGATATGCCACCGAGGGGTTTGTTGAGGAGGAGGAGAGCCTCCCAATGATGCTCGCGGCGTTGCAGGAGCGCACCCCGGAAGAGCGCGGGGCTCCGGGCCTCGCGCCGGTAACGTCCGACGCAGGTCCCCTACAGCTTGTGCGTTCGCGCGAGCCTGAAGCTGGGCTTGTAGCAGCGGCTGAAGTAAAGCCCGAAGTAGTGGCCAGTGTAGTGCCCGAAGTAGCGGCCAGTGTAGTGCCGGACAATGCCGTGGTTCGGGCACGCGGTGTTGTGCCGCCGCCTGGGCCGCCGATTAACATCGTGCCGCCGCGTGTAGCGGATGCGCCTGATCGCGAAACAGTTATCCGCGAGTTTCTTGGCCCCAATGAAATGGTTGAGAGCCGTGGTCGCAATGTGCCAAACGCCGCAAGGCGTAGCTCGGCCTTTGGTCCGCAGCAGATTACTGAAGGAACTTGGCGCACGATCATTACGAGACATCCGCAGCTTGGTCTGACAATGGCTGATCGCTTTAAGCCAGAAGCACAGGCTCTTGCATCTCCGTATCACGCGAACGACCTTGCCGATAGATTTGAAGAGCGCGGCCTGCCCGTGACGCGCGAAAACTTGCGCATGGGTTGGTTCCTCGGCGAGGCTGGCGGCCCGACGTTTGTCGCCCAGATGCGCGAGAGGCCCGACGCCCCGGCATACAGCATGGCGTCGCAGGCTGCCGTGCAAAAGAACCCGGAAACATTCTTCAAGCCCGACGGGTCGCCCCGCACGGCGCAAGAAATGTATTCCATGATGGCGTCGCAGATTAACCGCGCCAGTGGCGCTGGTGGCTCTGACGCACCCGCTCCGGGCGTTGCCGGGGGCGAACGCTTTGACCGCGCCACACCGGGCCTCGCTGGTCCCGGTCGCGGTCCTATGGACCCGGCCTCCGCACCCTTCTACACGCTGACACGTGCGGCGCGCGGCAAGGAGGGCAAGGAGAGCCCAGTGGGCGAGGCGTTGATGTCCGAGAACTTCTGGGTTCCGGCGTTGGCAGGCATCGGCTCGATGCTGGCCTCCAAGTCGCCCTATCTTGCCAGCGCAGTAGGCGAGGGCCTTGTAGGCGGCACGTCGGCATATACCGGGCTGCAGAAGCAACAGCAGGACATGGGCGAGAGCCGCGCGCGGACTGAACAAACGATGGCGGACATCATAAACAAGGCATTTTTTGAATATGCCGGTCGCGGCATGGTCCGCTATCAGAAGCCTGACGGCACATACGGCGTCATGCAGTTTGCGGATTACTTCTCTCTGCCGAAAGATAAGCGTCCTCCTCTTGATCCGCGCTTTAAGGAATATCTCGACAGCATTGAGCCTACTGCTTCACGCGGTCTTCCGGCGGCGGGCGCTACACCCGCAATCGCTCCACCGGCAGTCCCGGCAGTGGAAACGGGCCGACCAAGTGGCATCCCGACGACCGTTGACCTTACACCCGACGACAAGCTAAAAGCATTTGAAATAGCGCGCAAAATTGCGGTGGAAAATAAATCAACTCTTGACCAGCGCAGAGCGGACGACTTCTTCCAGCCGCAGCGCGCCGCAGCAACCGCATCTCAAGGCGTCATGCAATTGACGATGCCATTGGCCGCCACGATCATGGCGCTGCCCACTAACCAGAGTATTGCCACAAGCGGCCCGTTCACGGCGG
>Ga0181357_1000531_pt1 | contig 14514 bp, 18 predicted proteins | sample Fa13VDMM110DN_FD_130094 | JGI IMG/M metagenome (GOLD analysis project Ga0181357, IMG submission 130094) | Freshwater viral communities from Lake Michigan, USA - Fa13.VD.MM110.D.N | ecosystem: Environmental > Aquatic > Freshwater > Lake | place: USA: Michigan | collected 2013-09-24 | reverse complement strand
GATCGAGCGCGCCGACCGCCCCGGCCACATCATCGTCACTGACGCAACCGGCGCCGAGTCGGCGGCGAACCTGCCTGAGACGTGGTAGTCTGCCGGCTTAGAGGTACCCATGCCTAACGACGCTCCCGCTTGGTACAGCAAAGCCTTCCGGGTCGAAGGACCGGCGGGCATCCTCGCGATGCTCCTGTCCAGTGGGGTACTCGGCGCGACCGCAGCGGGCGGCGTCGGGGCCTACACACGCGATGGTGACCTTGCCGCAGTGGACGCTCGCGTAGATGCGCGCATGGACGCCATCGTGGACCAGATGCGCCGTGAGGCCGCAGCCGCCGCCGAGGCGAGCGAGGCGCTGTCGGGCGCGCGGTACGATGAGATCCTCCGTCGCCTTGACCGGATCGAGCGCCGCTTGGATACGCAGTAGCCATGTCCTCCCGGCGCATCGAAGACCTCCATCCCGACCTGCAACCGCTCGCGCGGCTGTTCCTTGAGCGGTGCACGGCGCGACAGGTGGACGTGCTCATCGTCTGCACCTACCGCTCCAACGACGAGCAGGCGTCGTTGTACGCACAGGGACGCGGCACGCCGGGGGCCATCGTCACGAACGCGAAGCCGGGGCAGTCGAAGCACAACTTCACCATCGGGGGGCGCCCGGCAGCGCGCGCCTTCGACGCGGTGCCGCTCCTCCACGGGAAGCCGGCGTGGGAAGACCCGCGCGACAAGGACACCGACTGGCGCAACGATTTTGGCTGGCGCGTCATGGGCGAGGTAGCCGCCGAACTCGGCCTCGTGTGGTACGGCGCGCCGGGTTCGCGCTTCCCCGAGGCGCCGCACTTCCAGCTCGCGGAGTAGTCATGGAGAAGGCAAGCAAGAAGGTCGTGAAGAACCCGGAGACTGGCCGCACCAAGACGGTGCGCTACGGGCAGGTGGGCGCAACCGTGTCGCCGGGCACCCCGAAGGGCGACAGCTACTGCGCGCGCTCGGCGGGGATCAAGGCCGGGCTCTCGAAAGACAAGCAGAACGACCCCAACACCCCGAACAACCTTTCCCGCAAGAAGTGGGGTTGCGCCGGGGACAAGAGCCGCCGATGAGCAAGCTCACGCCTCCCGAAGCCGTGACCCATGCGCCCGACCTCCTCACGCTCATCCGAGCGGTGGCGCGCGCCGCATCCAAGGACTCCCCGGGCGGTCGGAAGATCACCCCCTCCGAGTGGCTGGCCCTCGGCGAGGAGATGGGCCTCCTCGCGCTCGCCGTGGTCAAGGACGCCGTCGATTAGCCCGTCCGCCCCCTCGCCGAGATCGCCGCACGCCCATGTAGGGGGTCGATGTCGGCGAGGAGGGAGACTCCCCGGCGTCCGCAACATCGCGGACCTCGGGGCTGCGTTGCCGGCGAGGGAGCTACCGGGCGCAGGGCGCTGGTGAGGTCAGGCGCGGCGACGCGCGATCTCGAAGTCGATGTACTGGCGGGCCTTCTCCAGATCCTCAATGTCCGGGGCGCTCGGCTTCTTGCCAGCGCGCAGGACGTACTTCACCACGTTGCCGAGGTTGAAGTTGAGGTTGTAGTGCTCGATGATCTTGATCGGCTCGTAGGGCGAGGCGGTGTCGTACTGGCCGACGTTCCCCGGGCGGGACGACTCGCGCGCTGCGAGACCCGTGAGGTCGGCGGTGGCGCTCACCGGGCCACCGGCGCGGCCAGAGCAGCGGCGAGGGCCGCCACCAGGGCGGTGTCGCAGTTCAGCGAGAACGCCATGCCCGCATGGGGCCCAGCAGGGATGACCAGCAACTTCTTCTTCATCGGGGTGTCCGGAAGGTCAGGGTGTCGGCGCTCGCATGGCGCCGGGAAGGGGGATGCCCATCCGCGTGCAGTAGCGGCGGATGGACATCGACAGGCGGTTGATGTGGCGCTGGTCCACGGGCCAGTCCAGTACGCGGCAGCAGTCCGACAGGCGCATGCCCGCATGGACCAAGCCCCAGACCTTCCGTGTCCGCGCGCTGGTGTCGATCTGGCGCATGTGCACCGCGTGGGCGCGGAACCCCAGGTGCTTGAGCCATCGGTGCCGTAGGTTGTTGGCCGTCGTGCCAACAGAGGCGGCGATCTCGCGCGTGGGCTCACCGGCGGTCCTACGCGCCGCGAGGGCGCGCAGGTGCCGAAGGGTCCAGACGCGGGGGGTCATTTCAGCTGGTGCCGCACACGCCCCAGTGTATCGTGAAGCTCCTCCGTCGCCAGTTCGAGCGCGTCCAGGTACTCGACACACTCACGCAGGGCGAGCATGGCGTCCTCCAGGCAGAAGTCCTCGCGCACCAGCCGCTCGGAGAGGTTGGCTGTGTCCGGCTTGCGCGCCAGCGTCGAGTTCACGATCATGACAAGTCCACCAGGGTCCAGCCCTTGGGGAGACGCCCGGCCGGGGCGACCGGGGACGTGATGATGACCTGTTGCTTGGCGTCCGCGAGCGCCACCATGACGGCGGCCAGCGTCTTGGGGTCGAACGCACGCTCCTCGGGGACGATGACGGCGAGCCGCGAGGTCGGGGCGAGGATGCCCACCGACATGGCCATGGTCACGCGCGCCCACTCCGCGCCGGAGAGCGCCGTGTGCAGCACGTCATCGCGCAGGAGCCCCGCGTGGAACACCTCGCGGGCGCCCTCGTTGAGCACCATGGAGAACGCGTCCGTGGGCGGAAGAAGCGCCTGGACCCGCGCACCGTAGGACGCGAGGGCCGACGTGAGGGCGAGCCGGCCCACCTGGACCAGGGCCTCCTCCAGCGACTTGAACGTGGCCGCCTCGGTACGGGCGGCGTCCGCCTGGGCCATGACGCTTCGCGCCGCGCCCCATGCAGCCGTGGCCGACGTGAGCGCACGCAGCGCCTCGTCTGCCGCCGTGGCCTCGGCGATGGCCGATGCCGCGTCGATGGGCGCCTCGTCCGGCGTCCCGCTGCTCGCCGCCGCCAGGGCCGAACGCGCGTAGGTGGCCTGGGTCTCCCGCTCGTGCAGGCGCCGGGTCAGGTCCGCCACGTTCTGGTGAGCCGTGGCGTGGGCCCCGGCCGCCGTCATGTCCGCGCCAATGGCGAGGTTGATCTGGTTGCGCAGCGCCGTCAGAGACGCGAGCGTCACGGGCTCCCCGCACATGAGGCAGTCCCCGTCCCCGGACTCGGCGGCGAAGTCCAGGAGGGCCACCAGCTTCTGGGCCACGCCCACGTTGGCGGCCGTGGGCGGGAGGGCGGCGGCGTGTGCCTTCCACGCCTCCAGAGACGGGCGCAGTGTGGCGGCCTCGGCCTCGGCCTCGGACGCGGTCTGGGCCAGCTGGGCCAGTCGGTTCTGCTGCTGGGCGGCCTGGGACTGAGCCTGGGCGCGCACCAGGACGCCTCGGGCGCGGGCCACACGGGCCTGGGCCTCGGCCACTTCCTCGTGGGTGGGCAGCGCACCGGACACGGTGGCGTTGCGGGCGGCAGCATCCAGCGCCTTGATGGACGCGTTGGCCTCCAGCTTGCGCTTGCGCGCCGCCTGCTCCAGCACGTCCAGCCCGGCGTTCGGGTGCAGGGCGCGCAGTCGGTTCAGCTCCGGCAGGAGCGACGGGCTCAGCATCCCGTCGATGTCCAGGGGGTTCCCGGACGCGGCCCACTGGAGGAAGACACGGCACGCGGTGTCGGGGCTCCCCAGCATGGCGTCGCGCACCGCGCGCACCGGCAGAAGCTCCTCGCGGGCGAACCAGGACGGCACCTCGTGGTCCGCCTTCTTGGCCTTGCCGGCGCCGGCGTGCACCACCCGGAAGGTGGCGGTCTCCTCGGTGTCGAGGATCGCGTGCGCGTACAGATCCGCGCTGCGCCCGGGGGCGAGCGCGAGAAGGTCGGCCTCCCGCGCCACGTCCGCCCGCCCGGCGAGGTCGCTGGCGCGGCCGGTCAGGGCCAGCTCCACCGCGTTGACGATGCGGGACTTCCCGCGTCCGTTCGGCCCGACGATGATCGTCTTCGGGCCCAGGTCGGCGGACCAGACCAGTCCGTCCGCCGACTTCACGTTGCTTTCGATGCGCTTGACGTACACAGCACTCTCCTGGGGTTGAGATGTGAATCTAACACCAGGGCTTGCCGTTTGTCAACGAGCCGCGCGCACCGCCGCGTGAAACTGCACCAGGAGCGTGGAGTGACCGGGGTGGGGCACGCGCTCCCCCCTCGACCAGCGGAACACCGTCCACCAGCTCACGCCGCACGTCTCGGCGATGGCGTCGAACGGCTGGCCCCACGCACGCAAGTCCAGGACCAAGCGTCGCGTCGCGTCCAGCGCGCCTACCCGAGGGTCAACGACCATCCCGCCTTCCAGTTGTCCTTGCCGGAGTCCACGACTCCGGTGACAGGTGCAAAGAGGTCCGCGCCGTCCCAGAAGATGACCTTCCTCCCGTTCGACTGGGCATACCGCATGATGTCTGCCGTGGCCTTGCCGACGTTCTGCGCGTCACTGACCACCGCGTGGAAGCGGGGCAGGCCCTCGTGGTCGGTTCCGCCCCCGACCGAGTAGGTCCAGCCCGCCCAGCCGCCCTCGGCCTTCGCGCGGGTCCGGTAATCGTCGCGCCCCGTGGTGACGGACAGCTGCTTGCCCGGAAACGCGCTCCCAGCGATGTCCCGCAGCTTCTCAGCGCGGGCGTCGATGTCCTTGTCCTGCATGCCGCGCGCGTGGGCGTAGAAGATACGAACGTGGTCGCTCATTTCATGACTCCGTGATTAGGCATCTACCCATGTGTGCCCGAACGTGCCAGTAGCCGTGAACGGCACGTCCAGCCCGGGGACCCGGCGGGTCAGCACGTCGGCGACGGTCTTCGCCGCCCACTCGCCCAGGTGCTCGGGCACCTCGACCGAGATGGAGTCGTGTACCTGCGCGATAATCCCAGTTCCAGGCCCCCATTTCTCAAAGGGAATCACCTCCAGGAGGTCCTGCACGGCCAAGTGCATGATCGCGCTCTCGGACATGATGATCGGCGCGTTCGTGATCTCGTTGGCCTCCTCCTGGAGCCCATTCGGGTACGGGCGGCGACGCCCGGCCACCGGATCACTGCCCCATGGGTCCCCATGGGTCATGCGGGCGTTCTGGTCCGCCAGCGTGGCCTCCATCTTCCAGCCGCGCTCGAACTCGGGCATGGCCGCCAGCCACCGCTCGCGCATGGCCGTGACCTGACGCACCGTGAGCGTCAGGTTGATGAGATTCCCGCGTTCGTCCTCGGCCTTGGTGAGCACGTCGCGGATGGTGCTGGGTTCTGCCCCGTAGGCGGCCGCATACTGGAAGGTCTTGGCGATCTGGCGCATGGACTTGGCCTGACCCGCCCACTTCCCGCCCGGCTTGCCCGGGTGGCCCGTCGCCTGCACGAAGCGGTCGCCGAAGATGGCCAGCGCGGCCTCCCCGTGGGGGTCCCCCTGCCGCTGGAAGCACTCCAGGAGCCGCGCGACGCCCCACCGGGCCGCGATGATGCGCAGGTGGATCTGATCGGCGTCCGCGCCAGCCAAGATGCGCCCCGGGGCGGCCGTGAACAGCGTCCGGAACAGCACGGGGATGGTCTGGAGGTTCGGGCCGGAGCAGGACAGCCGCCCGACCAGCGTTCCGTGCGCGTTCCAGGACGCCCGCACCCGTCCGTCGGAGTCCCAGGCGTGGCCGCCGGCGGACTTGGGGCACAACGTCTTCACATAGGTGGCAAGCCACTTATTCCGCACCCGGCGGTAGCGCCGGATGAGCGTCAGGAACACCCGGCGGTCGTCCGCGAGCCCCTGGTCCGCGATGTGCGACCGCAGCGTCTCGTCTCCGACCGACGGATCCCCCGTATCGGTGTATTCGACCGGCGCGAGCTTCCAGAGCGTGTACAGGAGCCCCCGAAGCTGGGCCCCGCTGTTCGGATTGAAGGTCCCCAGCCCGTGATGGGTCGCTACGTCCTGGATTTCCCGCAGGATGTACTCGGATTCATGCGTGAGCCACGTCTCGGCACGCTCGCGGGCCGCTTGGTCCACGAAGATGCCCGTCCGGTGCAGCCCGACGCACAAGGACTGAGCCCAATGGTCCAGTTCGAGCAGCGTCTGGTGCGGCGCGGCCGGCACGGGCTCGGCTTGACCGTTCTGGATGACCCGCACGGCCAGTAGAGGGGCCACACGGGCCGTCACCACGCAGTCCAGGGCGCAGTAGTGGTGCAGCTCGCGGTCATTCTGGGCCGAATGGGACAGTTTCTTGCCCTCGCTGTCAGCTTTCCAGCTGTGAACGTCCGTCCAGGTGCTCCCGACGAAGCCCAGGTCGTGCGGGAGGCCCGGTTCGGCGAGCCGATGCAGCAGAATCGTGTCCATGAGGGGTGCCGGCGTGACGCCGAAGTGTGCTTCCACGCACAAACGGTCGTAATACCCCGCGTTGTGCCCTACCCACTGGCGTCCGTCGGTGAACGCGGCCTTGAGCATGGCCATGACCACGGCCTGCTCGCCCGTGCTGTACCACCGGGTGGCCCCGTCGATACCCAGGAGAGGCACCACGAGGGCCTCGTCCTTGGTGGCGATGCCCACGCAGCGCAGCGCGGCGGTCATGGGCTCGATCCCGTCCGTCTCCACGTCGTAGGACCAGAAGGACGCGGGCTTGGCGAGGAACGCGCGCACCTGCACGACGCTCGGGAACAGCGTGATGACCGGGTCGGCCCAGTTCAGTCCGCCCTTGAAGAACCAGCGGGCCGCCCGCCCCAGGTCTGCGCGCAGGACGGGGGCCCACTTGCGGTTGAGGACGGCCATCATGGGGGACACGGTGGGCAGCACCTTCATGTCCCCATGCTCCCGGGGCCCTCCGCGCACGGACAGGATGCCCATGGCCGTGCCCGTGGTCGCCTTCATGGAGGCATCGCCCATGGGGACCACATTGGTCATGCCCTCCAGCTCACGGTGGAGGCGCGGCGCGCAGCACCGCACGGGGTCCATCTGCTTGGCCTTCTTGGCCCGTGCCTGCACCAGCCGGAGATCGTTCTTGGGCGGCTGGCAGGCCAGAGCGAAGTGCATGTTCGCGGCGCCACGGGGCATGCCCGCCGCGTCCAGCGACTCGTTGAGGAGCATGCCCGCCGCGCCCGTGAACGGGCGCCCGCTCCGCACGTCGTCGTAGCTGGGCATGTCCCCGACGAGCGCGAACCGCGCGCCATGGCGGGTCTCGGGAGGGACCGGGCCACCCACGCGCGCCTCGCGGAGGGGGCAGATGCTGCACAGGGCGCCCAGGGCCTGGGGATCGTAACTCATGGGTGTTTGCCTCGTTGACAGGGAGATGGCGGCGCGCAGGGCGACTCGAACCCCGACACGTTCCCACTATCCATACGCCCTCTCCGTGTGGTCACGACTCTCCAGGGGCTATACGCTTGGGGCGTTCGCGCCTGTAACGAGCTGACAAACCGACACGGTCTTACGCCAAAGTCACTGGTGGCGGAAAGCATCGAACAGTTGGGCATGCGTCCCATCCAACTTGGTACGCGCCAAAGAGAGCGCCCCGCCTGCCTACACACCGCGAGGAGTAAGACTCCGGATGTAGGCAGACGGGGCGTTAGGTGGTCATCCCGGACACACGCGTCCGGTCTATCCGAGGATACGGCCCAGCGCACCCCCCGCCTTCGGCGGGGCAGGCGGGGTCGGGACCGGGGCGGACGGGCGGAACGCCGGGGCCGGCGCGGCGGCCTGGACCGGAGCCGGCACCGGGGCGCCGGTGTAGGTCGGGATGGTCGGGCCCGCATCCATGGCGGGGGCGGCCTGGGCGGCGGACGCGCGGGGCTTCCACTTGCCCAGCTTCACGGCCTCGAACCGCTCGGCGGCGATGAACATGGTCTCATCGAACGAGCCCTTCTCGCCGGAGCGGCGGGGCACGAAGTAGACGTAGGCCTCGCGCCCGAGGAGCCACGCCTCGCTGATCTCGACGTTCGTGTCGAGCTGGGACGCGTCGTAGCCGATGCTCTGGAGGAGCCCCTTCCACTTGGCCAGGAAGATGCGGTCCTTGCGCTCGTCCGCGCCGTTGGCCATCGGGAAGATGTCGGACACCTCGTAGCCGCTGTCACTCATGACGGCGCGCACCTTGATGTTCACGAGGCCCGGCTGGTTCTTGCTGTCCATCGCCTCCGTGCGGGAGATGACGACGGCGTAGGCGCCTTCGGCGGGGGGCTCGGTGCTGACGCCCATGGGGGTGACGCCAGTGAAGTTGCTGTTGAAAGACCAAGACATTGTCGCTTCCTTGTTGACCGGGCTGCTGGGATAGCCCCCGACGACGCGCAGCCCTTTACAGGACGCCGCCGGGGCTTGAACCGTCGTTAGTCGTTGGTGATCATGTGCGCATAGGCCTTGCGCAGCGTGAAGCGATGGCGCCCGTCCCGGCGCACCCAGCGCAGGTGCAGCGGGTCCGCATCCACGAAGTTCGAGTTCAGCTCGGTCATCACTTCCTTCTCCGGGCGGCCGGTGGCCAGCTGTGACGCCGTCCACTCCACCCAGTCCTCCTGCCACTCCAGGCCCGGGTAGCGCCGGATGGTGTAGCCCGCCAGCCGCATGATCTCCGCGATGTTCTGGGGGGCCGTGGGCGGGCAGCACCCGTGCCGGTCCTTCATGATCCACTGGGGGTTGGCGGACTCGCATTTGTACACGCCCTTCCAGGCGCCCGGTGACGTGGGGTCCGCGCAGGCGCGCAGGACCGTGTCGGAGATGTGCGGGATGCGCTCGGTCAGCGTCTTGCTGGGCAGGCTGGGCCCGCCCCGGAAGAAGGTGCCGTCGTGCGTCTCGGGCTGGCGCTCGTGCGTGTTGAGGATGACGTGCAACCCGCACGCGCGGGCGGCCTCGCGGAAACGGATGACGGTGTCGCGCAGTTCGTTCCACATCGCGAACCCGCTCCGGGAGTTCGCGTGCTTCGCTTCGAGCTTGAGCATCGTCCGCTCGGCGAGAAGCGAGAGGTCATCCACCACCACCGCGTCGAAGACGCCGGGCTTGATCTTCGTGAGCGCCGCAACGGCCGCGTCCAGATCCGTGACGGGGACCACCTGCCCGGTGGCGTAGGGGTCCCACCCGACCACGCGCAAGCTGGGCTTGAGCGCACCGGGGAGAGCCATGAACAGGCCCATGGGGAAGGAGAACAGCGTGTCGGTCGTCTTGCCCATCCCGCTGGGCCCGTAGACGCACACGACCGCCGGCTCCGTGAACTGCATCGTCATCTCGTTCTTACCTCGCCCACCAAGGATAACACCGTGCGTTGCCGTGTCGAGGACGAGGACGAGATTTCTAAGCACCGCCCCAGGAACAGAAGTCAAACGCCGAACATTTCCCGTACCGCCCGACGCAGCTATTCTCGGTGAGCGACTTCGGCCACTCGCAGGCCTGCCGCACGCCGCTCCGCGTCTCCACTTCCAGCTTCGCCATCCGGTGCCGCGCGTCCACGATGGTCGTCGGGAACTGACTGTCCGCGAAGGGTGCGGCCTCCAGCGGCGGGCGCGAGAACTTGGGCGGGGGCGTGGTCTGGAGCATGTTCAGCACGACGCCCCCGAAGTCCTCCCCGAAGTACGCGCGGCCCAGGTGCCGCATGCCCAGGAACTGGCCATGGAGCGAGTAGCCCGACACCGTGTCCCCGCGCAGGGCGCTCGTGGTCTTGTGGTCCCAGAACCAGACACGCCCGGCGGGGTCGCGGGTGACGAGGTCCACGCGCGGGGCGAAGCGAATGGGCTGACCGTGCTCGGGATGCCCGGGGCAGTCCAGGTCGCCCACGTCCGCCGACCAGACCTCCTCCACGCCGACGATGGTGTGGCGCTCGTTGCCCCACCACGCACGGTACGCGTCCAGCATCCGGAGCGCCGTGGGGATGTGGGTGTCGCCGTAATCCCCCAGCCGCGCGCCCTCCACGGCCGCGTCCTCGGGGGTGAACCACTGGTCCGGGTCCTCGCCCTGCTGTTGCGCCTGCACGCGACGGTAGTGATGCGCGAGCACAAGGTGCACCGCGCGGCCCCGCCCCTGCGCCTCGGACCCACCCCCGACTACACCGCCGGTCGGCGCCGCCGGTGCCGTGCGCATGTACTTGTACCCGTACAGCTGGGGGCAGTGAAGGAACGCGGAGTAGGGAGACCAGCCGAACCCGGAGGGCCCGGCATTGAGGAGGATGGGATTCATGTCTCCGTGCCTATCACGATCTCACTCAGCTCCCCCATCGCCGCGAGCATCGCCGCCACTTCGTCCATCAGCCCGTCCTGGTTGTCGGTCCCGACCAGCTGCGCCCGCAACGCTTCCACGTCGCTGTCCCCCGTCAGAGCCGCCACCGTGGGCAGCTTGCCCAGCAGCAGCTCGGCCACACGCTCGTCCACCGTGCCCTCGGCGATGATGTACTGGATGAGCACGGGGCGCACCTGCCCGAGACGGCACACGCGGCCCTCGTACTGCGTCACCTGACCCGGGGTCCATGGGAGCATGGCGACCACCAGGAGGTCTGCGTCTTGGAGGTTGAGGCTCTCGCCGATGGAGTCGCCCGTGGCGATGAGCACCGCCGGTGCGGGTGCGCTGAGCCAGGACTGGCAGATGGCGTCCCGCTCCTCGGAGGAGTCCTCCCCGTGGGTCGCGTGAACGAGCGCACCCGTCAGCTCCTTGCGTGCCTCGACGCCCAGCACGTCCACGTCCGCGCGGCGCCCCGTCAGGACCACCACCTTCTGGTTGCCCGCCACGGCGTCCGCGAGGGTGTCGAGCACCCAGCGCCGCTTGCGGCTCGCGGCCTCGGCCAGCTTCACCTCCATGGCGTGCTCGCCCCCCGCCTTCACGGCCTGCTTCATCTCACGGACCCACGAGCCCACGGCCTTGTTCTGCTCGGACGGGGGCAGGTAGACCACCTGACGCCGCTTCGGTGGCAACAGGTCCGAGACCTCTGACGGGTGCACCCGGTGGACGACGTACCGCAGGCGGTACTCCAGCTCGTCCAGGTTGTCGTGGCCCGTGTCGTCCATCCCGCCGTAGGCGCCCGGTCGCGCCGCGCAGTACCGCGCGGCCCAGTCCCAGTACTTGCCCCACTTGCCCGGGTCCACCAGATCCAGCTGGGCCCACAGGTCGCGCACCCGATCCCGGATGGGCGTCGCCGTCAGGGCCAGCCGGTAGCGCGCGAGCTTCGACAGCTCGCACGCAGCGCCGGCGATGTTGTCCAGCTTCTCGAAGCCCGTGGTCCCGTCCGACTGGGGGATGGCTTTCCAGCGTTTGTGGGACTTCGCCCGATGGATCTCGTCGTAGGCGACCGTGTTCGGGCGCAGGAGCGCCAGCTCATTCACGGCAGCGGGCAGGCTCTCCCAGCTGACAATGACGAAGGGCGTCCGCACCCGCGCCGCGTACACCGACACGTCCTCGTAGGACTTGCGCCGGAGGCTGGGCGGGAGCCACACCAGGGGCTCGACGTTCGTGCGCGCCCGCACCTCGCGGTACCATGTGAACAACGCGGCGCTTCGCGTGACGACGACGTGGGGCCCCTCATGGGCGAGCGACCACAGGACGCCGCCGATGGTCTTGCCGGATCCGCACGGCCACCAGTAGTGAGCGCCGGAGCGGGCCAACGAGAAGTCGAGCCCGGCGAGCTGGTACGCGGTGAGGAGCCCCGGCAGCTCGGGCTTGACGACGCCTTCTTCTACGCGTCGCGCGAGACGGGTCCGGATGTCGGCGACGGGGGGCCCCTTCGCCGGCGTCTGCCAGTCGTACCGGAGATCGGCCTCGACCAGCCGCGCTTCGAGCGCGTGCGCGCCGTGGTCTTCCACCGAGACCTCCGCGCGCCCGTTACGGTAGGAGACGCGTGCCCCCGGCACGACGGCTTTGATTGACTGCATGAACTCGGCATGGTGGGTCCCAGGCCAGACGCTGACGGTTACGAGCACGAGCACCTCTACATCAAGTCTTACGCGGTGGCTTGCCGTTGGCAAGGGCTACCGTTAGCTGGTCGGTGCGGTCATCCCCCGCAGGAGTACACACATGGCAGATTTCACCGTCACCGAACAGGACATCGCAGTCCTCGTGGACAAACTTCCCGACGAGTCCTGGTTGAAGCAGTACCTCTACTATGCCGTGCGCCAGTCGGATGCGTCGCTGGCGTACCACATCGGCGTCGGGCTCGCGGTGCTCGCGGCGGTCGCCCCCCCGACGCTCTGCATCGACACCCTCCCCGGCGGGAAGGTGAGCGCCAACCTCTGGGTGCTCATCGTCGGGCGCCCTGCCGTCGATCACAAGAGCACGGCCATCCGCATCGGTCGCGAGCTTCTGGCCTGGGCGGTGCCCCTCGCCATCGGCGAGGACCCCGCCAGCTACGAGGGCCTCCTGGAGTCCCTCGGCCAGCAGCCGAACCAGCTCCTGGTGATGGGCGAGTTCGGCGACTTCCTCTCGAAGACGGAAGGCGGCTCGAACAACTACATGGCCAAGATCAAGGCGGGCCTGACCCGCATCTTCGACGGCGACCCCATCGAGCGGCGGCTGGCCAAGCGCACGGTGCGCATCCCGTCCCCGCGCCTCTCCATCCTCGCGGCGGTGAACCCGTCCTACCTGGAGACCCACGCGGAGATGCAGGACTGGGAGGGCGGGTTCATGTCCCGCTGGATGCTGATCCACGCGCACCGCGAGCGGGAGCTGTACGCGGCCTCGCCCGACGACGCGCGCCGCGAATGGCTTGTCCAGTGGCTCGTGAACGCGAGCAACGCGAGCGTGGGCCGGTGCATGGGCCTCGACCCCGCCGCCGCCCAGCGGTGGTACGACTGGTGCCGGGATCTGGCGAAGCGCCTGGAACAGGACCAGTCCCTCGCCCGCGTGGCGGCGCACGGCCGCACGGCCACCCACGCCGCGAAGATGGCCCTGCTCATCGCGCTCGACTGCGGGCAGGCCCGGAGCGCGGGTCAGTGGATGATCACCGATGACATCCTGGAGGTTGCCATCGGCATGGCTGAGCTGCACTACAAGTCGGCCATGGACCTCGCGGCCCTGGCGGCGTCCGGTCGCGACATGCGCGAGCGCCGGAACGTGCTCCGCGCCATCGGCACGGACTGGGTGCCCTACGGCTCCGTCCTCCGTGGGGCCGAGCTGTTGCGGTCCCGCGCCGACCGCATCATCGAGACCCTGGTGGAGGAGGGGGCCATCGAGTCCCATCTCATCGGGACCCGGATGCACTTCCGTCGGCGCCTGGACGACACCGCGTTGTCCGAGCCCGAGTGGGCCTCGTCGGTCTCGAACCTCATGGCCGTCGCACGCGGCATGACGCAGGATCCCGACGACTTGAACTGAACGGGGACGGCGGCACCACGGGGGCCATGGGGATCAACCCCATGGCCCCTTTCGCGTTCACGCGTGCAGCGGCTTCTCGTGCAGGCGTTCCACCGCGCGCTCCAGCTCGACCGGGTCCTCGGGGAACGGCCCCCCGTTCGCGGCGCGCATGAGCACCTGGACGTGGTGCCGGACCTCGGCGCCGGGGCGCCACAGGTGCATGGTGCCCGACACGGGGCACAGGCAGTAGAACGTCTCGTCGTTGATGCGCGCAGCGGAGAACTGGCCCCAGGTCGCCGCGCGGAACTGGGGCAGCGTGATGCGGGGCTTCGCGTGCCGGCAGAGGTACGTCGCCGCGAGCCCCTCGGGGTGGTCCCGCACGGTCTCGATGCCCAGGAACTGGTGCCACTTCCGCCACGCCCGGATGTAGAGCGAGAGGCTGGACGGCGAGAGCCCCTGGTCGGCGAGCACCATCTCGGAGGCGTCTGAGGGCACGCCCCGCTTGAGGAGCGCCGCCACGCACGCCGTGTAGGACCCGATGGTGGTGTGCGCCACGCCGGACTCCAGCATCCACGGGGCGAACAGGTCGAAGCGCGCGTCCTGGATGAGGTCGCGGGAACGCCCGCGCGACGCGGGGCGGGAGTGAGGTGCGGGCGTCTCCGGCTCGGGTTCGGCCGCCGGGGGCGGGACGAACGGGACGAGGGGGGTCGGCATCGGAAGGTCGCCGGTCAGGATGCTCATCGTATTCTCGTTGTCGGGGTGCGGGGGGCCTGCCCTCTATGGGGGGCATCTCGTATTCTATCATTCTCGCTATAGAACGGCAACTCAACTCGAAGGGTGTTTAGAGAATCGAGAAACCTGTCACAGAGCCATGTATGACATACAACCTATGTTATTACTAATGTATAGTAAAAGAAGTGTTGATACATAGATAGAGAATACATACGAGAGAGTAAAGTCTCCCTATATAGGGGGGATGTACTTCTCACGCACAACGAGAATACGAAAGATGTGGTGGGTGGTGGAAACCCAGGTTGCAGTTTGAGAAACGCGGATATTTCTCCGAGGCGCCTTCCCCGCGCTATGCGCGGGGGCGCCGGGGGGGCGGCCAGGGGCCTCCAGCATGGGGGCATGGGGCCATGGGGCCGTGGCGCCGTAGCCGCATGGGCCCATGCCCCCCGGCGCCGCCCCATGGGCCCGGGGGGCGCCGCGCCCCATGGGGCGGGGGGGTCTGGACCCCATGGGCCCATGTCCGGGGGGCCCATGGGCCCGTGTCCGGGGGGCCCATGTCCGGGCCCATCGGG
>Ga0181357_1000529_pt1 | contig 14538 bp, 21 predicted proteins | sample Fa13VDMM110DN_FD_130094 | JGI IMG/M metagenome (GOLD analysis project Ga0181357, IMG submission 130094) | Freshwater viral communities from Lake Michigan, USA - Fa13.VD.MM110.D.N | ecosystem: Environmental > Aquatic > Freshwater > Lake | place: USA: Michigan | collected 2013-09-24 | reverse complement strand
CTTGCTGAAAAGAATGAAGTAATTGTTTGGGATCTAGTAGATCAACTCGATGGTTACATGGTTAAACACGCAGAAAAGAGAGAAGAAGTATATAAGGACCAAGAATTTAAAATTTCAAAACAAGAAGTAGACTTACACAAACTTTCTTAACTCTTTATATATCCAGCTTTCTGGATATCCATCATCCTGTAAAGTATTAATACAGTTCTCAATATTCAGTAGAGCCGTGTGTAGTTCAGATCCTCGTATTACGTCCGGCTCTATTTCCTGATTAAAATAATAATTTAGTAAAAGACTAATTGCCTCCCTTGTTATTTCTAAAGAAGTTCCTTCAACTTCTCCATATCCTATGAATCGATTAATAGTATTCGAAATAGAATCTGCACCAGGGTGAAACTCATTGAGCTTAAATTTATAAATATGTTTCATATTATAATATTTCCTTTTACTCCAGGAAACATTTTTTTTATATAGTCCGCAATCTGCTTCTCAGTGGGCACGTAACCTAACTCTTTTCTCAATTGGCTAATCCAACGTACTATTTTCTGATACGCGATTGGAGTACCTCTTAACCATAGATCTCTACCAACAGATAGATCCGCTGGCAGCTCAGCGATTTGAGTACCCCCTAAATAGAGACTACCACCAACTCGTAGTCCAGCTGGCAGCTCAGCGATTGGAGTACCATGTAAATCGAGATCTCCACCAACTCGTAGATCAGCTGGCAGTTCAGTTATTTGAGTACCACGTAAATCGAGATCTCTACCAACAGATAGTCCAGCTGGCAGCTCAGCGATTGGAGTACCACTTAACCGTAGATCTCTACCAACAGATAGATCCGCTGGCAGCTCAGCGATTTGAGTATCACGTAAATCGAGATCTCCACCAACTCGTAGACCAGCTGGCAGCTCAGCGATTGGAGTACCCTCTAAATAGAGATCACCAGTGCTTCCTGAAGCGATATATGTATATACGTTAAGTTCAGCATCGTCGACTAGTCCAAGTTCATGTAAACTTTTAAGTACTTCAAATTCAGTCTCAGCAGTTGACTTTGACTCTAGGATAAATTTTCGAATATGCTTCATTATTGGTTATTTATTACCATTTAGTTTTTCAGATTCTTCAATACTATCAAAGATATCTTCAAGCTTTTTAATAATTGGGTGTCGAACAATATCCTCTCGGCCTAATTTGACTATTCCTATTTCAGGAATATTGTTAAAATGCTCTATTAGAATTTCAAGAGCACTTTTCTCTCTTTTATTAACTGACTTCTGTTTAATATCACCTAGGAAAATCATTTTTGAGTTAGTTCCTATTCGGGTGATTAACGTTCTTAGATTGTCTTTTGATATTTGCTGAGCTTCATCTACTATTATTATCGAGTCATCTAGAGTTACGCCTAGTGCAAATTTGATGGGTAAAATTTCAATTATTCCTGAACTCTTCAGTTGTTCAGTTGCTGTCTTTCCAATAACCTTATGAAAGTTACTGATGAATGGGTACATGTACATTTCCATCTTTTCTTCTAGTGTACCTTTCAAGTAACCAATCTCCTCGTCCTTTGGCACATTCACCGACTTAATTAAGACGATTTTACGATATGTCATCGATTCTTCTTTAATAAATTTCAATGCTTTTGCACATGAGAGATAGGTTTTACCTGTTCCTGGAGGGCCAATTATTACTGAAATTACTTTTTCATCAATTGCTCGAACTACGTCCTTTTGTGTGTTAGACCTACACTTAATTTCAATTCTACTGGACATAATCTTTGCCGAAAGTAAATTAGTGCGCTCACTGTCCCAAACAGAAAAATCTTCATTTTCCTCCCTAGATAATTTTTTTCTGGGTTTTGCCATCTTATCAGTATATTTTAGCTGCGATCACTATACCAAGTATTATTTTAGCATAGTGTAATTTAAAATTTAAAAAAGACTTTAGTATTTCTCTCTGTTTTGAGGTAAGCTGAGATTCGCGTAATTGAGTGAAACTCAATTTTTGTATTGCTAATAATTGTGATGTAGAAAAAGTAATATTGTAGATTTCACACATGTCTTGTAGCACTTCGATAAATGGCGAATCGCTGAGGTTACTTAATTCTAATAGATTGATGAATTTTCTACTCTTTTTGATAGCGACAATTTTATCTTTTATTAGATCGCTCTGTAGACTTCCATCTAAGCATTCTCGAACTGAGTTTAATATTTTAATTTTATGGGAAATATCTTCAATATCGAAGATGTCATCTCTATCAAATACTATCTGAATTTCAGCGTCGTTTTCAGTGTAATAAAAGGTCAGATTACACTGTGTTCCTAGGGTGCCTAACGCTTTCAGTAGCATTGGCGCTACATCTGGTTCTAAATCGTCTTCTTCCAGAGTTATTTTATACTCAGTAAATGGAAATGATTCCATAAATGGAAGTATATTATATAACTCCGACGTTTTATCCAGTGAACGTTTTTCACTCATACAAAACCTGTTTTTATTATATATTTCGAAGGCCAAAGATTCACGTATAGATTTAGAAGAAATACTTTTATTTTTTTAAAAATATTACTACGCACCTTACTTTTAGTTTAAACTTATGTCAAATATTTAGTACGATATTACATATGGAAGATACGACACGCCAAATTAAAAAACTTGATCTTAAGCAAAATGCAATAAAGATCTTAATCAACAGTATATATGGTGCATTTGGAAATAAGTGGTTCTACTTTTATAATCCGGATATTGCTCAGTCAATTACTCTTCAAGGCCAAGACCTAATTAAATTTTCAATTAAGGCAGTAAATCACTATTTTCAAGCAAAGTGGCACTTGGATACTGAATTGCACAAGACGTTAGGTATCGATCAATATGTTATTCACCAGGTCACAGAAGAGGCTGCCATTTACACCGACACGGATTCAATTTATGTACAATTTGATTCTGCTATAAAATCAATAGATGGCATCACGTTAACTAGAGATGAGTCATTGAAATTATGTGTCGCAATTGATCAACATCGACTTTCAAAGTACTTTGATACATGTTTTGAAAAATATGGCAGAGTATTTAATACCAAGAATCGCCTTAAGTTTAAGCTTGAAAATCTATCTGAGTATGGTATTTGGTTGAAGAAGAAAAACTATGCAATTAAAGTAGCATACGACCCAAATCCAGCAATGGAACTAATGACTCATGAAAAGAGATATTTAGTCATAAAGGGATTAGATTCAATTAAAGGCTCATATCCAATCTGGGCAAGAAAAAAACTTGTTGCTCTTACTGAATATGTCATGGAGATAGGAAAGACTCTAGATCTTGAACGCGATATTCTTCCTAAACTAAAGGAATTAAAAGAAGAATTTAATGGCCTATCAATAGATGATGTTGCTCTAAACTTTAAAATTACAGTATTCGATAAGTATATTGATAATATTGAAACCTGTTCTTTAAGAAAAGGAATATCAATATTTGCAAGATCTGCTGCATATTATAATCATCTTCTTATTAAGACTGGTTTAAATGTAAAGTATGCTCCGCTCAGAGAAAAGGACAAGATCAAATTTTATCACTGTGCACCAAATGAACATAATTTTGATATATTTGCCTACTCTCCTGCAAGTTTTCCAGCAGAGCTTGCAGTACCGATCGACATGAACCATCAGTTCTTTATGTTAATTATTGAACCTGTAAATAAGTTACTTGCTGCCATGAAAGTCGGTGTAATTGATATACATCTAAAACGTAGTATTGATGTAATAACTGTAAAGAGTAAAAAACCATTAACTGACGATCAGATATATCCTCTTTATGTAGTTGACCAGGAGTCACTAGCATCAGTAGAAGTTCCAGAAAAGTTTTGGAAGATTATTGGTAACCCTGATGCAGATATTCCAGAAAGCGATTTTGCTGAGTACTTATCGTTAATAACTACCTATGGTCTAAATTCAATAATAGTTCCAAAGTTTGAACTTGAAAAATATCTCAAGCGCATAACTAAAAAGAAAGCAGTTGCTCTTAGTAAACTCGAAGAGGATGACGAAACCGAAGATTAATGTTTAACTTGGAAACAGTATATTCGGTAACTGACTTCTGCCGAGACGTTCTTAAAAAACGTTTTCCTGGAGACTCGATTCGCCAGCAGATAAATGACACCGACTCTGATAAGCTTAATTTTGCGTGTCCCTATTGTGGTGACTCAGAACGTGACCCAAATAAAAAACGTGGAAATCTATACCTGTCTACTCAAACATACAAATGCTTCAATGATGGCTGCGCAGTTTGGATTAAACTTGAAAAATTTATATCTAATTTTGCACAAAAATATCAACTTGGTGTTCCTGGAGTAAGCGCCAAACGACTTGAATATAAACCGGTTACTTCAACAAAGAAGCGAGGATTTTTAATTGAATTTCTAATTAATCGAGAAGTTGGTCAAAAGCTGCTAGTCTTCAATGACTTAATTCGTCGATTTGCACTTAGTCCATGTTCAGGAGCTGATCCTGGAAGTCCAATTGGATTATTTGTTGACAAACGAAAGATTAATCACCTTCCAGTATTTGAACAGAGTTGCTATTATGATTCGCGAGAAGATAAAATTTATCTTTTTAATCTTGACCTTAAGTCAGGTAGAGTCTTAGGCTTTGCAATTCGATATATTGATGATAACTATCCTGGACCAAAATATAATATTAAAAATTACACTGATTTTAAGAAGACCGGGCTACTTAGTGATTTAGAAGATGAATTTATAACTGAAGTCAATTCAATAAATAACTATTTTAATATTCTAAATATTAATTTCACTCAAATAATTACAATCACTGAGGGACAAATTGATGCAATGTTTGTTCGAAACTGTTTAGCAACAACTGGCGTAACCAAAAGCAAACAATTGTTGGCCAGCCTAGTAACTAAGAAGAACTCACGAATCTTATTCGATAATGATAAAGCCGGAAAGGAACAAAGTCTTGAATTATTAATGAAAGGATACACTGTATTCTTATGGTGTAAAATAACGCATGACTTGCGTAAAACATACCCGACCGCTGCTAAAATTATTCGCGATGAGCTCAAAGATATTAATGACCTATATCGATTCTTACTTATTCGCGATTCTGCGCTCACATTTGACTCGTTTAATGACTTTCTGGATAAATACTTTTCAAATTCTGCATTCGATCTAATGCTTGTTTAATAAATAATAAAAATATTAGACAAATCATGAAAAGAATCATGTCACTTAACGAATTTTCAAATTGCAATACAAGTGGCGCGAATCCAGCGGATGATTCAGTACTTGATGAATTAAATCTTGATGAAACTATGCTTGATGCATTAGTTGAACTTGTTGGTTCTGAAGAAGAAGTTGCAGAAGCTGCAGAAGCATCATTTAATGACTTAACCAATTCTTTTGAAAAGAATGAGCTTGAAATGACAGAAGAAGATGTTCCTGAAAAACTTGCAATCGCCGCACTAATCGTTAAATTAGTTGAACTTGGTAAAATTGGTCCAGAAGAAGCAGATCAATTTATTTCAGATCATTTAGAAGATTAAGTGTTACTTAATTATTTTCTCTTGCCAATGGGTATAGAGCCAAAAGGAGCCAACTCGGCTCCTTTTTTAATATATAATAATATATGGCAAAAACGGAAAGAGACATACATGACTTTTTAAAACCTCAAAATGGTCGAGTCAAGCAGGGGTATTTTACTCCTCGCAACCCACACAAATATCGAGGAGATCTCAGTAAAATAATATATCGTTCAAGTTGGGAACTTAAATTCCTAACCTATTGTGATCAGAATGACGCAGTAATTGAATATGCATCAGAACCCGTAGGCATAAAATATGCAAATCCAATTCTAAAGAAGGAAAGTACTTACTGGATTGACTGTTATATGAAAACTAAGAATCATGACGGGTCTTTCACTAAGTGGTTAATAGAAGTCAAACCAAACAAGTATTTGACTCCACCGGAACCCCCAAAGCGACTTACTGAGAAGCAGACACTAAACTATGCTCGTCATGCAAAAGCATATATTATCAATAATGCAAAGTTCGCAGCTGCTAGACTCTATGCAGGTAAAAACGCAATGCGCTTCGGGATAATAACCGAAAACTTTTTATTCAATAAGGTGTAAAATATATAAAGATTTAATAAGTGGCTAATTTCGATGATATAATAACGAACAAAGGAGAACGCACATTTGGGCAAGTTGCTGCTATTTCTGGCATACGTGTTCAAACACCAGAAATGCGACCTGGCCACTTTTATTCGTTTGAAGCAGTTTATTCTAATCTAAATGAATATAAAATACCTAGAGATAAAGAAGAATGGAGTAAACATCCTGAAAACTTTGTTACTGAAAAACAATATGTTGATGTAAATCCTTGCGGAATACTATTATACCATGATAATTGGAAGCAACACGCATTAGTATTAGACTTAAAAATACTTCCTCCAGTTATTAGACTTAAAGTTCTTAAGGGTTTTTATATTATAACTGAAAAATATCTTGATAAGCTATATAAAGATGGAAAACTTCTTCCTTTTAAAGATAGAGAAAAATTAATTTTACCTTTTTATGGAATAACAGTTTCGATGCTCCAGGAAGTTACAAGAACTAAGCTAAATTATTCTATAAATAAATATAATATGGAAGACATCCGAAATGTGCAGTTTATAGATTGGAACGTGTTTGGTGAGTTACCATTTGCTAACGTTGATGATAGAGGAGTATTTTTAGCTCCTAATTATATAACAATAGACGATGTTTTTGAACAATTTGAAGAAAAACAATATTAACTAAATGGCAGGATTTTTAGACACACCAAGAGGACGCTCTAGCGGCAAATTAGCTGGACTAAGTAAATTCGGTACAAAATACGAAGACTTACTTCTTAAAAACTCGCAAGCAATTGGTTTCATTGAGAGCCAAATTGCATCTCGATCAACTCGACTAGGTCCTGGTGATGATTTACTTAAATTCTCAATGGCAATTGCCGATACTACTTCACAGCTTCGATCAAAGGCAATTGCCTTCTTTCAGTTGGATTACGTAGTAAAACGTGAACGTCTTCGTGATGTTGCATCAAATGGTGAAATAGAATTTATCCTTGAAACAATCGTAGATGATATGATTGTAAACGATGATGAAAATCGTTTTTGTTATGCGACTGACTTAACCGGAAAAATCATGTATCGTGGATCTACTAAAGAGGAACGACTTAATTTCCAAGAGAAAGTAGTAAAGAGACACGTTGATAATTTCGACAAGATGTATAATGCTTGGGGATTTAATGGCGGTATTTCTGCATGGCAGTATGCATTCCAATTCCTAGTAGAAGGTCACCTGTGTTTTGAAATCATATATAACGATTTACAGAAACCAACTGAAATTATTGGTTTTAAAGAACTTGACCCTGCAAGTATTGCACCACAGTTACAAAAAGATGCAAAGGGCAAGCTTTTCTTACAGTGGTTACAATATGACCAATCAAATGGAGGAACTAGAGTATTAAATGACTCACAAGTCATCTATATTTCATATGCAAATCACTTTAGAACAAAACGTGTTTCATTTGTTGAACGGCTGATTCGGTCTTTTAACTTACTTCGGGTTATTGAACATAGTAAAGTTATTTGGCACGTAATGAATGCGCCAATTCGTTTGACTACAACTGTTCCAGTAGGTTCTAAGAGTTTACAAAAGAGTCAAGAAGACGTTCGTGAATTTATGAACTTATTAAAAGAAGATATAGGATTTAATGGAGATACTGGTGAATTAACAGTTGACGGTAAACCAAATATTTTATTTTATAAGAATTATGTTCTACCTCAAAATGATCAAAATCAATCTGTAAAAATAGAACCGCTACAGATGCCTGGACCAAACTTGTCTGGTTCTGAATTACTAAATTACTTCTATAAGAAATTAAAAATGGATTCAAAAATCCCATATTCTCGTTGGGAAGGTCAAAGTGGCATGGGAGCATTTACGCTTAATTCCGAAGGTATTAGTCGTGAGGAAATTCGTTACCAAAAATTTATTAAACGATTACGTTCTGCATTCTCAGAATTAATGATTAAACCTTGGTACTTACAAATGTGTTTAGATTTTCCCGAATTAGTTGATGACCATAAATTCGTAAATGCAATCGGTATTACTTATCATAATGATAATGTATTTGAAGAAATTAAAGAAAATGAAATTGAAGCAAAACGTATAGCATCGTTTACTGCTAAGAAAGGAATCACTAAAGATGACGGAACACCATTCTTCTCAACTGAGTACTTGATTCGTAAAGAACTTAAAATGACTGAATCTGAAATTGAAGCAAATCAACAGTGGTTTGATTCAAAAGAGGAAGATGAACCAGAGGCAGTTGCTGGTCCAGCAGGCGGTGGAGGAGCAGGCGGTGGAGGAGCAGCAGCCGGAGCAGCCGCAAGTGCTCCAGCAGAAGGTGGTTCTGAAACGATTGAAGGTGGAGAAACAAAAGGCACAGGTCAACTCTAAATAAATAATATTGCAATAGCAGCATCAATGCGAGCATGCTTAACAGCAAAAGGTCTATAGCCGATTTACTTACTCTTATTAAACAGCAAAATCCCCAATTGGGGATTTTTTTTGTTTAATCGTAAAAGATTGAGAGTGGATTTTTAAGCTCCGGTATATCTATCAGTAAGACAAATATTTCACGACCTGCTCGATCATCTGAATATGATGCTGGACGAACTCCAATATTTCTTTTTCTAGCTTCGCCAACATACTTGTTAATTTGTCCGCCTGCTTCTTTAGTAAGAGCAAACGGATCAATTGTAAATTCAAATAAGTACTTTTCGACATCGAGTCCAAAATCAGGTTCTCCAAGAACTTCTCCTTTTTTAGTGAATAGAGTCATCTTAATCTGCTGTAGAGCAGACTCAAGGTCCTCGTGCACTTCGAGTTGTTCTGGTCGATATGCTGGGTCAGTTTCAGGTCTAAGATAAAAATCTCTAAGTTGTGACATAGTTAATCCAAATATTAATTATTGATGATAAAGAAGCATCCAATCTGGCGTGTTTTCTCCCTTCATCATTGCTTTAACTTCTTCCATCTCCTTTTCAGCAGTAGTTGTGATATTCTGATAATTTACAGTAACGTCTCCAGGCAAAGTATAATTGAATGTTTGTAACATATGCGCAAGTCTTACTTTTGAGTGAGCACGAACATATCTTTGAAACACCTCATCCTCATATAATTTATCAGGTTCAAGTTTTTTATAAACTCGAAGAACTGCGTTAGCTGGTGGAGTTCTACCTAAAACTCCAAGCATTTTAGTGTTTTTATTGTAATCATATGCAATAGAGTCAATCATAAAACTTTTAGTAAGATCTAAGAATGAGAAAAGAACAGTACGATATACTAAACTTTCTCCAACAAATGGAGTCAAGTAGATTTCAGATCCAATAAATTTTTGTTCACCAAAATCTCGGTCAATTGTTCCAAACATTGAAACTCCGCGTGCTTCTTTAAAATCAACTACAAATTGTACACAGTCTGGTAACTGAATCTGTCTAAACTTTTTGAATGTTGCATTTTTAAACAGCTCAAGAGGTAATAATAAGTATCTGCTCTCTACTGCATGTCTCCAGTTATCCCAAAAATATCGACAGTCATTTTCGATAATACGCTTAATCTCTTTTTCTGGAAGAGAATATGGTAGTGCACCAGAGAAGGTGATTTCATTATTAATATCTTCTATAAGTTCTTTTTCGCTCATCGTTAGTTTATTGATTTGATCCCGGTCCGCCACCTGAGCCATCGTCACTGAATCTAACACTAGATTTATCAACATCGACGGTAAAGCCTTTGTCTCCTAGCATTCTACCCATTGCCCGCTGGTTCTTTTTTGCAATAACTGCATCCTGTTTACCTGCACGTTCCATTGATTTATGCATCATCTGGCCAAGTGCTTTTTGTTTTAATTTCTTTTTCCAGTCACTATGAAAAATAAGATTCATAGCTCTGGTAATATCAATATCCTCAATTGTTCCAGTATATCTACTAGGATTTCGAGCAGCTTTTTCATTTGCCAGTTCTTGTGCAATTGCCATCACTGAAGTATAAACTCCAGCTAGAGCGCTTTGTACCATGCCAGTAAAGTTAGTCGGGTAAACGACTTCTTTTGTTGCTTCATTAATAAATTCCTGGTATGATTTTAATCTATTTTCCATTATGCTGTAGTGACAGGCGCAGCAGCTTTTGCAGCTTCTGCTTTTTGTTGTTCTTCTTGCTGTTTGGTAGAAGCGGCAGCATCGTATGTAGTCTGTAACTTATTAAGTTCATCCTGTTTCGCAACTGTCTGCTTTTGTAAAGCTAATAATTCATTCTTCTTTAGTTGAAGAGCATCATATTGAGTTCTTAGTGCTGGATCATTTGGAATAGGGTCAGTCGCACCTTCTTCTTGGACCATTTGTGGATTTGCACCAATCTTTAATTCAGGAGCAGTTTGTTTTTCTGCGGTTTTCATGAACTTCTTAAAACTTGAAACATATGATGCTGCCATTTAATTGTATATTTTTATTATTTATTTTGAAAAATGCTTTGCCGCTTTTCTAAAATCATGGTACGATAATACGTTCTTCTTCTTAATCGCCTTTGGGTTTAATCCGAAGGCACTGGTTAATCTTCCGCCACTTAAGAAAGGTGAATTATTCCAGTGTGCTGGAATAGACCCAGATGATCCTGCATAAAACATCAGTGCACTTGAACGATCGGTAGCTGGGCTTATAATAATATCTGCTGGATCTCTTTCCATCGAGTCAGTTCCCATTACTTCAACTATATAGTTTGCAAAGCCCCTAACCATCTTATCCTGGAAAATTTAGAGAATCTTGTGATTGATCTAATGAAAAAGGTTGTACTGGAGTAGGAGGAGCAACCTGTGCATCTTGCGGAGCAACTGCTGCTGAAAATGTCAAATCATGATCATCCGGTCGATTCATATTAGACATTGCGTGATCTCCAAACATACTTTGATTCTTTTCAATATATAATTCAAGTCCCATTGCTACCAATGGATCATTCTCTTTACATTTATTGATAAAATCGCCAACGGTCATTGTCATTGGATCAACTGGAGCAGATGCGTGACCTTCTGCTGGAAGTGCAAGCTGTTGTGTTGGATAATCGATTGGCATTTCTGGAGTTTCTGGAGCTGCTGGTTGAAGTCCTAGTTCTGTCGGTGCATTTGGATCGATTGCTGCAGGCAATGCTGCTTGTTCAAGAAGTCGTCTAATGCTTTTAAAATTTTTCATTCTCATGTTATATTATTTTAATAAGATGTGATCTTTAGTTTATTTATTTAGAAACCAAACGATATTTCGTAATATAAAAGTAATGTATGACAAAAATAAATGATGAACTAATAGTTAAGTCACAGGCAATTCGTAAAGAATTAGAAACAGCGATTTTATTGAAGTTGGGACAAATTAAAGAAAAGATCCTAATACATAGTTATAAAACAATTGGCGAAGAGATTCAAACTCTTTCGATAGTTCACGATGATTTAGATGATGTTCTATTAAATTGGGAGATTAGTAGCATAAGTATCTTTCCAACACAATTAGATGATATTGACGAAGACTAGCCCTTACCTATCATGCAATTGCTTGTTGGGTTGCACTATATACTAAGTATGCGTTGGGATTCTGAGCCAATTGTATAAATTCAAATTAGTTTTCAACTAATTTCTTTATTTAATATGCGATGATAATTCGCCACTGATCTGTGCAGCAACAACTCGCAATTTTACAATTTCTTCAGCGGGTAATGTTTTCTTACGCTCAGTATATTCAACTCCTAATACTGCAATTAACCGATTTTCTAAATTTCTAATTCCAAATAAGTATGAACTTTTTGTTCTACATTCATCTGAAAAATATTTTAAACCATATATTTCAGTATCAGCATCTTTATAATCAGGTATTAAAAGATAATCATCTGTTAATACTTTATGTAACGCTTTGCTGAAAAGGTTTACTGGAATATTTTGAAAGCCATCGCGTATCGAATCTTTAGATAATCTTACGAATTCGTAAATCATACTAAATTTTTGAATCGATTTGCCAGTAGGATAGAAGTTTCCGCCATTGTGAAATTGTAAAATCCAAATGCGATCTGCGTTGTACTCGCAACGTACGCGTTCAATCTCATCATTAATAATGTTCGCATTATTAACTGCTTCTACTAAAACATCTGGTTTTTTTCGTTTGTTCAAGCGGTATTTAACAATAACCACGATTAATGGTCCAATTACTCCCGATAAAAAAGCTATAATTATATTTGATATATCTGTCAAGGTTCCTAATAGTTTTTACATGTTGCAACCACAGGTTGCTCCAAATTTATCGTATTCTGCATCACAGTTTGAGCAAAATTCATTATTTGATTTTGTTACCGAATTTCTTTTCATTCCGCTCCCGTCACAACCTTCACAACCTTCACCTTCACAACTTTTACAAAATGGGGACTCAAATCCAAAATCATCCTCTTCTTCTTTCCAATAATCATCGAACAAGTATTCGTTATGTGACTCCTCGTTAAGGAATCCGCGGAAATTTTTAACTTTATATGATTCTTCAACGATTTTAGGATTCGCACCAGTCTCTGGTTCAGGAACATCTTTATCTTCAGTCTCCTCCTTTTCTGCAGGTTCAGTCACTTCTTCAGTTTCTTCTTGGTCTACTGGTTCTTCCTCTTCAGTAGAGTCAGCCGGCGCTTCAATTTCTTCTGGTGCATTCAGGTCAGAGTCAACATCTGATGTGAATTTAGGTGAGCCTACTGCTCCAGGCTGAGGAGGTGTCATTTCGATGCCAGTATTTACTGGTTTGTTCGGTCCAATTGGTTTTTGGTTATATGATTCTTTGTCAAATCCTTCTTCGAAGTTATTTGATGATTGAGTAAATGAATCTAGGGTCTTTTCATCATCGCTAGAATACTTACCTGCAAATTCTGAGAAATTTAAAACTCTTCCTGGCATGTCAGTGATTTATTTTAATTTATTTATCAAGAAAAGTCTGTTAAAAATTTAATATTGTAATTCGATTTGAGTATAATTGATCTATAAATGGAAAAACAAAGAATTTACTTAGACGACGTTCGAACTCCAGTTGATAAAGATTGGGTTATAGTTCGCAATTATGATGAGTTTGTAGCCAAGGTTAAAGAACTTGGGTTAGAGAATATTTCGACAATATCATTAGACCATGACCTTGGCGAATCTGCAATGCAGGAATATTATCGGAACGTTTCTCCTAATTTTAAATTAGATTATTCAAATATTCATGAAAAAACAGGATTAGACTGTGCAAAATGGATAATGCATCACTTTTATGACACAAATCCTGAATGGGAACTTACTCCAAGAGAAGCAAAACGCTCAGCCGGCATGCAATTTCCAACAATATACACCCATTCTGCAAACCCAATCGGTTCTGCAAATATCATGGGTTATATTAACAACTTTTTAATGAACGAAGCACAGAAACAAACCTGCGTACGAGTAGAAATCAAACATACTGTATAACTATGTCATATGAACACAGGGTCGGAGACGCCCATCGTACAAACAATTTAAGCCTAGTTCCAGGTGGATCTGTAATTAAGCTTGTATACTCAGGTAATAAACACCGAGTGTATGATAAAATAAAAAATGTCGAAGCATATTCTACTCATGCTAAACAAAACTCAAATGTAATTGAAATTTGGGTAGATGGAGTTCTTTCATGGAAACGATAAATACAATGAAAACATTTAGATTTTATAAAGACCAAACAAATCGGTGGTATGCTGACTTGCCGGACTGGCGTGGAACACACGCTGAACTTGAAATGATTTCAGGTGCAGATACTTTTTTAAATATTATGGCAGAAGGCTCATCTGAAATCCATGTAATTTTATCTGACGAATCATTTGAAAATTCAGATCTTCTTGCAATCAAGCAGTATGGTAGATCGGACGGTTGGGAACTTGGAGAAGGAGCATGGTATAATATGCCATCTTATCAAGGTATTAAATATCCTGATTTTGAAATGTGGCTTTGTGCCGTTACAAAATTTGTTTTTGGAGATTTTCCAGAAATAATCTATTTTAGTAAAGATGCAAATAGATCAAGTTTTCCTGAAGTAAAAGAAAAAATTAAATTATCAGTAGCAAATATTCCCCAGAACTTAATATCCGGTGTAGAATCTTTTGGTACTAAACAGGAAGCTAATTCAGAAGCTAAAAAATTATTAGGTAATTCTCCTCATTCTATAGATATGATAGACCTTGGTATAAGAACTAGAACTACAAGAAGTGTAGGAGAAATGGAAAAATATAATATTAAAGTTGGAGATATTGTAAAACAATTTGGTAAATCGGCTGATGGAACTACTAAGCAAATTTTAACAAAAATAACAGCGATTCATCCTAAAGGAACTACTGGATTTTTAGGAACTTGGAATAAAGAAGGTTGGACACAGGAAGGTATAAAAGCAATTGAACGATTTAAAGACGG
>Ga0181357_1000526_pt1 | contig 14595 bp, 22 predicted proteins | sample Fa13VDMM110DN_FD_130094 | JGI IMG/M metagenome (GOLD analysis project Ga0181357, IMG submission 130094) | Freshwater viral communities from Lake Michigan, USA - Fa13.VD.MM110.D.N | ecosystem: Environmental > Aquatic > Freshwater > Lake | place: USA: Michigan | collected 2013-09-24 | reverse complement strand
GAGAGTCGGGGGTGTCAAAGGCGTTTCAAAAAACCGCCCCCCCTTGCGTAAATTGCACATTTGACACAGCAATTGCAAATTCTCCATTAAGTCACTGCCACCAAGACGCTTTGGAACAATGTGATCAATGTGCATCCTGCCTTCACTCTGTCCACATGCTTGACAGCATTGATCCCTTGCAATGACACGCTCTCGAATCACACGCCATCCCTTTGGCGTTCCATTTCTCCACGCTCTACTCATCAGTGATAGCCATTCTTTTTGAAGAATCGATAAGCATTGCAATGAGATCCATATCGATGGATGTTGTAACGAATAGACCAATCAATCATTCGATAACCATCAAGATTTCTATAGATAGGATTCTTCATTTGTCCCAGACCATAATGAGATCCATTGATTGCATTGATATTCCAATGAGATTCAGCTGTTATCAATTGATTAAAGCATTGGAATTGTTTGTAATTTATTATTCTACTGTGTGCATATAGCTTTAGATTATCAATTGATGTAGTTGCTGCACTTGATACATTCATTGAAAGTAATGTGAATGAAATGAACATAGCTGTTGCGTGTAGAGTAGTTCTCCGCGAGCTACCCGCCACAGCGGCTCTCGTCGAGAGAGCGATCGTATTGCCCCTGTCAAGCATCTGGATAATCATTGCGCAAGAGCTTCGATGCGAGTGTCGTCCACAGCTTTTACACTGAGTTTTCCACAGCCTAGACATTGCGCTAACCATTCATTGGCAGATGGGAATTCGGCTGTCTTTCGTAGCCCGTGTTTGTAATTGCCGCATTTGGTGCAATCAAAGTTGAGAATGTGCATCAGCACTCCTTTGAAATGTCTCAATGGGACGCAAATTGATTTGACTCACCCACCATGAATTCGATTTGGCATGCTTAAATCGATCCTTCTTTGCTATTGCTATTGGGATCCATCCGACGACGTAGTAGGTAGGGGATTGACCAACGACTAGCACGGCAATGTCTTGATCGCGATCTGATTCTTTGATGATGAGATGTCCGTCTTGCCAGCGTGTCCATTTGCACTCAATGCGCGATCCAAGATCGGCTTTATTCTTGAACGTTCCCACAGAGAGCTCAAAGTCTGGAATGCAGAAGTATTTCGCCAAAGCCAATTCAGCTCCGGCAGCTTCGCCATCGCGAGCGATAGATTCAAAGAAGTTCACCTTTTGAATTGATTGATCTACTTTGAAGGCGTTCTCAACCGTTCGACGTAGCCCGACGCTTGCAGCGATTATCTCTGATGGTCTATCTAAGATGACGGGAATCATTTGCCCATCTCCACAATGATTGAAGGAAATGGAGCCGAAACACTACGACCACCAAATTTAAGTCTGCCCCGAAGGAACGTAACTTTGTGCAAGATTGCATAATCATGAAACCAAGCGGTGTCAGTCCTCGATGGTAGAAGCATCACAATTTTTGAATTAGATGATTCTGAGTGAGCCTTTTTGACCCAATCTTTGATTTGTCTGCCATAAGGCGGGTTACACCAGACGACTTCATTCTTCCAAGACACATTGAGCCCATCTTGAAATGATGCATCTTCATGATCCAGTCCAGCCCATTTATCGCAAAGGCGATTTTTAGAGCTAGCAGCTGCATCAAATGTAAATTCATACACTGAATCAAGCTCATCAAAGAGAATTCGTGGCGTAGCCCAATCATCGCTCTGACTCACTGGCATGTAACCATTCATCGGCAGTTCCCACACAGCCACATGACCTTTTCGCCACCGACACCTAATTCAAATCCACCTGTGTCAAGCTTTCGAATGAGTTTGCATTTATCGCATTGCTCGACTTTGTATTCAGCCGTAATGACTCCATTAATCATGACTTTGCCTGTCATGGTGCGAACGTTGATTATCTCGAGAGCATCGCTCATAGCCATATCGCCTTGCATTGCTTGGATCTATCCATCTCTGGACATGTCCATCCGCTGTAGGGCTTTCCAGTCTTTCCCACGCCTTCTTTCCATGTCATCGATCCATGAGGACAGCGAGCCGGGGCATTAGGAGCTGCGATTTGATTTTCGGTTTGAGTTAGAGCTGCCTTAAATGACCACGGATCACGAGATTCAATTTCAATCACGGGTGCAGCTGCAATCACATTGTCATAATTCTGCATTTCTTGAAGGGATGGACGGGGGATACCTTCGGAGAATTTGGAGATTCCACCAGTGTGCAAGGATCGCCCAATTGATGATGTTGCACAATTTTCAATCGGAAAGCGATTGGCATTGGTGCGTACTTCTTCGGCGAAATCTGTTGCAAAGGGAACAGCATCATTGACATCGCGGTACAAGTCTGTCTGGACAATATAGCGATTTCCGTCTTGGAAGATGAGGGTCGATGCAATTCGTCCCATTGGATAGTTAATCCAGAATTTCTCAATGCGTTCAGCTACCGATTCATAATTTTCTAATATCACCTAAATCACCGCCTTTGATGATGCGTGACGTGCCATGGATTTGCCTCGGTTATATCCGTCATAATGACCTTTGCGATAACCGATTGAATAAGCCACTAAAACCCACATTATGGCGATAATGACCATTGATATAAAGATTGATAATTCGTTCATTTGACTTGCTCCCGTTTCTGTTAAGGGGAGCAAGCCAATTGGCTTCCATTCATTTGACTTGCTCCCGAAATACAGAATGACACCATCGTCTGACATTTTCAAGATTTACGCTTGATTGTCGGCGTGTCTATTTTTGAAGAAATTGCGTGTAAATGTGATCCAATCTTGCTTCGATGCGCGTCACTTGATCCTTCAAGCTCGAACCCGCATTCGGTTGTAGCTCTTTCATAATTGATCGCACTATGACTTTCATTGACGAATAGATGGCTGTTAGCAGAGCTAAGACAAGACCACCAACAGCCGTCCATTCGCCGATGCTCACTTATTCAAGCCAAATACTTTGTCATTGGGATTGCACCATCGTGCGAGAACGGGCACAAGTCCGGCAATGAGTCCCATTGCAAGATCCTTTGGATTGGTATTGCCTGTCATGTAAACCGCTAGGGCTCCGGCAACGGAGCTTCTAGCCCATGATGCGAGCATTGCTTTAGCTTGATTCATTAGTTTCCCCTATTTTCGCTAAGGCTCCCGCGAGTTTCGACGGTGGTATTGCCACCTCGAAATGCATTTCGTCCCGGCGTTTCCAATTCTCGGATCCACCCCATGTCAATGAGTATTTCTTTGCCAGAGCTTTGATCATGGGAACCTTCTCCGGCGGGAATGTCCCCACTTTGCCCAAAGGATGTTTAGTGGCATTGAGATCCACCGCAGTTCCACTTGCATGATTGGAGAGCTTGTCAGGGGAGTTGCGTATATTGCGAAACGCGTATCCCCAATCGTCGAGAGAGCCTTCGTCAATCGGTTCGATTAGCTCGTGAAATTCCGCGCAGAATCCAGCAATCAATGGCGCAACAGCTTTCGCACATCGCACCTTGATCTTCGTGCCTTTGATTGGGACGCTGATGATGTCAATTTCAACTGCATCTTTCGATGCTGTCCAACCGTTAGAGCTCGTGAGAATCATTATTACATTCCCATTCAATAGTCGTCTCATTGAGTATTGCCTCTTCGTGGCATTTCTGCGTCACGAATGCGTCAAGATCTTCGCGATACGTCATTCCAATTCCTGCGTAGCGCTTGCGAATTTTGTTGTTATATGAAGTTCGCACCGCGCCATAATAAGTTTCCGTGTCGAGTCCGTTGATTAATTCGGTTTCGTCTTTTCCCACAATAACGTCGATTACAATGTTATTTTCATCTAGATATGCGTAATGTGCCATTATGACCAACTTACTGTGTCAGAGACACCTGCTGCGGTAATCGTGGAAATCTTAAAGCCTCCGGAACTTGTTGTCGTTTGCGTAACTCCGCCGGAGAACGTCGCTGTGTAATCATTTGGATATTTTAAAACCAAGTAACCAGAGCCGCCATTTCCGCCATTTCTATTCGGAGGCGTTGCCGTGTCTTGTGCTCCACCGCCGCCGCCTCCTGTATTTGCGACTCCATTTCCACCGACTGCGTTATTGCCACCTACTCCTCCGCCGCCAGTTCCAGCCGCGCCGCCAGTTCCTAAGTACGATCCACCTCCGCCGCCTCCTGCGTAAGTAGTAGATGATCCAGTAATTGAAGTCGCAACACCTGCACCACCTGCACCGCCGGCGGTCGTCGTTGCATTACTTCCTACTGCACCAGCACCGCCGCCACCACCGCCACTAGCCGCGCCGCTATTTAGTCCGTTGCCGCCTGCGTAACCTTGATTGACCGTTCCTGCCGCACCTGTTGTGTAAGTTTGATAAGTGCCACCGCCACCAGAACCTCCTATTAATGGAGCAAAGAATCCGCTAGACCAGCCACCGCCTGCACCGCCTGCCGTGGAAGTGATTGTAGAGAATATCGAAGTCGCCCCGATGGTTGGATATGTGTAGCCCACTTGACCGCTTCCACCTGCTCCGACTTTAATCGAATAATTCGTTGCAAGGGAAGGACTTAACGCGGTTTCCAAAGTGCCACCTCCGCCGGTTGCGGTTACTGTGCAACGCAATCCGCCGCCACCGCCTCCGCCGCCGTCGTATGCGCCGCCACCGCCTCCTCCAGCAATAACTAGGTAATTGACTGATAAGGGAACTTTTTTTCTTGACGAAGCAACAATTCCCAGAATTGGAGTCATTATGAAAGATCTCCAATCACGGTAAAGACGTTTGAAGCTGTGCAGATAATCGTGCAAGCGGAGTAACGGGCTCGAAGAATTGGAGCAATAGCACTTGCACCCGTTGAAGTAATTGTGACACCTGCGCCGGAAACGGTCGTCAATCCCACCCCAATGGATTGGATGTTTATTTGCTCACCCGCTGCAAATGTTGATGCGGGAATGGTCACGACGATAGCCGATGCATTTGACATTGTTACTAATTTGCCAGAATCGGCAGCGACCAGTGTGTAAGTCGTGCCAGTCTGTGCATTGAATGCGAGATTTATTTTCGGAGCTGTAAGAGTTTTATTTGTCAAAGTTTGCGCCGTTGTGAGATCTGCGGTCACTGCGGTGTCAATGGAGACGGTGACTGTTCCCGATGTTCCACCGCCAGAGATTCCCGTTCCAGCTGTTACGCCAGTAATGTCACCGACATCATTTGCAATCCAAGTGAAATCCATGTCGGTTGCGGATGCTTTTGAAAGAATATAACCAGATGCTCCACCTAACAAATCAGCCATTGACGTTGCAACGGCTTGACCGAAGACTTCAAAGTCTGCGGGCAAATCCGTGACCAAATCTGTCGCCGTAGGCATTTGCCAGTTAAATGGATTTGTTGGATTGCTCATGTTTTCTCCTTAGGCGACGATTGTCGCGTATTCCCATGTAAGTGATGGATCGGTTGTGCTCCATTGTTCCGTGATTGGTACATCGTTCCAGCGCATCGCTTGGAGGCTGAAAGAAATTGGTGAAAGCGTCATGCTGACACTTACTTGGTTGTATGCAGCTCTAAATGTCCAACCTTCAACGAATCCAAGATAAGTTCCCGCATTCATATTCAACGGTAAATCTGAAAGTGAGACGGGCATTCCCATAAAGATTGAAATCAAATTATCACGATCGGAATCATCGATTTCTGGATTTGTTAGCTCGTAGGTAATGGCATTTAAATTTGCTTGTGGATAGGCTCTGAGTTCTAAATAGAAATCTGCCTGATCTTGCGCATCGACTGAATCGAATAAAGTCGTGGAGATGATTTGCGCGAGTTGACCGTAGAGTCCAATTGATGCACTATCAATTGCACTTTCTTCCGATGTGGATGTCGCACCGTAAAGGATTGTCACAGAGTTTCGCACATCTCCGGCGCGTGTTTGAATTCGCAATCCTGATCCGATTGCATCATTTGCTGTGAGATCTACATATCCATTTGCTGCAAGGTATGAGCTTCGATGTGTTGAGTCTGCATAACTAATTTGTCCAAGTGCATCTTCAAAAATATAACCTAACCCAGAAGTTGCCAGAGCTGCAACGAGTGAATAGACATCTGTTCGAGAAGATGATCGCGCAGCTAGTGTGTAATTGCCTGGTCGATCTATTGTTCCAAGTCCTGAATTTTCCGCATCCTGCCATTGAACGGTGGGATCATAAGTCGCCCATGTGAGAGCCTGTGGGACTTCTTGCCATGAGTCAAATAGGACTTCGCGAAGGATGTTATAAATCTGATCTCCGTCGCCTTCTTGTGGCAAGACTCCATCTGTCAATGCTTTCGGCAATCGCGCCAGAGCACCTAAAGCCATGACATTGACCCTTTGTGTATAGCCCACACTTCCAATTTCTGCCACTGAAATGGCTACATCGACCACGGATCCACCGAAGATTGGAACGAATGTTGCTGTGGAATCTTGGAGAGATATTGTGAGCGAATCATTGATTTCAATTGGCACATTTGTTTGATTAAAATTGATTAGATCTAAATTGATATAGCCCGCATTTGCTTGTTCATAGATATTTGTTCGACCCGATGTGATGGTCAAATTTGCCAGCGTTGCATCGGTGTAATTGACTCCACCGATTGTCAGTTGCCAGATTGGATTCCAAAGCGTCATTTGATTGTCACGAAATTATTCGCGCCACCCGTTCCCCGGTACGATGAATTATTGACTGTATCCACAATGACTCTAGCTGCAGATTCTGGATCTCCAACGACTCCCATGTTCACCGTGATTGATGTAGCGCGTTGCAATTGACCCGCTTCCATAAGTGCATTAGATGAAGATTTTCCAAATGATGGGACATAATTTGCGGAAGGGTTAAAGAATTGCGCTGTGGCTGTAGAGGCTGCGGCTGCAGTAGATCCGACACTATTTGGAACGACTGCCCCGCCCATAGATGGGACGACAACAGATGGCGATGCTGATGGCGGGACAAAGACAGATCCCAAATATCCACCGCCTGAAAGGCTAGTAGAAGCACCTGCGGCGGCAAGTTTGGCATTGACTTTTGACTCATCATTATTGGTCAATAGATTCGCTGCAGCTAGAACGCCAGCCGCCAAAGCAACCGCACCAACACCCAAGAGCGGATTCAATGCAAATGCTGATGCAATTCCCGCGACCAAAGCCGATGCTTTGAGCAAATTGTAAGCAACAATCAAAGATTTGATTAGTGCAATTGTTGCTGTGACACCAGCTGCAATCTTGGAAACAACAAAGAGAGTGCCAATCACAATACCAGTGGCAATCAATTCATCTTTGAGATCAATTATTGTATTGATGACATTTCGAACCTTCTTGCCCCATTCAAGGGCTTTTGCTTCGGATTTTGTGAGACTCGCTGTAATGCCCGCTTCACCCGTAAGACCGTTAACAAATTCTTGAAACGCCGGAAGAACGTCGGTCAAGATAAATTGTGTCAATCTTTGTACCACTGGTAGCAATGCCGCGCCAATTTGTTCCTGCGCTTCATCTACTGCAATTTTGATTCGCTCTAATGCCTTCTCTGTACCTTGCGCTTCATTATCTGCAAAGCCGCCAAAGGTCTTTGTGAGGGATTCAAATACTAGATCGAAGTCTTTTGATTTCAGGATTGACGCATCGAGACCAAGACCCAATCGACCCAATGCGTTAAGATTGCCATCGTATGCTTTTCCGAGTGCATTTGCCACGGCTTCCAATGGCTTTCCTGTAGCCGATGAAACATCTAATGCTAAATTCAATAATTTCTGAGCTTCCTCAACGTCTTTGGTCGATCTTGTTAATCTGGCAAATGCCGGACGCAGCTGATCATCTGTGACACCAATTGCAATCGATGTGGTTGTAATATATTTTTCTACGCCTTTGATTTGTTCAGCTGTTGCACTTGTTGTATTTTCAATGGTCAAAGCAAGTAATCGCTGAGCCTTCTCATCGGCTGCGGCATTCTTTATTGATTCAACCGCAAAGGCTCCAATGGCGGCACCAGCGGCAGCAAATGCCAGAGCTGCCTTCTTGCCAAAAGCTGTAAATTGGTCGCCAATTGTTTCGGTGTCTTTACTTGCTACCTTGATGCCCTTTGTAAATTCAGCAACGTCCGCCAGTAACGAGAGCTTGAGCGTTCTAGATCCAGCGGCAGCCATTTACCAGACCTTCACAATCTTTGAGAAGGTATCTTGCCATTGAGCAATGATGTATGGCTGCTCAGCTTTGAGAGTTGGATAGATAAACCATCCTTTTGATCCGCGACCTTCTTTTCCTGACCAAATTGGAAATTGTTTGAATTTATTAGATCCGAATTCATAGCCGCCCCAAAGTTGTTGCGTTGTGCCGCCGCCAGAGAATTTCTGTGAGACAAAGCCAAATGAAATTTCACCAATCTTTGATGATTTGGAAACTCGTGCTCCCGTGGCAATTCTGATTGAGGCTAAATCGCGAGTTATAGCCCTATCTACAATTTTGCCTTGAAGATAAGTTGCAAGACCGTTTGAAACTGTCTTTGCTTTATCGATGGCTTCATCATCCATACCTTTAAATGCGAAGATAATGGTTCGCAATTCAGCTTTGTCGAAAGCGATTGCATCCTCAGCCATTTCTCTCCTTCAATATCTCAATTGCAGTGATTACATCTTCAGCCGATTCAAATTCTGATCGGCTTAGTCCGGTAGTAAGTGCTAGATCCCAAAGGATCCGATTCATACTTCCGGCGGCGTAACTTTTGGGACTTGCTCATCACCGACTGTTATTTCAGCAACGGTCTCGCTCCAAATTTCGAAAGACTTGACTGGCTTACCAGCTGCCTCACGTTTCATGGCGTGATATGCCAAGAACATGAGATCTGCAATTCCAATCTTGTCTTGCGCTTGTGAAATGATGAAACCTGTCTTGGTTTCCCACTTCGCCCACTCTGGCGGCTGCGCAGTGTAGGTCTCGCTATTTCCTGATGTGTATTCGATGGTAATTGGTAACTTCATGCTCCCGGCTCCCTTACTAGCTAATTGTTAAAACTGGTGTTGTCACACATGTGAAAGCGAGTGAGACTGTCTGCGCATCTGGTGCAGTACCGCCAGCTGATGGAAGGATTGGCTGGACATCAAATGCAAATGATGAACCTGTGTCTGCAACGAGTACGACTGGGAGTCCAGTGTTTGGTGCATTTGTTGCAGCTGTCCAAAGAGCTTCACATAATGATGAAGCTGCTCCCCAATCCGCAAGCATTTCAACCGCGAAGGATCCCTGTGTATCCGTCGTGAAATAAGCCTTGCCATCAAGTGTTTGATATGTATTGATTGTGGAATCGACTGTTAAAGTCGCTGATGTAGCCTGAGCATCGAAATCATCGCCGTCAATGGTGAAGGTGATGTCTCTGCCGGTGATGATTGTTGTTGCCATTTGTTTTCTCCTCTAGTCGGTGTAATACGTTGAGACTTGCAAATCAGCTGTCAAGAATTTTCCTGCGCCGACTTCCAAAGGTTGAGGTGAGCTAACATCCCCGACAACATAACCGGCGGGCATGGTTGAAATTATTGAAATCATTAGATCTTCAAGATTGGTCAAAGCTGCCGCGTTGCTTGAATAACCCACGACTCCCGTGACCTGAAAGTTTATTTTGACTTTGGTTGTGGATCCATTTATTAAAGTGCTCTCTAAATAAGGTGAATCCGGAACAAGAACAATTGAGGGACTCGTCATTGTCTCTGGGATTCCGTTATAGACATTTGCTGCAATTGTCGAAAGTGTCGTTTGCAATGGTGTTCGAATATCTTCTTCGATTGTCATAGACACATTGTTTCGACTTCAAGAAACGGACCGAGTAATCCAATAACACGATTGCTCAAACTTCTGCCTAAAATAAATGGTGACGGTTGAAATTGATCGCTCATGATTTGATTTCCCGGAGCTGTCACACTTTGGAAGACCTCAACGGATACAACAAGAATTGCTGACTTAATGGGAGCAACGCCAGAGTAAAGATCTCCGGCTGTTGCCCCATCAATACACGCAAGCCCACTCGGAATGATTGGGATCGTGTAGTCGCTATCTGCCTGACCCGTGGCAGATGTAAAGACGAAAGGTGCAATGCGATCATCTGTGACGGTTACTGTCGCGTCGTAAATGCCGCATCCAGTGATGACAACATCTTGACCCGGCACGAAATAGTTAACGCGCTGCGTTGTGTAGTAAGCAATTGAATCCTCGACGAATATATTGACCACCGCTGATTGGTATCCGGTAAGCAATGGCAGAATTGTGAGCTCTGCACTCTCAATCATCTGATCAAGATATGCATCTGAATAAAGAGATACGGAAACGCCAAGAATCGACCGCAGTTCCCCTGCTGTGACTATTTGTGGCATTTCCGTTCCCTTCGTCTGCTCGACCACATCCGGGAGCGTCTGTGGTCGATGATTAGTGATTAATTAAACGTTGTTCATCCATCCGCCATTGCCAATTTTTGTGGCGCAAGCACCATAAGAATTAAGTGAGATTTCGACGGTTCCATCGGATGGCTTATTGACATCAAGACGAAAGTTTCCGCTTTCGTACCATGTGAACGCATCTGGCTCAAGTACGACCATTGAATCATCGGCTGTTCCAGTGAATTCACCTGAGTTGTCCACATAGAAATTTAAACCAAGTACGACTCCGCGCTGTGATTGTCCATTGACAAGACCAGCTTGGTTCTGTGGGAAATACGCATTGAATAGCGGTGTGCCGCTGTCGTTGTAGCCCATGATGTTCGACCATTGTCCGGGCGATACCAAAATATTACGAGCAAATCGTTGTGTACCTGAATACACTTCGACATTTGCGTCACTGACGTAACCAATTAATCCCGCTGCCGTATTAGCGTAACTTCCCGAAACTCTGTTTGCATCTGTCTTGATTTGATTTGCAACATATTTGTTTTGTGCAAATGCCATGGAAGATCCCATGATTCGCACTAACTCGTTGAAGAAATCGGGTGAGCTGCGATCGATGATTTCTGTGGTGAGGATATTGCGACCAGCGAAGCGTGTGATTGGCACTGATATGAAAGATGACTCAATTCCGGTATTTGTTACCGCGCCACCTTCTGCAACAGGATCCACTTCTGCGATTTGTGTAATCTTTGGGATTTCAAATTGAAGCCCTGCATCTGGCAAAGTTCCACGAGAAATCGCATCAATTGCGCCGCGTGTACCGTTGCTAAGTGCATTAATAACTTCGGTGAGCTGACGTGTTGGATTGAAAGCTGGATTTGTAGTTCCAAGATCATCGTTTGCAGCGGCGACGTAAATTGCTGAATCTGACATTGGATTGAGTTTGGCTTTGATTGAATGTTCCATCCATGAACCAAGATTGACAATTGGTGAACGTGGCTTGGTGAACATTGGTGCTGGACGATTTGCCTGAATGACGTGCTGTGAAGCCTCTACCGTTTCAACGGCTGGTGCTTCTATTGTTTCGGTAGTGTTTTCCACTGCGTCTCCTTCTGTTGATGTTTCTTCTGTTGTGACTTCGGTAGTTGCTGCGACGTGAGTGACGCGAGCTTCTTCGAATGCTGGATTGTGTGTAAGTGCAACGCCAATCAGCGTTGCGGAATTGACGACCATAGTTCCGTCTTCATTGAAGCCATAATCTGCAACATTTGCCTCGACTGAGAATCCATCGCGCAATCCATCCATAGCTTCTTGGATTGCATCGGATCCGGCTGTTGTCTTAGAAATCTTAAATGTCGCATTGATTGATTTGCCATCGGGAGCAAGTTCCATTGATAGCGTCTTTCCAATGGGACGAGCTGAGTCATGCTCTAAATTCAATTTCACGGAAGCCGGAATCAATGATCCGGATTTGAATAACACTTTGCCAGTAGAGGCATTCGCTGGCGTATCGAATTGCACGATTTGCCCTGTGATTGTGCGAGCTTCTGAATCAGCTGCGGTGATTGTAAATGGTGTTAATACTTTCATCGGATCATCTCCTCTTGAATTCGGATTTCTTCTGCACTCAATGCGCCAACGCGATTGAGAATTTCATATATTTGTGCTCTTTCTAGTGCAGAGCCGCGTAAGTAATCATCAAGTGCATATTCCACGCGCTGCGTTGATGGCACGAAGTCCGGCATGGATAATCTTTCGGTTATCGAATTCATCAGCGGAATTAAAGAGAAATCGATAAGGGTTTGACGTGTTGTGCTGGCATTGCTGTACGTCATGCTTGATCCTGTTTCGGCATCAATGAAATAAGCGGGGATTCCCAAAGCTCTTGCAAGCTCTGTTGCAATGTACGAACGCGCAGCCGCAAGCTGTAATTTTTCAGGATCAAATCCCAAAGTCTCTAACGAGATGTCAGCATTGAGAAATGCAGTCGTGCGATTGCGACGAGAAGCACCCCAAGATTCGAGAAGCTTTGCAATGCGATCTGCGGGCAATGCTGTTCCGTTAGATTTGAGTACCATTTGCGGAACGGGTTCACGCGCATAAAGAGCTGCGGCACGTTCTAATTCTGCGCCAGTGCGAATCGTCATTCCTGCGCGATTGAGTAAGCCTTCGTCATTTCCGTAGAAGACAACCAAAGATCCAACACCTGAAAGCGGAAGGGGAGTGTGTCCATCAATGGAATACGATTCAATTTCTGTTGAATCTGAATTTGTATTTATTGTTACGCGATCGGGTGAGATTCTTTGCACACTGCGAACACGTTGCGTGTCCGCAAACAATTCCGTTATCTGCCAGTACGCATACCCTGAGAATAATAAATCCTCCAACGTCCAGACATAGGTAGCGACTCCTGGGATACGTGGATCAGGAGTTCGAATAACGCGCGGCACATCGACATCCATTCCAGTGACGCGATCACGTACTTCAATGCCAATGGACGCAATTGATGAGCAAATGATATTTCGACCGCGAGCAATTGCCGGGACACTCATTGCTTCTTGACGTGTAGCTGTACGGTTTCCGCGAAAGAATGGTGAGAGTGAATCAAGACTTGTCACTGGCGCAAGAGAAGCAGAGACATCGTATGTCAATGATTCGACGGATGATGTACGAACAAAGATGTCTCTGAATCCCATGACACAATTTTTTCAAATGTCAAGCATCAACCCACCAATATGTCGATTTCCGTCTCTGGGCGTGTCGCAAAGTGTGTAGCGAGTGCTCCTGCCACAGCTGCGCAAATTGCCGCCTGAGATGCACGTCTTCCAAATACCCAACCGCCATCGCCTCGTCTCAGCTGCACAGCTGAAAGCATTTGTGTAGTTAGTTCGCTTTGATTGCGATGTCGAAGGCGACCAGAGTTGATCGCACCCAAGAGCTCATCGCAGCTTTGAGGATAGTCGCCATCCATGTCAAAGATTGGAATTCCAGCGGGTTGCAGCCTTGCCGCGACTGCCGCACTTGTCTTTCGTGAATAGAGCAAATACTCAATCGGATATTTGCGGCAATAGGCAGCGGCATCGTTAGCAATAGCACGATCATCTAGTTGCTGACTATTTTCCCAAGTGTGCAGAAGCTTCAAAACAAATCTCTCATCTCCAAGCTTTTGAGCACCTACCAAAGCGCAATGGTGACGATCCGGACTCATATCCAGTGCCAGCCATGTCAAACGGTCATCATCAAGATCGACTGTCTCATCGGCGCATTGATTCCATTGGTCAGCCGTGATTGCACTGCTAATGGTCTGCACAAATCTACACAACACTTCGGTCATGACGACTTCCGGCGGATCATTGAGAACTGCTCGAAGATTGTCCGGGTGAATAGTGATTCCAAGTGCCGGGTTACATGAAGCCGCATTCTCAAATGAAATCTCATCCGTCGGTGCTGACCATTCGAAGAATCCGATGTCGTCGTCTGCACCAGCGGCGGCAGCTAGTCCACGATCTCGAAGCATTTGCAAGACAACCGAATGAGAGTCCCCCGCATTCGTGAATGCATTGACGGAAGGATTTTTTGCAGCCATCAAAGCAAAGCGCAATGATGCAAAGCTTTCAAGATCATGCATTTCGCGAAGCTCATCCAAATGTACCGTCGTCGGCGATGCGCCACGAGCCGCCGATCCACCGGCTTTAATTAAGAATCTCGATCCGTGATTGGTTTCGATTTCTTCGGCTCCATGTTGCCAGCGAATGCGTTTGATTTGCTTTGCCAAGTCGTCATGCTTCTCAATCATTCCAACGAGTTGCCGAAATTGTTCAAGGGATGTAACCAATCGGTGAGCTGATGCAATTTGAAGCGGCTCATTCCATTCAAAGAGTCCCATCGCAATGCGGGCAAGCATGTACGTGGATTTTCCATTTTGGCGGGGAAGCATTGCGACCGAGATCGGATGTTGCCATCTACCGTCCGGCTTTACTTTGAGTGAGTGCGTTGCAAGCCATTTCTGCCATGGCATAAAGCCGCCATCAATAAATCGATCAGCAAAGTCATTGAGTTCACCGCCTTTTGAAGGTAAATCATTGAGTGGAGAGTGTATGCGTGGAGCTGATGACGGTTCAAAAACCGATTGCAGCCGATTAGAGACAGGTTCAACCACATCGCCAAGTGTCATGACCTGTAATGGCTTAATCATGACTTATGCTCAAGTTTTCGGGTAGATAACTCCCATGGAGAGTCGGGGT
>Ga0181357_1000524_pt1 | contig 14642 bp, 6 predicted proteins | sample Fa13VDMM110DN_FD_130094 | JGI IMG/M metagenome (GOLD analysis project Ga0181357, IMG submission 130094) | Freshwater viral communities from Lake Michigan, USA - Fa13.VD.MM110.D.N | ecosystem: Environmental > Aquatic > Freshwater > Lake | place: USA: Michigan | collected 2013-09-24 | reverse complement strand
CTATACCTACCACCGATGTAAGCATCCAGCATATTGCCGCATCTGGAAGCCCCACCAAGCCTGCAACCCAGTCTGTTGTAGCCACACTTTCATTTGTGTCTAGACTGCCATCGTGATAAACTTTAATAAAATTTTGCTAAAAGGAGCCTCCTATGGCTGATTACGGTATAGGTGAATATTTATTAGCTGAGGCAGCCGGAGACGCTGCTATTGCCGATATGGTAGGTTTGTCTACTGCGGATTTAATCGGTTCTGGCGTTATTGAAGGCGTTGGCGCTGGCGCTGGTGCTTTTGGTGCCGCCGAAGCCGTTGGTGCCGCTGGTGCCGCTGAAGGTGCTGGTGCCCTAACTGCCGCCGATTTAATTGCTTCCGGTGCGGTTCCAAATATAGGTTCTACTGTTGCTTCTGGCGCTTTTGATAGTGCTGGATTTCAAGGCATTGACGCACTTGGAAATCAAATCATAGACCCTGTAACACGGGCAATCCAAGCGGGAAACATGGCTAATACAGGTATGACTGTACCTAATGCGTTCCAAGGTATTACTGAACTAGATGCCGCGCAAACTGCGGACTTGATGAAGAACATTGATCCTCGGATGATTGATATGGTTCAACCCGTTGAGGATGCGGCAAATGTAACTTCAAGAGGTGTAGATTTAGCAGGTAATGGTAATACTCTGCAAACACAGATGGATTTAAGCAATCGAGTTGGAAATATTAATCAAGTGCAAGACATGATGCCTGCTTTTAATAGCGGGCCAGTTAGCGCCGTTGCAACTCCCGGATACTTAGACCAAGCACTTGCTCTTGCGGATAAGTACAAAACCCCCCTTATAACAGGCGCGGCTACTGCAGGTATTAAATCTTTACTAAGTGGGGATAAGCAGAAATATGGCATAAACCCAGAAGCCACAAAACCTTATAGCGGCCCGCTTTCCAAGTTTAGCTATAACCCAGCGACTTACACCCCTGCATCAAATCCAGCACCAAACTACTACACCCCACAGTACAAACGCTATGTGGCAGGTGGAATGGCTAAGTCCGATTCAATGTCGGATTTAATGGGTAGCAGGGATTCAATAGATAAGTACTTAACAGAGTATCAGTCTGACCCAGCTAGTGTCCATCAAAAAGCTAAAGCTGGCGACTACAACGCCATGATTGCGTTAAACAAAATTAACCAAACCCCTAATCAAAATTATGCTACAGGCGGTATTGCCCAACTAGCCGTAGGCGGTAAATTGCTTCGCGGACAAGGCGACGGCATGAGTGACAGTATCAAAGCAAATATTTCTGGTAAGCGTCAGGCTAGGCTTGCAGACGGCGAGTTCGTAGTCCCTGCAGATGTTGTTAGCCACCTAGGTAACGGTTCTACCGATGCCGGTGCAAAACAGTTGTATAGCATGATGGACAAGGTACGAAATGCCCGCACGGGGCGTAAGTCTCAAGGACGTCAGATAACACCGCAAAAATATATGCCAGCATGACACTAACGGTTAAGTATGTCCAGAAAGAGCATGCCGCTCAAATGTGGCCTCTTGTCGAAACATATATAAAGTCAGCCATGGAGCATGGGCATGGGGACTACACACTTGACCAAGTGAAACTGCTAGTATGTATGGGTCAGTGGCTTTTGATGGTAGCGATGGATGAGGATAGCAAGATTCATGGGGCGGCAACAGCGTCGTTCATGAACTACCCAAATGACAGGGTTGGGTTTATCACCTTCATGGGCGGCAAGTTAATTACTAATCAAGAAACTTTTAAACAGATGTGCGATATTTTGAAACAGCGTGGGGCGACTAAGGTGCAAGGCATGGCTAGACCTGCGACCGCTCGTTTGTGGAAAAGATATGGTTTTAATGAGCGTTCCACCTTAGTGGAAACGAGGATTTAGGAGGCTTTATGGCAGATCCGGTATCACAGACAATTACGCAAACGAATATTCCCGAATACGCAAGACCGTACGTCGAGTCAATGCTGGGTGCAACTCAGCAACAACTATTTAATACAACACCTAACGCAGCGGGTGGTTACGACATCTCAGGTGTTAAGCCATATCAGGCTTATAGCGACGATCCAAGCAGATACTTTGCCGATTTCAGCCCGATGCAACAACAGGCATTTGGACAGGCTGGTCCGGGAGGGTTTGCTAGTACTGTTGGTCAGTACATGAACCCATACCTACAGATGTCGCTGGCTCCCCAGTTAGCGGAGGCTAACCGTGCTTATGATATTAGTGGTATGAACGCTAATGCGCAGGCTACTCGGGCAGGTGCTTTTGGTGGTGGTCGTCAGGCTTTGATGCAGTCCGAGAACGAGCGCAACCGTAACATGGGTATCGCAGGTATTCTTGGTCAAGGCTACAACAATGCCTTTCAAGGTGCAACAAATCAGTACAACACCGGCATAGGCCAACTGTTGCAGATGGGCGGACAGCAACAACAGCAAGAACAAAATAAGATTAACCAATCGGTGCAGAACTACGCTATGGGTCAGCAGTACCCACAACAGCAACTCGCGTTTATGAACTCTATGCTTAGGGGTTTACCATTACAGACAGCCACAACATCTGCTTATCAAGCGGCTCCTAGTACGGTGTCTCAAATGGCTGGTTTAGGCACTGCCGGTATTGCCGGATTGGGTCTATATAACACTATGAATAGAGGTTACTAATATGGTTGGAGATTACTTCAGCAGAATGGCTACTGCTCAAAATATGCCACCACAAGCGCTTACTAAGTCTGTGCAGAATGGGGTGTTAACTCCAAACATGGCTAGTGACACAATGCAGAGTCAGGCACGTCCAGCACCTTCACAGGGTATTCAGTCTCTTCAAGAGCCTCCTATTGCTCAACAGGTTATGCAGGAAGCAGACCAACTAACTGCCCCAGAAAAACTAGCGCAAGAAATTGATTACGTAAGAGGCAATATTCAAAAAGTCCAAGAAGGTGTTCAAGCTGGCAGTATTGAAGCCTATAAGGGTATACCCTTTCTAAAAGAACAAATAAATACATTGCGTAGCCTAGAGCAACAGTTGCAAGCACTAACTAACCCGCAACAAGCAATGCAGCAAATGCCTCAGATGCCTGCTCAACAAACATCTCAAATGCCGCCACAACAGATGGCTCAGGCACCACAAGGTATTGATGCCGCTCAGAGTAATTTACCTGCCGAAGGCTACGCTGGTGGTGGTATTGTTGCGTTTGTTAATAATGAAAATCAGCCTGTTGACGCTGAAATGCCCAGTACAACTAGTCGGTTTGAACAAATGTTACCTAGTTGGTTAAAGCCCGGCAACCCGCAAGAATACCTTAAAAAAAATAAAGCATATAAAGATTTAATAGAAACAACTAAATCTGCTCCGGGGTTTTTTGAACAAACAACACCCCAAAAACTTGCTGAATCACAGGCAAATATAAAAGCCGCTGGCGAAGTGCTTAGAGGTAAACCTCCAGAAGTTGTACCCGTTGCTCCTGTTGCGGAAACCAAAAAAAAGACAGGCATTATTATACACGATAACAAGCCTTCAAGTGGTGGCGGCATTAAAAGGGAACCCCCTACACCGCGTACTGATTTGGGCATTCCATTAATCTATGGACCCCCAGAGGAAGACGTTATTGCTACTCAAAAAGCAGAAAACAAGGCTAGTAATGAGGAACTTAAAAAGTTAATCCTTGGCGACGCAAAAGATAGAGATAAACAATCCACTATCCAAACACTTCTTAAGATTATGGGTAGGGGTTTTGAAGCCGCCGGTGGCACTTCTCCATATGCAATGGCTAATATTGGCCCAGCCGCAGCCAAAGGCGCTGGCGATATTGCTGAACTCTACGCACAGCAAGAAGCTGCTAAAGAGAAGCGTGTTGGTCAGTTGGTTGCTCTTGGTCTCAAAGGCCAAGAACTTAATGCTGAACTTGCTAAGTTGGGGCTTACTAAGAAGTACCAAGAAATGCACGGGCCATTATTTCAAGCACAGGCTGCAGAAGCACGGGCTAAAATTCCGTTATACGCAGCACAGACCGATTACTTTTATCGGCGTCCAACGGCAGGTGCAGGTGCCAATGCTGGGGCACCAAAGGGTATTCCGTTTGCGGAAATGCGTAAGGTTGAACAAGAGTTTGAAGGTTATTTAGCTAACCCAAAAACTATTCTGGCGTCTCCTTTAGAGCGAATGATTCCACCTGAAACCGATAAGACTCTTGGTTGGATTAGACAAGGGCTAGGAACTAAACCGGGCACGCCTTCGTACAATAATTCTATGAAAGCAGTGCGCGACATTGCAGAAGCAGAAAAGAACAAAATGTATCAAAAAGGGTATTTGTTAGGTGGTAGAAACTCTGCGCCCGGAGTTTTTGCTAGTGAAGAACCTTAAGGAGCACGCATGCCACGCGTAACGATACCCGGAGTTGGGGATGTAATGTTCCCCAACAATATGCCACGTGATGAGATCATGTCACGTGCTGAGGCCATGCAAGCACAGGCAAGTCAACCTATGTTTGACCCAAGAGATTTGCCAACTGGAAAACTTATTAGTGGTGGTTTTTCTCGTGGGTTGGAGGGGTTAAAGGGTACGGCACTTGATTTGATTCCTGCATTTGCAGGGTCTATATTTGGTAAAAACGATTACGCCAAAGAACAGCTAAAAGAATACCAAGACCGCATGGCTGCGGCTGAAGTTGAAAATCCCGCCGCGTATGACTCGTATAAAAAGATACGTGATGCAGGAGACATCCTTCCGTTTGCCGCTGAAACAATAGGTGAAGTCGGTCCTGATATTCTTGGCTTCTTAACCGGTGCTGGCGCTGGTACTTCTATTGGTAAACGACTTGCTACGTCTGGGGCTAAGAAAGCTCTGGAGACTTCACTACCCGCACGGGTTGCTGAGAAGGGTTTAACCGCAGAAGCCGCTACAGCCTTAGAAAAACGCGCCTTACGCAAAGCCGCAACTACTGGTGCAAATGTAGGTCAAATAGTAGGTGTTGGCGGGGCATCCGCTGGATTAAATATCCCAGACACGTTTAACCAAATTTATCAAGATACTGGTAAGTTAGAGCCGGGAATAGCAATAACCATTGGTTCCTTGGTATCGGCACTTGATACGTTCCTACCCGCTAGGATGTTGGCACAACTTGGCCCATCTGGTAAAGCCCGGATTGCGGCTGAGATGCTTCAAAAATCTACAGTTGTACCCACAACTTTTAAGAAGGCATTTGCTGGCGAAGTATTAAAGACCGCTAGTGGCGAGTCTTTGACTGAAGGTGGACAACAAGCCCTACAAATTCTTGCTTCTCAGATAGCAGGGGACAAAGACCCGTTCTTCTCACAGAAAAATATTGATGAGATTATTACGTCATCCCTTAAAGGCTTTATAGGTGGTGGTGCATATGGTGCTCCCGGCGCGGGCATTGAAGCTAGTCGTATTAAGTCTGAGCGTAATGCACAGGTTGCTCAACGCGAAGCCGATGCAGCTGCACTAGCGGCGCAACAAACAACACAGGTTCCTCCACCTCCCCCACTACAACAAGTTGAAACTGACCCCAATAAGATTACTAGGGAAGTTGCACCGGGAATTACTTACGTGCCCGCTACTGGTGTATATACACAAACTCCTACTACCACTGCACCACAAATTGGTCGGGAAATACCGCGTCCAACACAAGAGACAGGCCCATTAGAGATGGTGGGCATGGGCGCACCTACGCTTGATATTAACCAAGGCGAGTTGTTTAACCGAGATTACTCGTACCAACCCGCTGAACAGCAAACTCAAGAAGCTGCAGCCGAACCAGCACCAGCCGAATTTGGCACAGTGCTTGATGCTTCTGTCTTGCAAAGAACTGGTCTCAAACCACAGTCTGGTTTCTTTAAGCAACTTCTTAACAAGGACATGTCTAATCCAGAGGATCAAGCCGCTGTACGTGCCGTACTTGTACAAATAAGAACCAACCCAAACTTATCTGAATCTACAAAGCAAGCCATCGAGGGGGTGGCTATGCAAGCGTTTGGCGCACTCGCTAAACAACAAGAGATGTTTGGCCCCCGTGGAGGCATACTTAAAGGAGCCGATGTTGGAAGAACAATTTCTAGACCTGTCAGTGAACCAACTGGAACAAGCGTTCCAACTACTGTCGAACCCACAAGTATTGACCAAACCGCCGAAGGAGTTGAGCCGTCTGAGCAGGGGGGAGTGGGAAGTGCTGTCCGATCTGCTTTCGAGCCTGCAGTTAGAGAAGAAGTACAGCCAGATACATTAACCCAAGAAGCACCCGCTCAAGAAGACGCGCTTGCCGTTGCCAATAGAGTTGCTGCACTCAGTGATGAAGAAATACTTAGCAACATGGCACAGTCCAAGACGTTGCTCAATGCTGTCATTGACAAACTTGGCATAGAGATACCCGGTCACACTAAGAACCGCAACGATAAGAACGCGCTTGTAACGAAGAAATACTACATACAAGAGCACTTAAAAGGTTTGCAAGAAGAAACGCCAACGCAGGAAGGCCCAACACAGGAAGAACAAGATGCTATCCAAGCCGAACTGGATGCGGAACTGGGCAAAGAAACTGCGCCTGTTGTGGCGCGAGTCGCTCCCGCTAAGGAGGGAACTACTGAAGGAGTTTCTGAAGGAACTGATAAAGGCGGCACTAAGGCAGTGGCTGAGCCTGTTGTTAAAGCTACCCGTGCCAAAAAGAGTAAAGCACCGAGCCCTGCTAAGGCTACTGAAACTGTAGACGTCGACAAGTTGCTTGAAGAAGCAGATGAGCTTCCTTTAGAGATTCCTAAAAAAGCAAAGTTTGATGTAAGTGGAGGCTACACAGGTTTTGCTAAAAATGACATAACCAACATTGATGACAGCATTGCCGTAACAGATTTGTTGCGTACCAAAAAACTAACCGAAATTGCTAAAGCTGCAAAAACTTATTTTGGCAAGATGCCTCGTTTGGTAGATAACCTGCTGAACATGGCGTTTGATATTGTTTATGAAACCCCACAATTTAAACGCACAGACGAATCTTCTGAAGAAGCACAGTTCTTCAAAGGTATGAATGGTGAAAAAGCTAATGATGCGTTTAAGTGGGTGCAGAACAACCTAAGCCCAGAAACTAACAAAGCGATACGTGAATTTATTCGTCGTTTTGAAATTGCACGGGATACGACTAACGACCAACAGTTTATGGATTTGATTCGGGACGGTATTTCCGGCACCAGAGAAAACTACGACGACGAAACCGTTAAGAGTTATATCAGAGCGCAAGAAGCAGATGCCAAGACTAGGAAGCTTCTCGACAATGCTGTATCTCGTTTAGCGCATAGCCTACACCCAAGCATTATTTCTATGCTTCAAGCGGGTGACTTACAGACCGCGTTACGCTTGTTGTCCGCTAGTTCAGACACATTTATATCTACTACCGCTGCTAAGTTAGCAGGTATTAGTCCCAACACTAAAGTAGTTATAGAGGAAGACCTCGTTGACGAAAACGGTAAACATGTGCCGGGTTACTTCAATCCACAAACTAATACTATCCATCTAGACTCCGTGACCGGCATGAACAGCCATGTGTTGCTACATGAGTCTGGACACTCTGCTATGTCGCACGAGCTGGATAACCCCAATAGCGTGTTGGCTCGCCAACTTCAGCAAATACTTGATAAAGTAAAAGATAGTCTTGGCACTGCCTATGGTGCGTCTGACGTACATGAGTTTGCTTCTGAGGCTTTGGCAAATAAAGAGTTCAGAGCAAAACTGCAGTCTATCTATCCTGATGGTGGCAACATCTCCGCATGGGATAAATTTACCCGTGCTGTAGTTAACTTCTTCCGTCGCTTAGTGGGTAAAGAATCTCGTCCGCTGACTTCTGCCTATGACGAAGTTGACCGCATACTATCTGCAATCCTTTCCCCTGCACCTGATTCACGTAATGCTGGTGTGCTGTATGCACAGGCGGCTAACAAGAGCGCCCAAGTATTCTCATTTACCGACAGAATGATTAACGCTGTGCCGTTCTTGGGTGAGAACCAAAAAGACGCACTAAGTGGTGGTATCGCTGTAGGGTCTGAAGCCGCACGCTCTGCGCTCTTTTCTGTACTACCTATGCACGCACTGGGCGAAGTAGCAGAAAAGGTATTCCCCGGCTTAGGCATGAAGTTCAATCGGTTGATTAACGAACGTGCTGGTTATGAGAACAAGTTAAACAACGGTATTGATGCCGCAGTACGCGAGGCTAAAAATGCTATTCAAGCTAAACCACAGCAACAAGACGCCTTTAATCGTATTGTTAACGACAGCACGATGGCTGAGGTAGACCCGACTAAGCCACTAGAAACTTATTCAGAGTATTGGCTTACGCATCGCAAAGGCGATCAAGAAATTCGCCGGTCGTTCAAAACCATTACTGAAAGAGACGCCGCACTTGAGGCTATAAATAAATCCGCTACTGGTGAACACCAAGCACGGGGTGGTAAAGGTAGAGTACGGGTGGCATTTAAGTCAGGAGACGCTTCTGTTGAGAATGTAAACGCATGGAAAGACCTTAACTCGCGGTATAACAAACTAGACAAAGTTTGGCAGGACTTGTATGTCACTATGCGTAATGCCAATGGAAAGATGTATGACGAAGTCAAAGCGGCAATCGAAGCTCGTATTGACGAGACTGATCTAGACGGCAAAACCAAGATATTGGTCAAACAAGACATCATGAAGAAGCTCGCTGAGCAAGGTATGATAGACCCATACTTTGCGCTCGGTCGTGAAGGTAAGTATTGGTTAGCCTCAGACTACACAGATAAGAACGGGCAGAAACAATTTACCGTTGAGGCATTTAAGTCCCCACGGGAACGCTCACGCCGCCAAGAAGAACTTAAAGCACTAGACCCAAATGCACGGGTTGATGTGTACGCTAACGCAGATCAGATTAACTATCGCAATGCGCCGTCGGGTTCGTTTGTAAACAGCGTCTTGAAAATTATGGAAACCAACGGTGTGCCAGAGCAGGCAATCGACGAGACCATGCGCTTGTTTATTACTACCCTGCCTGAGACTGCATTTGCTAAATCATTCCAAAAACGTAAAGGTAGAGCCGGTGCTTTGACCGATACGATTGGTGTATTTGAGCGCAAGATGCGCGGTACTGCTCATCAAGTATCCAACATGATGTACAACCCCAAACTGACTGGGGTCGTGGATTCTATGGACATGAAGACCAAAGAAGCCGCACAAAGTGGTAAAGGTAATGACCTAGAAATAAGATACCTTAACGAGTTTAAGAAGCACCTTAACTATGTGAAGAACCCAACCAAGAATGACATTGGTAGCATTTTGGCGTCCGGTGCATTCTTCTACACACTAGGCTTCAACATTTCTTCCGCGCTGGTCAACATGGCTAACGTGCCAATGATTGTGGCTCCGTACCTTAAAGGAAAATACTCCGATGCTAATGTTGCAGGGGCAATTGGAAATGCTTCTAAGGTGTTTTTAGGTAGTGGGCGTAAAGCCGCTATGCCTGTAATCGGTGCCGATGGTAGAACCACAATGATGGATGTGATGCCGTCAATCTCTAACTATGCACCGGATTCGGTTGAAGGTAAAAAGTATGCAACTTTGATTCGTATTGCCGATGAGCAAGGTCAGTTAAACCGTTCTCAGTTGTATGAGATCATTAGCGGAGACACCCGCACTGGTCCGCTTGCAAAGATAAATGCTATGGCTGGTTGGGCTTTCCACCATGGTGAGCGTATGAACCGTGAAGTAACAATGCTTGCGGCGTATGACCTTGAGTTGGCTAAGCTAAAAAAACAAGGCATCATTGGAGAAGCGGCTGAAGTTCAAGCTGCTAACAATGCAATATACATAGGCGAACTTACTAACGGTGGTATATCTGCGGCGGCTGCGCCACGTATAGCGCAAAGTTCTATTGGCAAGTTGTTGTTCATGTATAAGCGCTACGGCGTGTCTATGTACTACATGATGTTTAAGACTGCCAAAGAAGCGTTGAAGAACGCAGACCCCGCCGTTAGAAAAGCCGCATGGCAACAACTTGGCGGTATCGTGGGTATGTCTGCGCTTATGGCGGGTGTACAGGGTATCCCGATGTTCGGTCTAGCCTCTATGGTCTACGCGTTGTTCTGTGATGATGACGATGATGATTTGGACACCGTGACTCGTAAGGGTCTTGGCGAGTTCATGTACAAAGGTCCGATTGAATACTTCACCAATCTTGCAGTTGCAAGCCGTATTAGTATGAGTGACTTGATTATTCGAGACACAAAGGGCGGCTCTAACGCAGGTACTTTCTCGCAACAACTTCTTACTGCAATGGGTGGCCCCGCAGTGGGTGTGACTGATCGTATACAGCGTGGTTACAGCAAGATAGCTGAAGGTCATTTTGAGCGTGGTTTAGAAGACATACTCCCTGCTTTCGCGGCTAACATGCTTAAGGCAGGGCGTTATGTAACCGAAGGTACCCAGACTTTGCGTGGTGATGCAATCACTGGAGATGTTAGTGCGTGGAATGCAGGTGCACAGTTCTTTGGGTTTGCGCCAGCCGACTACACCCGACAACTAGAAGAAAACTCTAGGTTAAAAGGTGTTGACAAATACACTAACCAGACTGGTACTAAGTTGCGTCAAAAATGGAACCTTGCACGCACAGTTGGCGATGCAGAAGGTATGAGCGACGCTCGTGATGAACTTCTAAAACTTGGTGCCAAACACCCCGGACTTGGGCTTAACGCAGGAACTATCAACGAAGCTCTACAAGACTCGGCTGATGCGTACAACAGAGCAACCAAAGAGATGGTGCATGGTGTACGGTTCTCTAAGAAGATGGCTAAGGAACTTAAAGCCGACTCTGCTGAATACGACCAGTAAAAAAACCCCCGATGTTTAGTCGGGGGTAATAGGGAGTTCTCAAGAAAAGAGAAGCAAACTGCAACAGGAGAATGTCGCGGCGCCAGTATATTACAGAATTCTCCAAAAGCGCATACCTAACTTCCCGCTTTCTATACGCTCGTAGCCTTTAAGCGTTAAATTTTTATAATCTGCAATCTTTTGCACTTGTTTACTCAAGATTGGTAAGTTAACAGCGGGTACAAAAAACGACATCCCTATATCTAGGGAGTCCCAATTTATGCCAATAACCACACCGTCAGGGCAGACTTGCCCTTCACGCATCACCTTCAAGAACGGCTTTGTGACCTGCGGCGGCTGCGATTTCTTCTTCAACGTCGTCATCTAAAAAGTCCTTGCAGTTAATCCATAGCACGTCTAGGGACGGCAGATTCATACGGGTACCTTTGCCCATACGCTTCTTCTCTATCTTTGATTTAGAACGTCCACGTTTTAGTGCATCGACAAAGCCTTCGTAGTTGACCTGCTTCTTCACGCACCAATCCCTGAGCGGACTAAGGTAGATATATAGCATCTTTATGTCGTATTCGTAGCGTGCCATGTACGACACTCTCGGCGTAGCATCCGGAATAATCAAATGGTCTGCATCATCACGCTTCAATGTGCGGGAATCGTCTGTGCTCTTAATACGCAAAATGTTGTTGTAGTTCTCAGCCAAAAAGTTAGTGAGCGTTGTCTCGGCGTCGACGTCCATAGATTTAACTTGATCTTGCACCCCGCTAACTACACCCTTGAGCCAAGTGACCACAGCCTTGAGGTCATAGTCCACTAATCCAGCCCGCTTTGCCGCCATCAATCCCATGATGCCATCTGCCGCTAAGACCGAATGAAACCGAGCGTCAGGCCCAAACCCACACATCTGATCTAGTTTGTGTTGGGTAGATTTGTACAAAGCCTTAATACCGGCAATGTCCTGCATCACGTACTGCATGTATGGCAGATATGCGTGCCCGTAGTTGTTTAGAAGTGCGTCACTTAATATGTCAGTATCGACCTTGTTGAGTCCGGGGACGGGTTTGGCACGTACCTCTAACAAACGCATGGCTTCACCTTTAGGCAGAGCCTTGTAGGTTCCCATCTTCTCCATCATGGATGAGTTGCCTGTACTAACTGCCGCTTGTTTCCATGGCTCGCCCCGGATTCGCTCTGAGTTGGAGTTCGGCCCCATGCGATTGCGTTGCATACCTGACGTGTACTGATACAGAAAGTCGCTCAACTCCTTGGCGGTGGAGTTGGTCATCTCGTCCATAGGTAGGAAGATGTTGTTGTAGAGTTCCGCACGGTTCATCTTGGATGCCATAGTGTCGGATTCTTTAAGCACAATCTTGGTCGGGTCGCCCCAAATACTAGCCCCCGCATACAACGCAGTTGTCTTGCCGATTCCTGAGTCCGGACTGAATATGTGCATCAACGCCCCATTTACAGGGGTGAAGTCGGTAAAGATAGAGCCAAAAGATAGTCCGATTACAAACTGGTGCATCTCCATTCCGGGGCGGTTGTAGAAGTTCATGGCTTCTTTCCATGCCTCTAGCGTTCCTTTGGGTTGAAATGCGTGAAACAGATGTGCTGTAGCTGATGAGGGTGGATTGTGGTCTACCCGATCTGCACGAATTTCTTTATCCCCTAGCACGAATGCTTCGTGCTTATCATCTATCCAACCAAATTGTCTGTGAGCCGTGTCCGCTCTTGCGTTAAATTGCATGTGGTTTACCCATGTTGTTATGTATGACATTAGTTCGTCGGTTCTAATCATCGCCACGCCGTTGGATGACATATGCTTACGCAGTTCATCCTTAGAGGTAGCAGACGCAAGAGGTATCGTAAATTCCCGCACCCCGTCACGAGGAAGATGTAGCCTTACGACTACCGCCTCACCCACAGCAGAGTCCAGTAACCTACGAGTTACGTACATATCGTTGTGATAGATCATCACTTCGATCTCGTCTTCTTGCTTGATAACCCGCTTAAAGATACCTCCGTTCTTCCCCCTGAAATAAGGTTCGGGATACTTCGGTATAACGTATGTTTGTGTGTGCCCTTGATTCACATTCGCCGGGGCATCTTCTACGATGTTATCTTCCTCAGTTGCTTCTTGCACTTCTCGACCAAGCACAATCGGCGATTTGATTGAGCCTTTGCTTGGGCATCCGTCGCAACCTTTGGGGTTGTATTCTTCAAACTTAGCGCAGGTATAAGGGCCGCCCTTGATACCACGTACTTTCCTGTCAGCAAATTGTGGGCTGTACTCAGGGTGCCCACTAGAAATCTTGTCAATAGCCTTGTCTGCGTCTACGCAAAATTTAGCGATAGATAAGCCTGCTCTCCACATCGGTTCCGACATGGTTGCTTGGTTCTCGTAAATATATCCTAGTTGTTGGCATCCTTCTCCCTTCACAGTTCTAATCATGATGGTCTTGAACCGATTTGTGTAGTTCCCAAGGATTGCCTTGGTTACTTCGTCCATCTCTCCACGTGGGATGTAGGGCCGCCGCTCAATGAGTGGGTCACCAATAACATCTTTTAGTGTGTCAAGCTCATACGGTACGGAACCCTGGCCTAGTAAACTGACAGGGCGTGCCACGTCGTTTTTGTAGTTTAGAGTCCCCGGAACCCGTAAGATTCGTACCGCATCCGCCGTTACTACGTGGTCAATGTGCAGGTCATGGTCGTCACACATACTCTTTAACTTCTCAGCCAAAGGCAACCATGTTTCACGTGAAACGGGTTCAGTAAATGTCCAATAGACATGCACACCCCCACCGGAGTTAACCAGCGTAGGCTTCGGCATCTTGGTCGCCTTGCAGAACTGCTTTAGGGCAGTGATAGCTTCGGCTTGTGTCGCGTATGGTTTATCTTCTCCGCAGTCTATGTCTAGGAACAACGATTTCAGTTGTTTGACGTTAGGTGCTTTGCGTGACTTGCCATCCTTGAATGTTGCTAATGCGTAGTACGCATCGTATCCCTCGTTTTTCAAATTCTCGGCTACTGCTACTGCGTCTTCCACTGTGCGGAAGAACTTTTGTACAGGCTTGTCTGACCCATTTTTTAGCCCAACTATGCAGTAGTATCCGTCGTCCCCGAGGACTTGCTGTAAAAATTCTAAATTGTCCATAGCCACCCATTGTTAGGTGGGGGTACTCGCTACTTCCGGCAGTCAGGAGTCCAATCTAGACTTGCCAGCATCCGCTTTCCCCCCGAAACCATTAATTAAGCATCGTCCCATTCGCCAACCAAGTCTTCTAACTTGGGTTCATTGGCTACGGGTGCTTTCTTGGGTGCGGCTTTCTTTGGTTCATCAACTTCCTCAGCTTCTACCTTTGCGGGCTTGGCTTTAGGGGCTTCTTGCGCTTCTGCTTCGGGTGCAAACAAGGAGGGTTTTGGCCTGTCCTTGACACCATCGGTTTGTGCAACAGTCATTGTGATTGCGCTGACTGCTTCGGGTGAGTCCTTGAGTTGTTGGACTGTGTTGAACTCTTCCTCGGTCACGGGGCGCACAGGCTTGAACACCAATTTAGGTGTAGGGCTTGCAGTATCGAAACGCATCTCGGTCACAACACCAGTAATAGGTGTGCCGTGGTTCTTCAAATGGCGAGCATAGGCTTGCAAGGGTAACTTGCCCTTCTCACCATCACCAAACACAGATGTTGGGGGCAACACTAGTTGGTAGACTTCTTGTTTTTCCACTTCACCATCAAGCACGACGGCTAAACGCTGTTGGTAACGGCATGCACGG
>Ga0181357_1000522_pt1 | contig 14659 bp, 21 predicted proteins | sample Fa13VDMM110DN_FD_130094 | JGI IMG/M metagenome (GOLD analysis project Ga0181357, IMG submission 130094) | Freshwater viral communities from Lake Michigan, USA - Fa13.VD.MM110.D.N | ecosystem: Environmental > Aquatic > Freshwater > Lake | place: USA: Michigan | collected 2013-09-24 | reverse complement strand
TAAAAAAAGATTTGGCAATGTGGAATTTATTTCGTATATTTGTCAAACAATTGCGGAAGAAGACTTAAAAGAAAGTCGCTTATCATCCAGATAAGAGGAGTTGGGGCAGTTCCAACCTTCCGCTCAAACAAGGAAATGTTCTTTGTCGTTTTTATGTTTAATAATTTAATCTAAAGTTTTACTATGAGAAAAATGATTGCAATGTTCGTTATCGCAGCCTCAGTTGCGGCTTGTAACGAATCTACCGAAGAGGTAGTAGTTGAAGGAACACCTGTTGATACAACAGCCGTTCTTGATTCTACAAATCCTCAAGAATTGGAAGATGCTGCTTATGAAGTGGAAGCATCCGCTGAATAATATAAAGAGCTGAGTCTAGCCGATTGGGTTTTGGTGGTTGAACCCTAATCAACCACCACACGCCTCTATAGCTCAGTTGGTAGAGCCATTGATTTGTAATCAATAGGTCGCTGGTTCAAGTCCGGCTGGAGGCTCAAAAGCCCGAAGTACAAGGGAACGAAGATAGAGCTTTCATACCATAAGAACTGATACTCTCCAAATCGTAGGTTGGCACAGTTTGTAGTCTGGGGATATTTTAAAACTACACCTGCGAAAGTAGCTCAGTTGGTAGAGCATCACCTTGCCAAGGTGAGGGTCGGGAGTTCAAATCTCCTCTTTCGCTCAAGTGATGTCGTTCACTTAAAAAAGGAGAAAATTATGGATATAATACTTGCATTTGTTTGGGGTATGATTACAGTCGTTTACACATTAATGGCTTTGGTTGTGGTTCAGATGAGAAAATCAGTAAAAGAGTTAGAATCTCAAATTAGGGATACTAACCAAACACTTCAAGATGTCTACAAACAACTTGAAGAAAAGGAAGATTCGTTGATTAGATATACCGATGAATTACATCATAATAATGAAAATAATATGAATGAACTTTATCGTTATATTGATTCACGCTTTGATAAGTTTGAAAACAAAGTAATAAACAAAAAAGAAATTTTAAAAGGATAAAATAACAATTGAACGGCATCACTAAATCATACGACCATTTAATGGTAGAATACATTGAAAATATAATAAACACTATTTATACTTAACATGAAAAATTTATTAAATTGGTTTAAATCTTTATTACTTAAAGAAAAATTTAACCCATATCTTCTTGTAAATTATAATTTGGTATTTGAACATACTGAATATAAAAAGCACAGACTATCTGGATATACAGAGTGGAAGCTGGAAAATGATATGTTAAAATCCAACAAGGATTACAAGTATGGGTATTTTGAAATTTTAGGTAATGATAGTATTACGTTATCTTCAGATAAAATATCACCACTTAAAATTTCATTAGATATAAATGGTTCACTTTGTTTTGAAACTTTAGAGTTTAAAATAAAACAAAATTGGATAACTAATAAAAAAAACAAATTTGTAAAGTATGGTCTATTTTGGAGCCCAACTAAACTGATGGTAATTGTAGATGAAAATGTAGTATACAAAACATCAGATATTCAAATAGTTAAGTATTTTATTGAACCCATGAAAATTTACACATCAAAAGAATGTGAATATATTAAGGTTTATCAACAAAATAATTAAAAAAAGACTTGTGTAATTGTTTTTTTTTGATTATCTTTGTATTGTAATAATTATTGACATGGCAAAGACGTATAAAGATAAACTAAAATTTAATGGAGATTGGACTGTTGGTCAAGCAGCCCATCATATTGGTAAAAAAACTACTACTAAAACTCATAAGTCAGAAAAAGTGTATACCAGAAAAAATAAATTGTGGTTACAAAACATTTAACAATTTAATAACATTGGATGTTTGGCATTTTAACTTTTTTGCCTTACATTAGTAGGGTAATCAATTAATCTAATGAGTAAATCAAAATATTCCTATTCTTCGTTTTGGCTTGATAAATCTTTATTTCTCAATGAAGGAACAACGCACGTTACGGATATAGAACGAAAATCATCCGACCTTATAAAGTTAATATCCTATAAACGGGCAATATCTAACTTTGTTACAATTGTAACTGGTATGCCAATTAAGGTTACCTTTGATGAGGTTGGTTCCGATTCCTATACTGATGGTAATGAGGTGGTAATTTCATCTAAAATGGATGATAATGAATTTGATTCCACCGTAGGTCTTGCACTTCACGAAGGTTCACACATTAAACTTACGGATTTTGAAATTCTTCGTAAGATGACTCGTGATAACTTTTTACCATCAACCATTGATGTTGATTATCTATGTGAAAAGATGAATATCAAATCAGATGAACTATCATCAGTTATTTATGATGAATTAAAAGATTTACTAAATATTGTTGAAGACCGAAGAATTGATAATTTCGTCTTTAACACAGCGCCAGGATATCGTGGTTACTACGAATCAATGTATGATAAATACTTTAATGCTAAAATTATTGATAAGGGTCTTAAATCTTCAAACTATCGTGAAGAAACTTGGGATTCTTATATGTTCCGAATTGTAAACATTACCAATCCAAATCGTGACCTTAATGCACTAAAAGGTCTTCGTGAGATTTGGAATATTCTTGACCTTAAAAATATCAATAGGTTGAAAACCACATTAGATGCATATGAAGTCGCGGGTGCTATATACATGGTATATGCTAAAAACAAAATTGAAGTTAATGATGATGAATCAAACTCCAACAAACAAGGGGATAATGGTTCATCTGAAATGAGTGGTGATACACAAAATGAATCATCTGAGGGTGGTATGTCTTCGGATATGAATATTGATGGTGAACCAACTGATGGTGATAATTCCGATGGATTAGAAAAACTAAATAACTCCCAACTTGAACAACTCAGAAGGGCTATTGAAAAACAAAAAAAGTTTCAAGATGGTGAGGTTAGTAAAAAGAAACTTAATAAAACTGAAAAGCGTAAAGTTGATACACTTGATAAAGCCAATATTGATATTGAGATTGTTGGTAAAGATATGACTACTCCAACTTGGAGTAATCAAAAAAGTGGTGGAACTCAAGTTTATATAGTTAGAAACTTTACTAAAGAGTTAGTTGATACTAATGAGTTTTCAATCTTAACTAATTCGGAACATCGGATATCACGAAATATAGATAATATTGAACGGGGTATTCAATTAGGAATTCTTTTAGGTAAAAAACTTAAAACTCGTAATGAAGAACGCACACTTATCACCCCACGAATGAAATCAGGTAAGTTAAGTAGTAATATGATTCATGAAATCGGATTTGGTAATTTTAATATCTTTGAACGAGTATTGGTTAATAAAACCACACCATCGGTTATTCATATTACCATTGATGCTAGTGGTTCTATGAGTGGTTTAAAATGGAACAACACACAAGTAGCTGTGGTTGCAATTGCTAAAGCGGCTTCAATGACTCAAAACATTGATGTGGTTATTTCATATAGAAGTACCACAAGCCGTTCTGATAATTACCTTCCATTTATCTTAATAGCTTACGATAGCCGTAAAGATAAATTTAATAAAATTCAAAACACATTTAAATACATTGATACTGGTGGAACTACACCTGAGGGATTATGTTTTGAAGCCATATTGAAAGATGTTATCGGATATAGTAAGGGTAGTGATTCTTACTTTATTAATTTTTCAGATGGGGCTCCAACCTTTTCAAACAAGACAGTGAGTTATGAAGGTCATGGGGCTCACGAACACACGGCCGTTCAAGTTAACAAAATCCGCCAAGCTGGAATTAATGTTCTTTCTTATTTTATCACCGAAAGTCATTATGGTGGTGATGCAGATGCATTCAGAAAGATGTATGGTAGTGATGCTAAGTTTATTAATGTGACCGAATTAGGTCCATTAGCTAAAACCTTAAACTCAAAGTTCGAAACAAATTTAACAATTTAATAACATTAAAAGCTTGTATATACAAATAATTGTCGTATCTTTATCAAGTAATCAATTAATCACTTTTTTATGAAAAACCAACGCTTTGTTTATGGTTCAATTGTTGAGAAAAACGGAATCCTCCTTTTCTCTGATGTAGAAGGTAAGTTATATAACTTGCCGGAGTTAAATGAGAAGGGAAGTTCCCTTTACAAACGAGCCCGAGCGGCTGCTAACGCCCACGGCAAATGGGCTTTCAAAATTCGTGTTGTAGGAACCTTATCTACAGGCTCACTAGGGTTTACTCGTGTGGGTGTAGAAACCCTCGCTGGAGCTGAGCCTGTGGGTAAATTTGATAAACCAAATGGTGGTCTTGAGTTGTATCTTTACAATTCAAATTCTATTGTATCAGAACCCACCATAACAAGTGTACCTGATGATGTGTTGAATTTTATTCATAACGAAGTAGAGGATTTAAAACCTAAAACATTGTTTATGAATTCACTTAAATGGAAATATTTGATTCGTAATGTTATTCGTGGTAAAAACATTATGATGACCGGACCCGCCGGGTGTGGTAAAACCATGGCTGCTAAGGCTGCCGCTGGTTCACTTGATGGTTATAATACCTTTGTTATTAACTTGGGGGCTACTCAAGACCCACGAACCACATTGATTGGTAATACTCAATTTGAGGTTTCTAAAGGTACGGTATTTAATCAATCACCATTTGTAAAAGCAATTCAAACTCCAAACACTGTGATAGTGTTGGATGAAATTACTCGTGCTCATCCTGAGGCTTGGAATATCTTGATGAGTGTACTTGACCAAGGTCAACGATACCTTCGCTTAGATGAGGCTTCTGATGCTCCTGTGGTTCGTGTTGCTGAGGGTGTATCCTTTATCGCTTCTGCTAACATTGGTAACGAATACACAGCGACCCGAATGTTAGACCGGGCGATTCTTGATAGGTTTACCATCATTGAAATGGATACCTTGAGTAAAGAGGAAGAAACTCAACTTCTTCAAATGTTGTATCCCTCAGTTGAAACTCAATTGATTGAAAGTGTTGCTGAGATTACTTCCATGACTCGTAACGAGGTTAAGGGTGATTCTCCAAAACTTACCAACTCACTTTCAACACGGGCTGCTGTTGAGATTGGTTCATTACTCTATGATGGATTCTCACTTGAAGAGGCTGCTGAAATTACTATCTACCCATTCTTTGAAGAATCTGGTGGTGCTCAATCTGAACGGATATACATCAAACAATTCGTTCAAAAGTTTATCAAATCAACTACAACTAATGATATCTTTAATGTAGATACGGTTGAAGATATGGATACGGAACCTAATTACTCAAATCCTTTCTAAATGGGATACAATAAATTTCAATGGTGGATGGGTGGCCAAAACCACAAAAAACCTTTAGGTAAAAACGCTTCGTTATTATCAAAAATTAAAAATGGAGATTTTAATTACTCACCATTATTTGACGCTTCAAAAAAGTGTCGTGAAGATGCAGAGGTTGCTTATGAATTTGCTTACAAAAATTACATTGGTAATGATGAATCAAATCGTAAACGGGCTGCTGAAGATACGGCTCGTATGACACGGGTTCGGGCTCTTAAACTTAATGAAACCGCAAACGAACAAGAAAATAAAAGATTGATTGAATTAAGAAAATCTTTAAAAAATCAGTTTAAGATTGACCTTTGGGATAATATGATGGAAGAAAAGCCTATGTCCTTAGTTGAATTGTATAAATGGTATGAAATCCAATCTTCTAAAATAAAAAATAATTTAAAAACATCAAAAAATGGGATTTAATAAAATGTTTGTTCCAAGTATCAATATAGTATCCTCTGAGGTATATGATTATGGTGTTGATTGGGTTATACAAAAATATGGAAACGCAGATATGTTGGTGGGTGATGCTGAATCGCTTGAGTATATTAACCGATTAATTCAAGATAAAAATGAAAATCAATAATAGTGATAACAATGATTTTGATGAACTATACGAAAATGTTAAAAAGTATATGTATGAAGAAAACTTTTTTCAATCAATGAATATTGAATACGAAGGTAGGTTTTTGGATATTGTAAAACATTTTCTTATGGTTGCTGATGATAATGAGTTGTTATCAGATGTATTGATAAAAGCCCTTAAAATATATCGTGAAATGGAAATTGATGATGCGATTAACTCACTATCCGAAGCTGGTCTAATTCGGATGGTCGTAGATGAGAATGGAAAACTCGGATACGAATTAAATGTTCAAGACTAATTATTAAAACAACAAATCCTAATTTTTTTTATTTATGAGTTATTATGTAGTAAAGGTTAAAGTTAACCACGAAGATGCCAAAGGGCGAATTAAAAAATTAACCGAACAATATATGGTATACGCAGTATCGGTAACGGATGCTGAAGCCAAGATAGTTACTGAGTTTGGTTTAGGTACTGAATTTGAAGTATCATCGGTAATTGAAACAAAAATTATTAAAGTAATTGAATAACTTAATGGTTGGTGAAAAAGTAATAGCAGAGGTAAATGGTGTCCACAAGGTGGGCACTGTTATCTCTCAAACAAAAGTAAAACGAGGTAATACCTACGCTTTAAAATTGGAAGATGGGAAAGTAATTGAGGTATGTTCTATTAATAGAGAATTATCACCATACTGCCATATTAAAAAAGGATTAACTAAATCTTTAAAAAAATTACAAAATGATAACGGCGAGTAAAAAAAAGTTTCAAACTTTAAAACGAAAAGTTTTAAAACTATTTCCCAATGCTAAAACAAATATAACCAAAGATGGGTTGTATTGCGTATCAGATGGTGAAGGTGGGGTTGTAGGTTCTGAACTTTTAATACCATCACAGCCAAGTGTTATGAAAGCTTGGTACTGGGCGGCTGAATCAGTACGAATAAGTCAAAATATTGAAAGAACTTCACCAACCCGTATGAGTTTAGATTCATTTGAGAAAAAATTTGAAAGAATTTCTAATAGAAATAGAAAGTATCAATAAATTTTAATACTTATTAGTATAATCAATAAATTTTTTGTTATGAAAAACTATAACTCAAACCAAAGGGGTGGTTCCGTAAACCACTCATATGGTGTTGCTGATTCCGAAGAAGCTAGATTGGCTAAATCATTCGGAGAAAAATTCTCATCTATTGACTTTGAATTTGATTTGCAAGAATCAGATTACCCTATTAAAAATTCAACTCAAATTGGATTCTTATTGGTGGGTGACTATAGAGTTCCCCTATCAATTGGCGAAATGAATAAAATTATGCACATATTAGAAGATACATTAACCACTGTAAATATGAAGGGAAGGTTGGGTGTGTTTTAGATACTTATAACAAAGGGGTAACAATGGAAGATAATTCTTGGGATGAAGCAGAATACAACTTTTTTTCTAGCTTATCAAGCGAAGATAAGTTGTATTACATATATGATATTATCACAAATGAATATGATGATTTTGATGATAACGATTCAGCATCTATTGATATAACCATTACCGATACCCATATTATTGTAAGTTGTGAAATGGTGAATATATCAAAAAAATTTATATCTTCTTTTTTTATGGATGGTATGATATTACAATTTCAAAAACAAAATAACACATCAATCTTTTATAAGATAGTTGGAACTACTGAAAGTATGTCAGTAAACTAATAAAGTACCTTATAATACACTAATGGTATACATTTTGTGTATTATATAATACATTGTAACTAAAAGAGTAACATAATACACTATTGGGTGTAATAAAATTAAATTAAAATGAGTAAAATAATTGGCATTGATTTAGGAACTACTAATTCGTGTATTTCCGTAATTGAGGGTGGCGAACCCGTCGTAATTGTAAATGGTGAAGGTGCTAGAACCACCCCATCAATTATATCTTTTGATAAAGGTGAAGTAAAGATTGGAGCCGCGGCTAAAAGAGTTGCGGTAACGAATCCGAAAAATACATTATATTCAGTAAAAAGATTTGTTGGTAAAAGATATTCTGAATTAAACAAAGAACATCTCAATGTGGGGTATGAAGTAAAGAAAGGTTCTAACGATTCTATTCTTATTCAAGCAAATGGAAGAGATTACATTCCGCAAGAAATTTCGGCTATGGTTCTTCAGAACATTCGTAAATCAGCAGAAGCATATCTTGGTGAAAGTGTTCGTAAGGCAGTAATCACAGTTCCTGCATATTTCAATGATTCCCAAAGGCAGGCTACTAAAGAAGCCGGTGAGATTGCTGGACTTGAAGTAATGCGTATCATCAATGAACCTACAGCAGCAGCACTTGCGTATGGTTTAAATAAAAAAGATATTGATATGAAAATAGCAGTATTTGATTTAGGTGGTGGAACCTTTGATGTATCAATCCTTGAATTGGGTGATGGTGTATTTGAGGTTTTATCTACAAATGGCGATACCCAACTTGGTGGTGATAACTTTGATGAAATAATTGTAGAACATATTGTATCTATGATTAAAACTACCAAAGGAGTTGATTTAACAACCGATTCAATGGCTATGCAAAGAATTCGTGAAACAGCCGAAAAATCAAAAGTAGAATTATCATCTGCCTCAGCAACAACTATTAACCTACCTTATATTTCGGTGGGTAAGGATGGCCCAATTCACTTTGAAACAAATCTATCACAATCCGAATTTAATCGTTTAACATCAAATCTTGTTGAGAGGTGTATCAAACCATGCCAACAAGCCGTTAAGGATGCTGGAGTTTCATTGAGTGATATCAATGAAGTTATTCTTGTGGGTGGTTCCACTCGTATCCCAGCAGTTCAAGATGCAGTTGAAAAGTTTTTTGGTAAAAAGCCAAGTAAGGGTGTAAACCCAGATGAAGTAGTTGCCATTGGTGCTGCTATTCAAGGTGGTGTTCTTGGTGGTGATGTTAAAGATGTTCTTCTTTTAGATGTAACCCCATTGAGTTTAGGTATTGAAACTTTTGGTGGTGTATTTACCACCATAATTGATGCTAACACAACAATTCCAGTAAAGAAATCACAAACATTTTCAACTGTATCCGATAATCAACAAGTTTTAGAAGTTCATGTTCTTCAAGGAGAACGACCTATGGCTAAAGATAATAGACCATTGGGTAGATTTCATTTGGAAGGTATTCCGATGGCTCCAAGGGGAGTTCCTCAAGTTGAGGTTACTTTTGATATTGATGCTAATGGTATTTTGAGTGTTTCTGCAAAAGATTTAGGAACTAAAAAAGAACAACGAGTTAGAATTGAATCTTCAACAGGATTATCCAAAGAACAAATTCAACAAATGAGGGATGAGGCTGAAACTAATCGTGAAGAGGATTTAAAAAAACAAGAAGAAATAACGCTTATAAACGCAGCCGATGGTTATTTGTTTTCAAGTGAAAAGCAAATTAAAGAATTAAGTGATAAAATGGAATATAATGAAAAAGAAGAATTGGAAGTTATTATGAAAGACCTAAAATCTGCGGTTGATAATAAAGACGTAGATTTAATAAAAGATACTAAAACAAAATTAGAATCTTCATGGTCTAAAATAACAACACGATTGTATCAATCATCACCGGAACCACCCAAACCAAATGATGATGTTCAAGATGTGGAGTTTGAAGAAGTTACAAACTAATAATGATTTAACAATTTCTTAACAAAGGGGGCTTGTATAAGTCCCCTTTTTTTATTATCTTTATGTATAAATAATAAACTATGGTAAATTTAGGATACTGTTGTATCAACATGACTCTTGGTAAAGATAAGATTACTACCAATCGTTCCATGATACGAAAAACATTCCTTGCTGAAGGTATTAATAAATCATCCAACCTTGCACTACAAAATGCAAAGGACCTTGTGGAGATTATTAAATGGAATCACAAAAACGATTTTAATATATTTCGTATAACATCAGACCTTGTTCCTTGGGCTAGTGAGTTTGAATTAAATCAAATGCCTGATTATGAAAGGTTTGCAAATGTACTCAAAGGCGCTGGCACCCTTGCTAACACATATAAACAGCGTATAACATCACATCCCGGTCCATTTAATGTATTGGTATCACCTAACGAGAAAGTTGTTAAGAACACAATTAAAGACCTTTCAATACACGGAGAACATTTTGATATTATGGGATTATCAAGAACCCCATACAATCTTATAAACATTCATTGTAATGGTGTGTATGGTGATAAACAATCTGCCATGGATAGGTTTTGTAAAAACTTTGAGTTGTTACCCCAATCAGTTCAAACAAGGTTGACTGTTGAGAATGATGATAAGGGTAGTATGTATTCAGTTAAAGACCTGATGTATATTCACGAGCGTATTGGTATTCCAATTGTATTTGATTATCACCACCATCAGTTTTGTACAGGCGGCCTTACTGAACAAGAAGCTCTACAATTGGCCATCTCAACTTGGGGTGATGTAAAACCACTTGTTCACTATTCTGAATCAAGAACATTGGAAGACCCTACTGCTAGACCACAAGCCCATTCTGATTATATCTATTCAGAAATCAATACCTATGGTCATGACCTTGATATTGATATAGAAGCCAAGATGAAAGAGTTAACAGTATTAGATTATATTTCCAAATTTGGTAAACACACAACTGGACATAACATGGGGAAAGCTTGATTAAATCTATTATCTCAAGCACTTTCATATTTATTAATTACATAATGCTTAATTGCTTAACCCTTAAGCGTTCTTATTAAGTGATGATAAGTATCAACCCTGAAGTTAATAAAACAGGTTTTTAGGAAGAATATGAAAAACTTTTTTAATAGAAAAAATGGATTTATTTTTTTAATGATTGCTAGCACCTTTGCTTTAGCGACCTCTGCTGCATATTATTCTGTATTTGGATTAAGTTCATTGTTTGCTGGTGCAAAAACCGAAGTCATTATAATGGCGGGGGCTTTGGAATTTTCTAAACTCATTATAGCATCATACCTACATAATCATTGGAATACAATAGGTTGGTTAAAATGGTATCTAACATCGGCTGTTGTTATTTTAATGATTATTACATCATTGGGTATCTATGGTTTCTTAACATCAGCATACCAAACAACCGCAGATAAGTTAGGAACTACAAATAAATTGGTTGAAGTGGTTGAATTAAAAAAAGGTAGATTTCAAGAACAATTAACTTACTATAATGATGATAAATTAAAACTAAATGAATCTATCAACAGCCTTCGTGGTGGACTTGTAAGTAATACACAAAGTAGAGTGGATTCTCGTGGTAATTTAATTACAACAACATCATCATCACAAAGAAACGCTTTAGAATCACAACTAAAATCATCAGTAGAACAAAGAGAACTTGTTTCAAAAAAAATAGAAGGGTTAACCGATTCTATTACAAAATTAGAATTTGATGTTTTAGATTTACAAACTAATAACGAAGTAATGGCAGAGGTGGGTCCTCTACGTTATATGTCTGAAATTACAGGCAAACCTATGAATATAATTGTAAACTGGTTTACATTATTAATTGTATTCGTATTTGACCCATTAGCAATTTCAATGGTAATTGCATTAAATAAATTAATTAACAAGGAACAAAATGGAAATAAATTATATTCTATCATTAATAACGGTGATAGTGATAGTAGCGACAATGGGGTTTTTATTAGCAACCCCAATAATGAAGAAGTATCATACCCAAAAACTTCAAGCAGAAACCCAAGGCAATCTAATACGAACTCAATTAAATCTGAAGATATCAAATCTGAAGAACAAACTAAAGCTAAAAAAGAAAAAGTAACATTTGTTGTAACTGATGAGGATATAGCAAAGGAATTATACAATGAGAAAATTGAATCTAAAAAATTATCAACACCAACTCACTCATATAAAATAACTGGGGCTGATAGATATAATCGTAATAAATAAATTTGGATTATTCAATTATTTTTTGTATATTTGTTATAATATAAAATATTAAATCTATGGATGAGCTATATACAACAACAAAAGGTAATATTACCAAAATTACTTATGAAGATACAACTGATGATACTAACGATACTCATCGTAAATATTATCGTGAATTTGATTATGGTATTGATACCACAGACAATATAATTTTCATTCAAGATGAAATTCAAAACGGATTAACCTTTGATATTATTTCTAAAGTAAGGTTAATGAAAAAGATTAATGGTAAAATTGATACTATAAACATTTTACTTAATTCAGGCGGTGGTGATGTAATTGAAACTCTTGCATTGATTGATTATATGAAATCACAAAAAGATGAAATTAAGTTTAACATTATTGTTCGTGGTATGGCCATGTCCGCAGCAGCCCTTCTTTTGAGTAATGGAACTGGTATTCGTGCAGCAAGTAAACATTCCAAGATTATGGTTCACCAATTATCTACAATTGTAGTAGGTAAGTTAAGTGATGTAAAATCAAACGCAAAATTTAGTGAAGAGTTGGAACTTGAATGTAATGAATTAATGGCTAAGAGTACAAAGATGGATAAAGAGTATTGGCAGAACATTCAAAGTTCAGATTATTTTATGAATGCTGAAAAGGCTTTGGAATTAGGAATTATTGACCAAATTATTTAATATATGATTAATTATTTTACCGCAGAGGAATTGGTATCTAATTACCAAAAGTTACGCTCTATAATCAATAAAACATTCACAGGCGAAAGATTAGATTCCCTTAACAAAATGTATGACCATTTTGAGGAACGGATGTTATACACACCCGCATCTTCTACTGAACATTTTCATAATGCATTTCCTGGTGGGTATGTAGACCATGTTCTTCGTGTAACTAAAAACGCATTGAAGGTATATGACTTGTATACTGAATTGGGTATGGGTATGAATGATTATACTCGTGAAAACTTAATCTTTACAGCACTTCACCACGATTTGGGTAAATTGGGTACACCATCAGATGACCTTTACATCAAGAACGATTCCGAATGGCATGTGAAAAATCAAGGTAAGATTTATAAATACAATCCAAATATTCATTGGATGTCCTTAAACGATAGAACATTTTACAATCTAAATTATTTTGGTATTAGATGTACTCAAGAAGAATGGATTAGTATTAAACTTACCGATGGCCTTTATGATGATAATAACAAAGAGTATTTTATCAAGTTTGATAAAGACCAAGCCATCAAAACATCATTACCATTTATAATGCATACCGCTGATTTGTTTGCTGCACGATTTGAAAATGAAAGATGGTTAAAAGAAATGCAACCACAAACATCAACCCGTAATTCAGTATATGGTAGACCGGCTAATAAAGCAAAATTATCTGAAACTTTTCAGATGGGTGGATTTGGAACAACAAATGTATTTGATGCATTTAAAGATATAATTGAGGAATAATATGATTTGGATTATTTTAATTTTACTGTTAGTATGTGTATCACTTGGATATGCTGTTAGAAATTTGTTAAAAAAATATGAAACTATTGAAGCTGATTTTGAAGAACTAAATGAAGTATACGAATCCGCTGAGGTTCAATTATCCAATATGGCAGGTCATATTGATAACGCACTGACTCGTATGAAGGGTATTGATAAAATTGGTTCGTTTGAAGCTGATGATGAAACCGGATATGTGTTTAAAGAAATGTATGAAATTGTTCAAGAATTAGAAAATTATTATAATGGCCAGAAAAGCGAGGAGTAAAAGATACTTTACCCAAATTACCGAAATGGCCATCAATGCATATAATGGATGTGATGACCAAAAACTGAAAAACAAAATTTATAATAGATTTATTGATTATCCATTTAATAAATTAGTAGAAAATGTTATTCATACCTATAAAACTTATTACTTCAATGTATCGTATGAAGATGTTAAAGCAAATGTAGTAGCATTCTTAAACGAAAAAATTCATAAGTTCAATGGAGATAATGGTAGGGCATTTTCTTACTTTACAGTAGTAGCACGAAATTATTTGTTTAATGAAAATAATCAGAATTACGCAAGGATGAAGGCACATACCAATGTTGATGCTATTGATGCTGAAAGAGATGTGGTAAATGAAACTTATGTTGCACAAAACTTGGAGTTTCAATCTGCTTTTATGGATTTTTTTACGGATTATATGGATTTACATATGAAGAGTTTATTTCCAAAAGAACGAGACCAAAAAATTGCTGATTCTTTAAATGAATTATTTAGACTTAGAGCTAATTTATATTCGTATAACAAAAAGGCATTATACATACTTATTAGGGAGCGTACTGGAGTATCAACCCAATATATTACAAAAATTGTTGGTAGATATAAAATAATTTATTCACAACTATATTCCGATTATAATAAAGGAACTATAAAAAACTTAAACCATCGTATAGAGGAGTTCAATGCATAAAGATGATGAAATTTTTAAAGGTAAAACTTTTTCCGATTTAATGTCTGATATTTACAACAATTCAAAAAAGAAGGACCGTCAAATTAAATTGTTAATCGCTCAACTTGAACCCATGGTAAAAAATGTGGGTGATGCTGCTGCAGTAGTACCGCTAATCAAGGAGTACTTGGATGTATCAGTTAAGAATGATGATGCTCTAATTAAACTTGCAGCCATTGTTCAGAGAATGTTAAAAAACGAATCAGATGGTGAGGGTGGTTTATTACTTTCAGAGGATGAAAAAAAACAACTCATAGATGCTATTAACACAATAGAAAAAGATTTTCCTAAAGATATTGAGGGAGATT
>Ga0181357_1000521_pt1 | contig 14673 bp, 17 predicted proteins | sample Fa13VDMM110DN_FD_130094 | JGI IMG/M metagenome (GOLD analysis project Ga0181357, IMG submission 130094) | Freshwater viral communities from Lake Michigan, USA - Fa13.VD.MM110.D.N | ecosystem: Environmental > Aquatic > Freshwater > Lake | place: USA: Michigan | collected 2013-09-24 | reverse complement strand
CAATACCTGCCGCTTTCGCTAATTCATTGTTACTACCACCACATGATTCTGTTGCCATAATATATAATTTTAATCACAAAATCTACCTTTTTTATTAAAAGATAAATTAGTATTATTTAAAGAATTTAAATTTATTTTATCGGTAAATCCTCGAGCCAAATCAACCAAATCCTCACCCTTACCAAATATTTCATTTATTTTTTCTATTTTTTCATTAACAAATCCCGGAAGTAAACTTAATTTAGCCCTAAAATAATCTATACTTTTTTCTTTTATTTTTTTTGTTATAACACAAATTATTAAATCCTTAAGTGCTTTTATAACCATAGGTAATAAAAAGTCATAAATTAATTTTCTTAAAATTTCTGCAATTATACAACGTATAACACATTCATATTCTTTTAAAATCTTTTTTACCGATATTTCTTTAACTGGTGCAGAATTTACTAAAAAATAAAATAAATTTAACATCATTAAATTTTTAGGTGTTAACACTATTTTGGTTAATGATATCTGTAACGCACTTATAAAATTGGCTAAGAATTCCGCTGACGCAGAATTTCTATCAAGATTTTTAACCCCACCCGTAGACTCACTTATTAACTTATCTAAAGATCTAGTGTATGTATTAATTTTTTCTTGTAAAGTAGATGCTGCAGTAAGTTCATCATTTATAGATTTTACTGTTTCATATGAGATTGAACTGGTTTGTTTACCACAACATTTATCGTATTGTTTAACCCCTAATTTTTTTTGACTCACTATTTTTTTTATATTCGTCATTTGTTTAGCATCGAATTCATAAAAACTTTCATCTAAGGTAATCACAGGATTGTCAATTCCATTATCAATATAGTCACTAATTGCTTGTTCAGTTTCTACCCTTCTCAATAAACATTCATCAGGTAAATCTATTTTATTAGTTAAAGTACCATAAATTAAATCTATAATATCCGGTACCACTTTATCTACATTAAATAAAGGGTTTTGACTATTAAAATAATCATTTAAAAAACTTATAAGTGTTTTAGTCTGATATGTTTGATTTACTAATCTTACATTAAATACTCTAGGTCTTGGTTCAATGTTTTGATATTCTACGGTACCATCCGATTCGATAAATGCGGTAGGTGAGTTTTCAAAGTATCTTACCTCAACAATTTGTTTACCATTTATTGGATCAGACCATATTAATGGATTCCCATTTTCCTGTATAACTTTCCATAGAAATGCATTTAAATCATTAGTTTCATCACCATCATAAAATAATTGACCCACACTACTGTTAGGATCAACTGCGAACATACAAGTTAAATCTAATTTATTTAGTTCTATATTCATACCCACACCAGGTGTACCTGAATTTGGTATTGGTGATCCGTTTGCATCATATACTATAGTAGATGGATCAGTCACAAATAACCAACCAGGAATCTTAGGATCAATTTTACAGGCAAAACAACTTTTAATTGAGTTTACTAAATTAACCGATAAATTTTCTGAAAGTGGTGTTAATTGTTCAACCAACCAATCGATTAGTTGCATTCTCATTTCATCAAAATTGATTCCCATTACTAACGCTAAAATGTCATTTAAAAAATCAATTACCTTTTGACTAGGATTTAAATCAGACAAATTTGGTATTACATTAGGTATAGATAAATCAGGTAAATTATTACAAGTAGTATTATTTAAAGATATTAACTCTAATATTTGTCTTTTAATGTCATCGATAACATCCTTAGGTTCACATACAACATTTCTAAATTTTTCGCCCATAATATATTAATCGATATCGTACTCAGTATTTTTATTATTTGCCTTTTCTTTGAACAATTCCCTAAGTAGATTTTTATCATCTTCGGTAATACCAGTACCACTTGTCTGATTATCATCTTCAGATTTAGTACCCAATATTTGAGATTGTAATTTTGCCAATGCAATTTTCTTATCAATAGTTGTTTCAATAATCTTTAACGTTTCGTTATTTACTTTACCTATTTGATACTCATCATTAATATCTTGTATCTCAACACGCACCTTTCTTTCAGTCAATTCTCTTCTCGCATTATTCATAACATTACTACAATCGTTATAAATTTCTTGCATCAGTTCTTGAAGACTGTTTTTATCTATATTTATTTTGGTTTTTTTTGGTCTAGACATATTAATGGTTTTTACTATAAATATCTAATTTTAAAAATTTAGATATCATCATCACCTATTTTATCATTTTTAAGAAATGTATACATTTTTTTAAATCTTCTCATACCAACCCTTATATCTTTGGTTGATAGATCAGATATTTCTCTTATGTATGAAAGTATAAGATTTTTATTATATTTATTTCCACTCTCAATCTGTTCAAAAATAGATTCCCAATTGTCTAAAATTCTAGTTAGTGCGTCACCAACCTTAATTTCATTTTCCGATAGTTTACCAAATTTCATATCTGCCTTAATACTCGCAGATATTTCCTCAATAAACTCGTCTAATCGTAATTTTTCATCGTCTATGTGATAGACATAATCGTCCATCGTTTCGACAGTTTTATAGACATCATCGTAAGATACATCAGATTTTAATTTTTTATCATCTTTTATTAATTGTCCTAAAAGATAATGTTTACATATCGTACCAAAATAAGAATAAGCCTTCTTATTCTTATCTGGTTTGAAGTTATGCATTTTTGTTATCAAAAAAGAAAGAGTATCAGAATGAACATCTTCGTAATCATACTCTTTCCTATATAATTTGTATCTTCTTATGATGGATTCAACCATCTTATTTATTGGGTCTTTTAGATACTCAACATAAATTTTATTTCTTTCGCTATACGATTCACTTGTTAAAAATTTAACTACTGCTTCTTCCTGTTCAGGACCAAAATATAAAGTATTCGTTCTCTTCCGCCCCCTTTTCTTAGGTTCTTCGGACATATCGAATGTTTATGGTGTATATGTTATTTCTCTATCTTCAGTGAAAAAATATTCTTTTTTGGCTTTACCAATCCAAAATCTACTTTCTAGTACATCAATAGTATTCTTATATTCTACAAATAAAGAACCTTCTCTATTGTTTGTATGTTTGTAACCCAGTTTAGGGATTACCATAATTGGAATTGATAGATATGACATTCTTAATAGGAACTCATATGTAAATGTTAATTTAATGTTTTTCTTTAAACCTCCGTTTTCTAAAAATAATTCTTTTTTAACCACCATCCCATCAAAGTTGAAGTTTTGGACTCTTTGTAAAGTATTATTATCTAAATAACCTGGTTGTTCAGTAAAATCTTTTGCCCATACACTCTCGTTGGTGAATGATATAAATTTACCATTTTCATCTGTTTCATATACTATAGGTAAGAATACACCAACTTCAGGGTATGATTCAGAATATTCTAAACCATTTTTAATCCAAATAGGTGATAATTCATCATCATATTCTACAAAAGTAAAATAGTCATTTGAAGATTTTTCTACACCATAGTTAATCTGTGATTGGAAATCGTAATTCTCTGTTTCATTCTCAATTACTTTAGTGATTTCTTTTAAATCACCATAATCATAATCTGTTAAAAATTTATTTACATCTTTATCGTTTGATGTGATAAATAAAACCTCATTTGGTTTAACTTTTTGATTTTTAATACTTTCTATACATCTAGTTAGATATGTCTCCTCTAACTTATGAACTGGTACTATTACTGATATTTTTGTCATATTTTTTATTTTTTAATATTATTATCTACGGTTTCTTCTTTTTGTTGTATCTGATCGTAAGTGTGTTGTAACTCGACAATCCTTCTATCGAAAATACCTTTATACACTTCAGTTAAAATTTTATCAGCCTCTTCCGTACTATATTTGGTTTCCCACTCAGTCATATTATTTAAAATATTTTCTGGGATAGAATCCTCTAAATACAATCCAACCATAGTTGCGATGATATCAGGAATCGAATTTAAGTTCGGTGTCCAAATACCGTTATCATTTAAATTTAAATTACCATTTTGATCAATACTACCCATCCATTCAGGTACCATTCTAGGAATTTTACCAATAACAGGTGTTTTAGTTCTAATAGATTCTAATGGGAATGTACCGAAACTTGATAATTCGTCAATCCATACACTGACAAATGATTTCGCCAATTCTTTTGCGAACATCTCTCTAGGTAATCCAGACATATCTCTAAACGTTACAAATCTATAGTGAGGATATTTTTGATAGAAAATTTTAACAATTTTTAAAAGTTCTCTTTTATCTCTGGCAGACATTGCGATAGTTGGTATTTTAGGTTCCGAAGAGTTTTTAAAATATTCAGGAATACCAATAGGGATGATGTCAGTTCTAAGTCCTCTAAATACTGAATTAACGTAAGTACTTAAATTTTCATTTGTTGTGATAACATCAGTAATACCAAATTGTTCCCAACCCTCTCCGATTTCTAACATTTCAAAAATGTATTCATATGATTGTAGGAATACAATTCTTTTACAAGGGAAATTAACCGTTTGTTTGATGATACTGGCAAATGCTTCAGGTATTACCACAAAATCAGAAGGTCCAACCTGTAATTTCTGCGATTCAATAGATACGTGAGGAATTTCAGCATATTCTTCACCTAACCATTCGGCAATACCCATACCGTCCTCATTTTCTCTTAATCTATAATCATTTTTATCGTGAAGAATGTTGGCATTATAACCTAATTCTCTAAGTTTTTTTACGTGTTCGTAAATAGTTGCAACACCTGCGGTAGGATTACCTTTGGTGTCAATAGTAAAGAAATAAATACCGAAGTCTTTATTCTCTATCTTTCCAATCGATTCTTTTATTTTTTCTAATTGTTCACTCATAACTTTTTATTTTATTATTATTTATAATTCTTTTATTATACCCTTCATTAAAAGAGTGTTATAGGCTAATTTAAATGGTACAGAAGTCCCATTTAAGGCGACTTTACCCATTCTATTATCTATTTCTTCATTGTACGATAATAGTGTCCCTACCATCTCCCTATAGAGTTCATATTTTGTCACATCGATTTGTGTCACAGATTCGTCTACTAAGTCCTCATCATTTTCAGAATCTTCTTCAGCATCTATATTTTTTTCAATCCTTTCATTAGGTTCTATTCTAACTATTTCTGATAATCTTTCCACATCAATATATAGTTCTTTACCCCCAATCTCTAATAATAAATTTTCCATATTTTATTTTTTATTAATTTACTAAATATTATTCATAAGTAAATGTTAAACATCTTCAAAATCTACAGTTTCAGTGTTTAAAATTTTACCTAAAAGTTTTTTATCATCTATTATTTCTTTAAGATCAACAATCGTATAATCAGAATTACAATTTTTATTATAATGATTTATTACTTTTATAGATATCTTATCGTTTGGTTTACAATTTAAAGTTGTTGGGTTTGCAGTAATTAATACGTCAACATGATCCCATTTTTTATCATAATCTCTAACAAAAATTATATTATTAACTTTCGCAGATAATTTAGATAAAAAGAATAATGTCGCAGGTTTACTATTATTTAATTCTTTACTTATCACCACAGGGGTATGTCCCATATCCTCTATAATGTTATGTAGTTGATTTAGGTGTTCGACAGAATTTAATTTAACCTCACCCGCATGTCCAAAAATTTCTAAAGATGCGTCAACATACAATAATTTATTTAATTCTTCTTCACCTTCTTTGAAATGAAAGTGTTCTAAAAGATCTAAAGTATCTATAATCCTTTCTTTTATTTCTTCTTGTTCTTCAGTTTCAGTTCCCTCTACTGGATAATATTTATCATAAACTGACTCAAATTTAGTAATGAAGTCTCTAACTACACCATCTATCGTAATACCTACTATCATTCTTTTTCTATTTTAAAAATTCTTAATAAATTTTCTCTATCCAACTGTTTGATTTTAGAAAAATATTTTATTGCCAAAATTTCATCCTTCTGTGTGGTATAGTTTATTACTTCACCCTCTTTAGTTTTTAAAAAAAATTTTCCCATCATTTATTATCCTCAATATTATCAAAAATTTCCTCTATAGTCTTTATTAATGGGTTTCTAACAATATCACCTTCGTCTCTTAATGTAACAGTACCGAAGTCTTCTCTATTTTCAAATTTATTGATAATAATTTCTAAAGAACTATCACTTTTCTTTTTAATATCTCTCTGTTTTACATCCCCTAATATAACCATTTTAGAATCATTACCTATTCTAGTCATAAGAGTTCTCATATTTGGTAGAGTTATGTTTTGGGCTTCATCTACGATAATAATAGTATTATCAATACTTCTACCTCTAACAAACGCCAACGGTTGTATACTAATTATACCCAATTCTCTCAATTTTCTAGTCATTGTTTCACCAATAATCTTTTCAAAATTATCTATGAATGAAATCATATATGGTTCTAATTTTTCTTTTAAATCTCCAGGTAAAAATCCTAATTCTTCTCCAGGTAACTGTGTTACTGATTTAACTAATAGAATCTTCTTATATTTGGTTCTACCCTTAACGATTTTGAGTGCTTCCGCACAGGCAATAAAAGTCTTACCAGTTCCTGGTAATCCAGATACAATGGTTATTTGATTATTTTTTATTGATTCCACCAATTTTTTTTGGTTTTCGTTTTTACATTTAACGTTAACGAACATTGAGGAAAGGAATTTTTCTTCTTCCTCATTTTTTCTATAGATAAATTCTTCTACTTCCTTAAGATCTTCCTCAGAAAGTTTTCTATTTTTTCTTCTTGACATAATTTAATTTTAACTTTTTTTTATTATTTGTGAATGTTATTCATTTATTTTCTAATCGAATTATAGTTACCTTCAAACCAATCTATAGTTTCTTTTAACCCTTCATATAGTGGTGTAAATTTAAAGTTAGGTAGGTAATTTTTAATTTTTGAATTATCACTTGGTTTTCTAAATTGACCATCAGGTTTTGATGTGTCAAATATGACATTTCCTTTGAAGTTCATTAATTCTACAATAATATCAACGACTTCTTTTATTGATATTTCTTCAGATGTGGTTAAAATAATTGGTTCATTTTCTTCATAACTATTTAATACCCATTCAGTAAGTTTAGACACATCTCTACTAAAAATAAATTCCCTTAGGGGGGTACCGCTACCCCAAATAGAAAAGTCTGTTTTATTTTCCCTAGCCAAATAACATTTATGTATTAATGAAGGTATTACATGACCATTCTCTATGTCATAATTATCTTTTGGACCATATATATTTGTTGGTATCACCGATTTATAGTTAACTCCATATTGTTCATTATACGACTTAATTTGGACATCTACCATTCGTTTCGCATATGCATAGGCATCATTAGAAAAATGGGGTGGACCTAAATGTATTTTCTTTTCAGTTAGTGGATACTCGACATCATCAGGAAACACACATGTAGATAAAAACGCGACCAATTTTTTTACACCAAATAACCTTGCACTTTCAATTATATTTGTGTTCATCATTATATTGTCGTAGAAAAACTCACCCTTATACTTCATATTACTACCAACACCACCTACTTTTGCTGCACAATGTATAATGGCGTCAAAATCATTCATCCCTATTAAAGTATTAACCTCACCAGTAATTCTAAAATCCACATCTTTTGATGTGGGTTTAAAATATTGTTCACCGATAAATTCTGATCCTACTAAACCCCTTCCGCCAGTAATTAATATTTTATTTTCCATAATATTCTAACCAATACTCAATCATTTCATCTAACATTGTTTCAAATGTATATTCTGGTTCCCACATCAATTCCTTTCTTAATTTTGTTGAGTCTCCTTTCAAGTTTTCTAACTCTTCCGGCCTAAAATGTTTTTCATCTACAACAATATAATCTAAATAATTTAAATCTAATGATTTAAAAATATATTCACATAAGTCTTTAACTGAGTGTGAAACTCCTGTAGAACAAACATAATCATCAGGATTTTCAGATTGTAACATCAGCCACATTGCATAAACATAGTCTTTAGCGTGACCCCAATCTCTTGTTGCAGTTAAATTTCCAATATGTAATTTATCTTGTAACCCTAATTTAATCCTAACCGCAGCCTTAACTACCTTATTAGTAACAAAGTTTGTCCCTCTTCTCGGTGATTCGTGATTAAATAGAATACCGTTCCATATTTTCATACCATAAGAATTTCTATAATTTCTACAGATATTATATGAAAATACTTTTGCACACCCATAAGGGGATACTGGATTCATAGGTGTGGTTTCTCTTTGGTATCCATCGGAATCAATGGAATTTCCAAACATTTCAGATGAAGATGCCTGATAAATTTTCGAATGTGGGGATACCATTCTTATCGCCTCTAAAAGATTAAGTGTGCCCACACCAGTAACATTTGCAGTATATATTGGTTGATCGAAACTAATTCTAACGTGTGATTGTGCTGCCAAATTATAAACTTCATCTGGTTGTACTTTAGATAAAATTCTAATTAACGATGCCATATCCGTTAAATCCGCATACTCTAAATTTATTAAATTACCATCTCTTAAAGATTCAATTCTTGATGATTGTGTTTCAGATACTGAGTTTCTTTTCACAGTTCCCCAAACCTCATATCCCTTTTCTAAAAGAAATTCTGCCAAATATGAACCATCTTGCCCATTAATTCCAGTTATAAGTGCTTTTTTCATTTTTTATATTTTTTATTTTTTATTAAAATATTCGTTCCAATAATTATATGTTTTATAATCATCAGGTGTTCCCCAACAAATATAATCCTCAACCTCAAAAACTTTTACTGTTAATCCCATATCTATATTTTGATTTAAAACATCATCAACATAAAATTCGTTATTAGTTCTAATATTTTTTTCTTTATTATTTTTTAAACCATTTAAAAAATATTTTGCCTTCCTAAAAAACATTGTGCCTACTATTGCGTGAGTTGTTAATGGATCATCATAAATGAAATTTTTACACGAAACATGCCTAATGTTATCATCGTCATCAACATCCAACCAAGCATAACTATTCGGATTAAGTTTACTTGTTTGATTGTTTCTAAATGACCAAACTAAAACATCAATACTTTCATCGAATAACATTTCTTGACATTTTTCTACATTGTAATATATACCATTATCACATGCAGATATTAAAATAGGGTTTTCAGGGTTAATAGTACCCATACCTAATTCACAAGTACAGGCTTGTCCTTCGGTAACATAGTCTAATTCAACTACTGAATGATTCGAATAGTATTTTTTTATAATTGAGTTTATGTCAAAGTTATCTGTATGTTCTTTCCTAACAATAAAAATATTATTTTCACAAGTAGGTAAATCTTCTACCGCTTTTATTACCATAGGTTTATCTTCTACATCTATAAATGGTTTTGGGGTTAGGTAACCTTCTTTATAGAATCTATTTCCATTACCCGCCATAGGTAAAATTAATGTAGTATTATTAGGTGTTTTTATCTTTTTCATTTTTTCTTTTTTGAAAAAATTTGACCAAGATTTATAAATTTCTAAATCATAAGGTGTACCCCATTGTAACATTTTTTGAATCTCAAAAATACTTACTTTTAAACCATCTTTAATTAATAAATTATATACTAAACTTACATAATATTCACCATTAATATTTATATCTAAATCGATTAAAATTTTAAAATATTTTTTTAATAACTTACCACTTTTAAAATAATATGTACCATTAGATGCATATTCATTCATTTTGTTTTTAGTAAAAGATTCTTTTTCTTTTATTTGTTCTAAAAACATATTTTTTTCTTTACAAAATGCATAATTATCACCACCCAACATATGGGGGTGAAATCCCTTATAACATGCCATTGCACCATCAGAATTTTTTATTCTCACATCATCTAAAAATTGATTATAATCCCAAACAGTACCATAATCACAATAACTAACAATTACGTCTCTATTATCATCTATTGAATCAAATATTTTGTAAACCGCATCCACAGGACCTTTTCTATTTTCATTTGGTACGGTGAAAATTTTACAGTTCGGAGAAATATTTTTTAGTGTCTGTAATATATTAGTCTCATCAATATGTTTTTGATTACAAATAAATATAACATCATCTGGCCTATTAAACAAATTAACTACATGTTCAATTATTGGTAAGTTATCTACTATTATTAAAGGTTTTGGATTCACATAACCTGCATCTATAAATCTTTTACCCATTCCTGACATAGGAATAATTATTTGTGGTTTTTTCATGGGTGTAATCCTTTAGTTTTTAAATTATACTCACAGTAAGTAATATAATCGGTACAAACACCGTATGGTATTTTATTTTTAAATTTGTTTATATCATCTATATTTAATAATGGTATTATTGTTCTTTCGCAAATATTTAAATTTAGATTGTGAACCCATATTAAATTATTACTGGTTAAAACGTAAGGATCAGAATTGTGACAAAAATATATAAAATTATTTTTATTTTCACTTAATTGTATTGCAGAATCTAAATCTTTACAATGTAACCATAGTTTAGATTTTCTTTTTTCTAACCATAATTCACTAACCACATAATCTGGATTATCGTGACCTAAATAAAATTTATTATCAATGAATCTTATATCCACCTCGACATCATAACCACTAGATAGGGCAATATCAATATATGACGGTGAATTTTCTTTATTAGGTAATGGTTCTTTTATGTTTCCTCTATGTGAAATTAATTTCATATCTCTTCAATTCTTAAAGTTTTATCATCTATAAATAAATCGTAATACGGTTTGTCAACAAATAATTCATGATATTTTACCCCCCACTCATCTAATTGTTTTTTTGTTAAATCATACCAATTTATTTTAGTTCTACTACCTCTAGCCGTCCAATAAACAATAGTATTACCTTCATCGTAAAGTTTGTTTATTTTATCTATATTTTCTTTTATAGGTTGAGCATTAAAATAATTTCTAGGGTGAGGTGTTTCACATATGGTTTCATCAATGTCTACATATATAACTTTCATATTAAAGATTTTCTATATTTTTCGTTTTCATCATTTATTAATTTATTAATATCTAAGTCAGACAAATAAGTCATATTCATTTTATCTACTCCTGATAAAAAAATTTCTGCAGATTTTTCACAAATTTCTGTTGCAACTACACATTCTTCTATTGTCTTTCCACAAGTTATAATACCATGATTTTTTAATAGTATAAGTTTAGGAAAAAATTTTTCACTTTCAATAAATTTATTAACTATATCTTCTATATGATTAAATAATTCTTCTCCAGGATTTGCATATGGTATGACACACGATTTTTTATCATTAAATATTACTTGATCAGGAAACAACCTGTAAACAGAAAAATCATAAATATTGTCTGAACAAAGTATCTTTAGTGTATTTGTTGGGTGAGTATGACACACATAATTTATTTCCTCATGTTTAAGTAAAAATCTATGAAAATTTAATTCCATACTACCTTTTTTACCTAAATTATCTTTTTGGTTACCCAAAAAATCATAACAAACTATATCGTCATCAGTTAAATTGTTTAAAAATGAACCACTACTTTTTATGAAAAATAAGTCTCCTTCTTTTTTTGATATATTCCCCTCTGCACCAACGACAAATTTTTCAATCTTTTTACCTAATAATTTAAGGTCTTTATGTTTATCCATATTAAATGATTTACAACAAAATTAAGTATTTTTTTTAAAAAATAAATAGTATTTTGTCTTTATATTTTGTCATAATTCAGTATTTTTGTTAAATGAAAATATATAAATTAGATGAGATAAAAGAATTTACTAACATTCTAAAAAAAGATAAAAACGATAGGGTTATTAATCTGTACAATTTGAGTGAGTGTCAATTTAATACTGATAAAACATTCTATCCTGATGTGTCTATTTATTCTTATAAAAATAAAAAACACTTTAACCCAATAAACGAAATAGTATTATCACTAGAGAAACAAAGTATAAAAAAAAATACAAATTTAACTGTGAAAAAATATAAATATAATGAAGTAAATCCAGTATTTTATTTCATATATAATACAGAAAATTATTTCCATTTTATTTACGATACTTTACCTTATTTAATTACATTTAAAAAATTAAAAGATACTACACCTGATATTAAATTATTAGTGAATTACCCTAATCAACAAACAAAACATATATATAAATTCGTTTTAGAATTTTTAAGTTTAGTTGGTATTAATTTAGAAGATTTAATATTTGTAAATGATGAAACAGTTTATGAAAATATATTTATTTCTTCTTCTTACACTCACAATGAAAATTCTAATCTACCTCCAAGAGAAGAAGTATATGGTTTTTTTAGATATATAGTTAATTCTAATTTAAGTCACTTTAAAAATGATACCCCTAAAAAGATTTATATTTCGAGAAGAAGTTGGGTACATAACGATTATTCTAACATAGGGACTAATTATACTGCAAAAAGAAAAATGTGTAATGAGGATGAATTAGTAAATTTAATAGAAAAAATGGGGTATGTAGAAATTTTTACTGAAAATTTAAACACTATAGAAAAATTAAATTTATTTTTTAACGCAGAAAGTGTTATTGGGGCGATCGGTGGTGGATTGTGTAATGTTTTATTTTCTAAAGAAGACACTAAGTTGTTAACAATAGTATCCCCAACATTTTTAGATGTCAATCATAGATTTAAATATTCCTTAGATGGGGTATCAAACAATTACTTTTACAATACTACCCATACTGAGGATAGTGAATTTAAAAGTAATATGAGAGTTGAGTGTGAAGAATTATCTATTGTTGGTGAGGTGTCTAAAATCGATGGGGATATGTTATCAATAATTTATTCTGATAATTTAGTGGCTGGTTGGAACAACCAAATAAATTTTAAAAAAACTACAGTTAATTCTAAAAGTTGTAAGAAATTAGATGAAGGATTAAATTCACCATTTTTAATAGATTTAGAGAAAATTAAAAGTTTAATTTTTTAAGGCGCATTATAATAAATATAATATAATCATAAAAATTGTTTAATTTAGGGATATCTATATTTATGTCAACATACTTTTTAAAATCTAACATATAAAAATTATTTTCTACACTAACTTCTATTGAAACTTTTAGATTTTTTAAATCCTCTACTATTGACTTTATATCAAAATTAGATTTTATTAATAACCTTAAAGAAATATTTTTATCCTCAAAATTATTTTCATTTAAATTTTCGTAATAAAAATTTATAATTAAGTCTGATTTTTCTCTCTGGGGATAAATATATTCATAATAATCTTTTCTCCTACTTTCTATTTGTTTTAAAGATATTTCTAAAGTATAACCCCTTTCTTTTGTGTCCCTTTTAATCTTCCAATAGTTCTTTAACTTTTCTTCAGTGTCTATATAAATTTTTAAATCATAAATATTTTCATCATTAGTATATAAACTATGTAAACCACACACAATAATATTATCTGTCGGTTCTACAGTTTGTTTGTCTGTAAATTTACCAGTGGAATGATCATAATCTACATGATAAATTTCTTTACCAATCTTTAAATCAAATATATCTGAGTTCATTTTAGTAATTAAGTTAGCCTCAGGATTTAAATGAGTATATTTTTCCCAATTTGAGTCACCTCTTTCCCATTTATGGTATCTGTCACATTCTAATAAAAATGAATTATAAAAATATTTTTTAAGGGTGTTTGCCAATGTAGTTTTACCAGATCCTGAATCTCCCGCAATTGAGAATACGTTACATTTAGATAGAATTACATTATAATCTAAATCTATTAATTCATATTTTATATTATTATCATTTAAATAATGATAAATTAGTGTTTCAGGTACATTACCATATTTTTCAATTAAGTTGTCTAAATGATTGTAAATACCAAAATAGGTATCCATAATTTTTGATGATCCGTAAGCAAAAATATCACATAAAAATTTATCATCTTTCTTATTTAGTTTACTTATATCGATTTTACTGTCTTTTGGTATATAAATTACATCTTCATCTATTTTTTTAAAAATATCATCTGATAAAATATTTAAATCTGGTCTATATTTAATTACAACATCGTATTTCTGATTTGTTTCATTTAAACTTTTTAGTGTATTTAATTTATAAAATTTTAACCAAGAGTTTTTTACATCGTTAGTCTTTTTATCTGAATTAATTTCATAATTTGGTTCGTGTAGAATAACAGGATTTAATTTATTTATTAAAGAATTAATTAAATCCTCCGTATAATTTAAATATTTGTCATCACTTTCTTCATTTTTTGTTATATGGATATACACGTCAACATTATCAAACCTATTAATGATATTTGATTTAATATTTTCTATGTTTAACTCAAAACTTCTTAAATAACCTGAAATGATTAATGCAACATTCATTAATTATATATTTTTTATTTTGTTATATAATATTTCTAATAATTCTAAACTTATGTTTAGATGATGATTTTCCCCTTCTATTCTAAACTTATCTTTTATAATATCATTTTCAGTAATATCATCCCATATATTAATAAATTTAAAATTATTAATCTTACACATTTTTTCTAATTTAGAATTAAAATATTTATGATTACGATTACGTATTTTGTTTGAATCATTATATATGTGT
>Ga0181357_1000519_pt1 | contig 14686 bp, 15 predicted proteins | sample Fa13VDMM110DN_FD_130094 | JGI IMG/M metagenome (GOLD analysis project Ga0181357, IMG submission 130094) | Freshwater viral communities from Lake Michigan, USA - Fa13.VD.MM110.D.N | ecosystem: Environmental > Aquatic > Freshwater > Lake | place: USA: Michigan | collected 2013-09-24 | reverse complement strand
CAGTACTAGGCTCCATGTGCCTGCTGGGTACTCGCCCTGATAACTTTTGGTCCATTCTGCTCCAGTCCATTCATATTGTGTACCAGTAGTTATGTTGGTCACATACTGCACCGCAGTTTCTCCCGCACTCACAAACGACACACGCCAACGTGCGCCATCCCACTCAATGATGTCATTGGCTGACGCCACCAACGGCTGTCCTGCTGTGCCTGCCCATGCAGCAGGGTTGGCCACATTGTCATAGTTACCAGTGCTTTCGGTCAACAAGTAACGCACACCTGTAACAGGTGACGGCAAGCCATCTCCAGGACCACTGATTAACGGATCAATGATAGCATCAATTGGATTCAGCGTATTCTGTGGTGCTGTGTCCTCGTCAGGAGTGAATATCACCAATCGATCATCGTCTGGATTGATCACAATGGTGCCAATTATGGGCGGACTGTTGCTGTCTGGGGGTGTTTCGACAGGACGATTCAATCTAATCTGGCTGATACCCGGACGCAATACGCCGTAAGCTGAAATCACAGCAGGCCACAGCAGTGGTGAATCTGCTACAATAGCAGTGGGATCTAAATCAGCATAAGCGCCATTTGGCACTATGGTACGAGCCGGCAGCACTTGAATTTGATTGTTGATCACAACCAGTTTGTAACCCCAAGGTGTGAACATGGGACGAGTTCCTAGCAACAGGTCGTTGTTGGTAATGGCATCGGCTGCATCTCCTTGTGCGTCAAAGATGCCGGCAATAATGCGTTCCACCACACCCAGTTTCTTGATCTTGGCTGGAGATGAAATCCATATGGGCATGGAGAATTTGATGCTGGCAATGTCAATGGGATTTTCTGTGTTCATTGGAATGGTTCTTGAACTCCAACTCAACGAATCTAAATACATCACACTCAAACTGGACCAGTCAATGTAGTTGTCTGTGCTTTGCAGTTCTAGCGAAGGATTGAACAGGGTCAAAATTTGCTCAAGTAGTTGCAATTTCTGATTGGTGTTTGATGTCCAGATATCCAGTGTAACACTCAGCTTGTACGGCACAGGCATCAGTCGTTCAATGGTAAATGCATTGCCTTGTGTGGTGTCATATGTTTCTGTTTCGGTATCATAGGTACGTTGGCGTACTGAGAATCTGTCCACAAAAGTAGGATCTTGTATTCTTGGTCTATCGTACTCAAGATTGTTGATGTAGAAAGTCATCAGTGGAGTTGATGGTAATGCGCTGGCTGAGTTTTCTTGAATGATAGTTTGTGCATTGCGGCTGGAGTCGCCATACCGCACAGGCACACGCAACAAGGTAGCCTTGTTTACGCCGTCAGTTTCGTTGCCGTACTCAATTTGGAATCCAGAAAAGATTCTGGTAAATTGCAGCAAGAACCTGCGGATTTGAGCGTCATAAAAAAATTGGGAAACACTCATTGTTTTTTCTCCATGTAAACTCTTTTACCGTCAATGAGTGTCCAAGTTTTCCCTCGGGTGCCATTTAAGATATTCATTCGATCACTTTGTGCTTTCCTTTGCTCTTCGCTATAATGCCAAAGTCCTTTTGTTCCTTTTCTTGGATGGGCTTTTCCCTTCATGGCACCACCATCTCGTCGAGTCCAGGTATCAGTACCTTCAGATCGTCTGCGAGCATGAGCCTGTCTTTGAGACTCTTTCATTTTTTCAATGCTTTCTTTGGCATGAAGTTTATTCCCGCCTGCATTTCTAATATTGTAGCATTCAACTGTTTGTTGATAGTGCTTCAACCATTGTTCTTCTTTGACATTCAGTTCATCAATGGTGGTAGCACTATCAATTACTTCCCAAGCAAAGTTTTCAATACCATGTAATCTCATGCTGTGATACAGGTGGCTGTCCTTGCCTTTATTTGCATCAGCACAGTGTTGATACCATCTCATTTTAGCATTTTTTTGCACAGTCTGACCTATATAAATTTTGTTATTCAACGTGTTGGTAATTTTATAAATGTTCATACATCTATTTATAACAAATGGTAGAAAAATTGTTGCATGTTTATCTTGAATAAGGGGGTGGTGGGTTGGGTGGCAAGAAACCACCTTGGTCACCATTGTCTGCTTTGGGTTTGAGAGCTTGACTCAAGCTCTGACGCTGTGGTACAGCACCCAAGTCATTGGTATTGGTAGTGTATGTATTGTTCACAAAGCCTGATCTCAAAGTTTGATTGGCTGGCCCATTATCTAATTGTGTTCTCACTCGTTCCTCTATTTTTACCCATGTTCTTCCGTTGTAGCGGAACAGTCTGTTGGGTTTGTAATCCAATCTCAAACAGTAATCGCCGCTCACAGCATTGGCCGGAAAACTCACACCAGGTGTGACAGGTAACCCATTGGGTGCAAAGCCATCGCCGGTGAGATAGCCTACAGTGTAGCCATCTGCTCGCGGAGTGATGTTCATGCCGCCTTGTGTGCCATCCACTGTGGTGCCGTCTATTGTGCTCAAACTGGTTGGGTTGGCAGGTTGTCCATCTTCAAGGGTGGCCACAACATAAAACTTTTCAACGTCATAACCACTGAGTGGAACTTCCACATTGGCCTGAGCCAGTATGTCGTCATTGATCTGTTGATCTTTGGGTCGGGTGCTTTGCATGTCAGAGATTGTGGGCGGAGTATACTCAGTCCAATAAGTGGTATCTGTAATTTCTGTGCCAGCAGGCACATTTCTAGTGGCTCGGTAATAAACATCACCGTAGTTCACAATGCTGCCGCTGGGATAGTAATCACCTGGATCCCAAATGTATTCAGACACAAATGGCTTGTCTAGTATGCTGTTGTATTCTTGTGCATTTGTGAGTGGTGTGGCCTTGATGCGCCACAAGTGCGGCAACCAAGTTTGAGAGAAGCCTTCTGACGCAAAGTTAGCATCCTGGATCACATAGTATCTAGGCAAGGCCAAGGGCAAGGCCGCGTTTAGGGGGTTGTAATCTTTCAAGTTTGGCACTTCCATCACATCACCGTTCATGAGCTTACGACCAAACGTATCTATCATGTCGTTGTAGTGAAAGGTCACAAATAAGGTGTCAGAGTTCAAGAACAATCCAAATTGTGTTAGATCAAAATCCACATCCTGTACACGATACACACCACGCATGACGTAGATGTCTGGATCATACACTCTGTCACGATTTTCCAGCAACAGCAAGTCCTGGATGTTTAGTGGACTTTGAGTGTCGTACGTGGGTTGAGTGGCATCAGCATTGCCCGAAAGCGCAGAGTCCTCACCCCCAGTTTGCGGGCCAAGATATTTGTGGATGAAAATGTCGAGGCCACCTACTGTGTACATCTCACTAATAGTGCGGTCAAAAAATTGGTAGTCTCTTGTGCGATTTGGGCGGTATAAACTTAGACGTGGCATAACATATATTTATGGGCAGGTTGACCAATAAATCCTGATCTGTTATACTTTGGTCATGAAAGTAGTAAAACTAAACCGCAGATTCCGTCAATTCAAGCACCACAAACATGTGATTGCTGTGCGATGTGATAGTTGGATGGGAGAAGGCGTGTCTCTTGAAAAAATATGCGATGCCAAACTGGGAGGCCGCGGCTACATGCCCACGAATGACTGGCATGCTTATTTTGGCAAAAACAACGGCCGTGCTAATCGCCCATTTTGGATTTCGTTCCGCAGGGAATCAGATCTTACTTTAGTACTACTTTCTGCCCGATTGACCAATAATGCCTAACATGCTACAATACACACTTGTTCACTACAGGAGCCTGTATGCAAAAGGCAGCAAATTTTGTTGCAAAGTACTCTACTGCTAACAAGTCCAAAGCAGTGGTGCCCTATGACAAAATAAAAGCCACAGAAAAATGGGTGGAGTACAGCCTGGACATTGTGGATATGAATCGTATTTTGATGCAGTCAGACTTTGACACCAAATGGCGTCTAATGGCGGCCTTGGACATTGCAGAGCGCAAAAGAAAGTACATGTACAACCACAAAAACTTCAAACTCAAACGTGCCACGCAATTGTTTGAACTCTGCCGAGATTTACCTGTAAAATAAGTAAGGACACATATGAGCACCACATACAAAATCAAACTGCTAAACCCTCGCAGTGCCGACACCAACATTCTGGGCACAGAGCCAACTTGGCAAATCCAGCCCACTGAGTACAGAAAAACCAAGCTGAGTGAAGCATTCTCCTGGTACAATTATTTTTATGGCAAAAAAGATGCCCGGGACATGATTGTAAACTATTTGGAAACACATGACCGTAAGGCAGATGTGCGACTGCTTAAAGGCATTCCAGATTCAGCTATTCGCTTGACCACGGGCTGGTTGTGTCGCATGAGCATGGTTGGATTGGAACTGTTAGATTCAGAACAACTCAAATTACAAAACCAACTGAAAGAAATACTGCACAGCAAGCAGAACGAAGTTGCGCCCGAAGCAGTAGTGGAAGATGCCACACCAAGAATTACCATTCAAGACCGACTGCGCGAAAAAACAGCAGAGTGCAATGGCGAATTGGAAGGGTTGTTTGATGAGTTCTTGCTGAGCGGCGCTAAAATGACAGCAGATTTTAAACCTGTCACAATCATGCGTGGTCTAAATATTGCACCACAAATGATCAGTCAAATTACAGACAATTGGAAACGCAAACTCACAGAATTTGAGCATGTGGCAGAAGGCAAAGATCCCCAACTGGTGGAAGGCTACAGCCATCTTAGTAAAATTCAACTGCGCAATGTGATCAAGTTTTGCGAAGCTGTGGTCAACGACTGCGGTGCTTATGCGCAGATAAAGAAAGTGGAACGCAAGCCACGCAAAGTAAAGGCAGTGCCACCAGAGAAACGTGCGGCCAAGTTCAAGATTCTGGCAGAGTTTGCAGAACTCAAGCTCAAGAGTTTGCCGGCCGCAAGCCTTGTGGACAAGTCAGAAGCCTGGTTGTATGACAGCAAAAAACGCAAGCTCATTCACCTTGTGGCAGACAGCCACACACAGGCATTCACAATCAAGAACAACTCCGTCATTGGGTACTCAACTGTGGATACCATGCAAAAGACTCTGCGCAAGCCTGCAGAACAACTCAAAGACATCGTAGGCGCAGGCAAACCAGCCGCCCGCAAAGCGTTCAAGGATATCAACACCACAGAAACTGCATGGAATGCCCGTGGCACAGAGAACTTGATCATACTGAAGAGCTGGTAAATAGGAACAATGACGCCTAACAATGCCCGAACCGTTTTTAACAAAATTGAAGTTTACGTCACTAACGTTTGTAATCTAACTTGTGATCAGTGCAATAGATTTAATAATTTTGATTTCAAGGGCTGGCAAAAGTGGAGCGACCATGCTGAGCAATACCGGCAGTGGGCAGAGCTTATTGATCTAAAGGCCATCACTATCATGGGTGGTGAGCCTTTGCTCAATCCCACTATTGTAGAATGGATCCACGGGCTGAATGATGCGTTTGGTATTGAAGTGCAGGTGTTAACCAATGGCACTAGGCTAAATCAAGTTAAGGGTCTGTATGATGCGATAGCACATGCTACTCCCCGGAATGGTATCAAGAATAGCCTTGCTGTAAGTTTGCACAACATGGCAGACCTAGAACAACTGCAAGCAGACATACACCAATTCCTACAAGGTCCAGTAAAGCAAAATACACACAGGCCTGAATTGTGGAAAACTGATTATCAATACTCAGATATCAACGGAGTGTATATAAATGTATACTTTCAAAACAGCTTTGATACATCCACAGTGCAAGTTAACCAAGCAGGGCGTTATGTATTGTTCAACAATGACTCTGCAATCGCACATGGTGCATGCAATTATGTGCGCTTCAAAAGCTATCATTTTATACAGGGCAAACTGTACAAATGCGGCCCTGCGGCACTCTTGCCTCAGTTTGACCTTCAACACAAATTTGATATTTCTGATAGCGACCGAGAGCTACTAAACTCCTACAAGCCGCTTACAGTGGATAACTTTGCTGAATATAAAGATGAGTTTTTAGAAAGCCTAAACAACCCTATTGCTCAGTGTAAGTTTTGTCCTACACATAAAAAAAATGTAGTGATAGCGCCTGTGCGTAAAGGCAGCATTAAACTATAAATATAGCAACGGAGTCCCTATGGCAGAACAGCAAGACACACTTTCTCAGCTCAAACAAAATCTCATTGAGTATGTACAGCTTCAGCTGGGCAGCCAAATCATTGATTTGGAATTGGATCCAGCACACTACGAAGCCGCGTATGCCAAAACAATTGGCACTTACCGACAGCGAGCCAACAATGCCTACGAAGAAAGTTACAGTTTTTTTACCTTGGTCAAAGACGAAAACATCTACACACTGCCTCAGGAAGTGGTAAGTGTACGTCAGTGTTTTCGTAGAACTTTTGGAGATTCTGTTGGCCCCTTTGCCAGTAACTTTGATCCGTTTGCACAGGCATCGATGAATGTGTACTTGATGAACTTCAATGTGGCTGGAGGCCTTGCTACCTATGATTTCTACAGTCAATATGTTGAGTTGGCAGCTAAGATGTTTGGCGGCTTTTTCAATTACACATTCAATCAGGTTACTAAAAAATTACAACTCATGCGTGATCCTAAAAACACCGGTGAAGCTGTGTTGATTTGGACTTATAATTTAAAACCTGAAATTAATCTGCTCAGCGACTTCCAAATTCAACAATGGATAAAAGACTACATGGTGGCCAACTGCAAGATGATCATTGGAGAAGCACGTGAAAAGTTTGGCACTATTGCCGGACCACAAGGCGGTGGTACTCTAAATGGCACTGCCATGAAATCTGAAGCTCAAACCCAAATGGATGGATTGCTTGAGCAACTTAAGATGTATGTAGACGGTTCACAACCCCTGACCTGGGTAATTGGCTAATACACAGTAGACACACTGTCATAAATCTGTTATAATCATCAAATGGACCTGATGATTGATCTTGAGGGCTTGGGAACAGGCCCCGACACTACTATTCTTACCATTGCTGCTCAGGCATTTGATCCGTTTGGTGCTGGCCACTACGAGCAATCTTTCTATGCCAGGATCACACTGGAAAGCCAAGAAACTCGTAGCATACAGCAAGGCACCATAGAATGGTGGGCCACACAACCTGCTGTGGTGCGCGACGAAGCGTTTGCTGAAGAAAACCGCATACCTCTAGACGAAGCCTTGGATGGCTTGGGCCGACTGATTTGGCATGCCAAGCGTGTGTGGGCGCAAGGTCCTACATACGACATGAACATCCTGGAGCATGCCTACAAGAGTTACAACAAACCCTTGCCTTGGCAGTACTACATGGTGCGTGACAGCCGCACAGTGTTTTCATTATGGCCCGAGCAACCCATGCCTCCTACCACACACCATGCACTAGAAGACTGTCGCAGACAAATTGGCATGCTACAAAACACACTTAAATATCTCAACGTTCAGGAGTTAAAATGATCATTGGCATCTGTGGATTCATTGGGTCTGGCAAGGACACCATTGCTGACTATCTGGTAAATTTACATCACTTTCGCAGAGAAAGTTTTGCTTCAACACTGAAAGATGCTGTGGCACAAGTGTTTGGATGGGACAGAACCATGCTGGAAGGACGTACAAAACAAGCTAGAGAATGGCGTGAGCGTGTGGATCCATGGTGGGCAGAACGCCTGGGCATGCCTACACTGACACCACGTTGGATCTTGCAATACTGGGGCACAGAAGTGTGTAGGGCAGGATTCCATGATGACATCTGGATTGCCAGCCTAGAAAACAAACTGCGTCACAGCCAAGATGATGTGGTAATTTCAGACTGTCGTTTTCCTAATGAAATTCTAGCTATTAAAAACACCGGCGGGCGTGTGATACGTGTGGTGCGTGGTGCCGAACCTGCCTGGTATAGTTCAGCTGTAAGCGTTAATCGCGGTGCCAACGGCAATTCAACTTGGGCACTGAGTCAACGTAAGTTAGAAAAACTAGCAATTCATGCGTCAGAAACTGCCTGGGTGGGAACTGAATTTGATGCTGTGCTAGACAACAATGGTACCTTAGATGACCTATATCAGCAGGTCAAGAGTCTGGTTCAAGATCGCCCTGGCGCCACGGAAGATCGCTCTTAGACAGTTCTACTTCGCAGTTTCTACAAACTGACTTGAGGTTTTTCAGTGTGGCATTGTTCAAGTTGCCATCTATGTGATACACAAAGATTTGTGCCGCATACTTGGCTTTAAATCCACAACGATCACAACTCATCTTTTTCTTATAACCTGCTGACTTCCAACGCGGCTCTCTAGGTTTAAGGCCACGTCCTTTTCTAGCACAAGTTTCACACCGCGATCGATAGTGTGTGACGTCGTCACGTTTGTAGTTTACAGCACAAGGGCGTTGATGGCATGCCTGACAAATGGGTCTCATACGGTATTTAGCGGCATGGACCTTGGGCAAAGGTATTCAAAACGGCTGTTTTTTTCAAGGTCTCTATAAATATTAGAACTTGAAAAGGATTCAACCATGGCTCTCATATCACCCGGCGTACAAGTAACAGTAGTTGACGAAAGTCAATATATTCCATCAGCAGTCAACACAGTTCCATACTTCTTGATTGCCACAGCGCAGAACAAAGTTTCTGGCACTGGCGTCGGAGTAGCAGCTGGTACCACAGCAGCTAACGTTAACAAAACATATTTAATCACCAGTCAGCGTGATTTAACAGCCACATTTGGTGTGCCATTCTTCTATAATACCACAACTGGTACTCCAATCAATGGATACGAACTGAACGAATACGGCTTGTTGGCTGCTTACAGCGCATTGGGCATTTCAAATCGTGCCTATGTTCAACGTGTGGATGTGGATTTAACTGCACTTACTGCCAGTTTGAGTCGTCCAACTGGAATACCGGCGGATGGTGCCTATTGGTTAGATACTTCAACTTCTATATGGGGCATACAATCGTGGAATCAAAGCACTGGTGTATTTACTGTGGTTACGCCATTAGTAATTACTGATTCAGCAGACGTCACAACATCTGTCAGCGGCATAACTGGATTTGACATTTATACTCCTCTCTCTACCATAGGCAGCATTGGTGATTATGCTGTGGTTGCATATGGTTCGCAAAACAGTTATGATTTGCACAATGTTGGTTGGTATAAAAATTCCAGTAATATTTGGGTAACTATTGGATCTGCAGAGTGGCAAGCGTCTTGGCCCACAATTCAAGGCAACGTAACCAATCCCACACTCACAGCAGGACAAAGCATTTTTATTAACGGCACGTCAGTTGCTGTTCCTATTTCACCCAACAACAATTTGGCTGGATTTGTGGCTGCGGTTAATTCAGCAGCCATTACAGGAGTAACCGCAGCCGCAGTTAGCAGTCAATTTGTTATCTATGCAGATGATACAGCAACCAATGACGGAAGTACTGCTAGTGGTGGTATTGTTAGTATTATTCCTAATTCCAGTGGTACTGCATTGTGTACCGCCCTTGGCATCAATGCTACAGAATATTTAACTCCAATCTTTTTTGCTGGATACAGTTATCAAGCACCACGTTGGAGAACTTCAGATACTGGTGGTGGCCGACCAACAGGATCTGTATGGAACAATATAAGTCCAGCAAACAATGGTGTTGCACTACAGGTAAAAAAATACAGTGCCGCATTAGGAGAATGGGTACTACAAAGTTGTCCTATATTCACCACTGGCGCTAATGCAGTTTATGCATTAGATCCTTCCGGTGGCGGCAAAAATATCCCAGTTGGAACATTATGGGCACAAGCCGTTGCCAATCTTGGTGAAACAACACCAATTGGGTCGTTTGGATTTGAAATTTATGAGCAGACAGCGTTTGGTCAAACCATAGTCACAGGAGATACTACTCCTGGAGCAAATGGTGACAGTTTGTTTATTGTTGGAAATAAATTTACATTGCAAGGATCTATTCCGGGATCAACAAATGTCAATACCGCTACAGTAACACTAACTGGAACAAGTGTTTCTAGTTTTATCACTGATGTTAGTGCAGCTGGTGTGACATACGTTTCAGCAAGTGTAAACAGTGCAGGAAATATTGTGTTTACTCACAGTCAAGGTGGTATAATGTCCTTGGCTCCAGTGTCTGGGTTTGGAACTCCTGTTACCACTGCTGGATTTACTGATTCTACAACTTTTTGCCGTCCAGCAGTAGCAACACCAACCACTCTAGTTTTGAGCAATTTTTGTACAGCACCAGAGTTTGAATACACCTCTAGTAGCACAGCACCTTTCCAAGATCCTGCAGACGGCAGATTATGGTATTATTCAACTGCTACTCAAGTTGACATCATGATTCAGAACAATGGTGCTTGGTTGGGTTATCAAAACGTTTCTAATGATGTTCGTGGATATGACCTTAGTGGAACCAACGCTTTAGGTCCGATATGCGCTGCCACCGCACCTACAACACAAAATAATGTAGCTCAAAGTGCATTGGTGTATGGAGATTTATGGATTGACACCAGCGACTTGGAAAACTATCCTTTGTTGTATCGTTGGGAAACTGTGAGCGGAGTAGATCAGTGGGTGTCAGTTGATACCACTGACCAAGTCACACAAAATGGTGTGTTGTTTGCTGATGCTCGTTGGGCACCAAATGGCACAACAGATCCTGTTGCAGACCCAATTCCGACTATTGTGAGTTTGCTGACCAGCGACTATTTGGATTTGGATTCACCAGATCCTGCGCTATATCCACAGGGTATGTTGTTGTTCAACACACGTCGTTCGGGTTACAATGTCAAGAGCTATCAAAACAATTACTTTAATGCTACCACATTCCCCGATGACACATTACCAACAGTGACCAGCACATGGCTCACAGCATCTGGTAACAAGCAAAATGGCAGCATGTATGCTGGTCGCTTGGCACAGCGTCAGATGGTTGTGGAAGCACTGAAGTCAGGAATGGACACTAGTCAAGGTGCCAGAGAAGACACTGCACAGTTTACACTGATTGCAACGCCTGCATATCCAGAGTTAATTCCTAACATGATTGCACTCAGCAACGAGCGCAACAACACATTGTTTGTGGTTGGTGACACTCCAATGCGATTGCCGGCAACTGGCACTGATATTACAACTTGGGCTACCAACAACAATGGACTGGGCACAATTGCAGGTGATGGTCAATCTAGTACCAGCAACTATGCTGCTACATTCTACCCAAGCTGTACAACTACAGACTTGAGTGGTAACACAGTTGTAACAGCACCAAGTCACATGATGGTGCGAACAATCATTCGCAGTGACGAAGTGAGTTATCCATGGTTGGCACCAGCTGGCACACGCCGCGGTGTGGTAGACAATGCCACACAAATTGGTTATATTGATGGTGCCACAGGTGAGTTTGAACCAATTGGTGTAAACCAAGGCTTGCGTGATGTACTGTACAGTTTGAATGTCAACCCAATTACATTCATTCCAGGCGTGGGTATTACCAACTTTGGTAACAAAACATCAACCACAACTACCACAGCATTAGATCGTATCAACGTTGCACGCTTGGTTGCGTTCTTGCGTGGACGACTAGAAGAAATTGGTAAACTGTATTTGTTTGAACCTAACGATCAGATCACACGTAATGAAATCACCAACACCTGCAACAGCTTGATGGTTGACTTGATTGCCAAACGTGCTATCTATGACTACTTGGTTGTTTGCGACTTGAGCAATAACACACCAGCTCGTATTGACCGTAATGAATTGTGGGTTGATATTGCGATTGAACCAGTGAAAGCTGTGGAGTTTATCTACATCCCATTGCGTATCAAGAACACTGGAGACATAGCAGCAGGCCTGTAAAAATAGGGTCCTTGGACCCTATTTTTTAACCTCAAGTCTAAGATAAATAAAACTAGGAGATATACACAATGCCAAGTTCATCATTAAACAAAATGACAGTACCGCTTGCAAGCGATCAATCAGCAAGCACCCAAGGTCTGTTAATGCCAAAACTTAGATATCGCTTTAGAGTGATGTTTGAGAATTTGGGAGCAAACGGAGCGCCGACAACAGAATTAACTAAACAAGTAGTGAGCTTTGCCCGTCCTAACTTGAGTTTTGAACCAATCACATTGCCAATTTACAACTCAACATTAAAGTTGGCTGGTCGACACACCTGGGCAGATGTTGCTGTTGAAATTCGTGATGATGCATCAGGAAATGTTTCAAAGTTGATTGGCCAGCAAATCCAAAAACAAATGGACTTCTTGGAAATGAGTTCAGCTGCATCTGGTATTGATTACAAGTTTTTAACAAGATTTGAAATTCTTGACGGTGGCAACGGCGGCACTGATGTAGTAGTGCTTGAATCATGGGAACTGTATGGTTGCTATATTGTGAGTGCTGACTACGGTCCAATGGCTTATGGTACTAACGAAGCTGTAGCAATCACACTGAACATTTCTTATGACAATGCCAACCAAGGCGAGCAAGGTGGTGGCGGTATTGGTGGTGTTATTGGTCGTACTGTAAACGACGTTGTAACAGGTATCGGCTCTAGCCCCTAAGGCATAATCAATGTCTAGCTTCGGCCAGGACTTTCTCAACGGCTTTTTGGCGACAAATTACTTGCGTGATTACACTCACGCAAGTAAAACTTTTCGTACCAATGCCTACGAACTAAAACCCAGATTTAAATTTTTATTCCATGTTCAGTTTACACTGAATGTGGAAGAGATTCAAGCATTAAAAAATTCTAAAATATTTGGTGAAACACAAATTTCAACCATGAGCCTGGCAGTAAAAACTGTTGACTTGCCCAAATATACCGTTGACGTTGCCACATTGAATCAATACAATCGCAAACGTATTGTTCAAACCAAAATTAACTATGATCCAGTAAACATTACATTCCATGATGACGGTGGTGACAACATTCGTGAAATGTGGTATCAGTATTATTCCTATTACTATAAAGATCCGGCACAGCAATACATTTCAAATGCTCCGGTAACCAACGGAGCATTCAATCAGGTACAAACCAAAACAAATGGATTCAGTTACAACAACCGAGACATTTATGAACAAAATCGTGTGGGCAGTGTTAGCGACTGGGGATACATTGGCGAAAACTTTATGGATGGCACACAAACAGCCAGTGGCAAACCTCCATTCTTCAAAGACATACAAATCATTGGATTTGATCAACACAAATATGCTAGATACATTTTGATTAATCCGTTGATTACCAACTGGAACCACGACACTTACGACTACTCACAAGGCAACGGTACCATGCAACATACCATGACCATACGCTACGAAACTGTGAAGTATCTCAATGGTGGCCTTGGTGGCGGCGCAGGAAAAACAGACGTAAACATTGGCTGGCCAGACATCCCACATTATGACACCACTCCAAGTCCGCTATCTCGTGCAGGACTTACTGCCAGCGTCTTTGGTCAAGGTGGCCTGTTGAGTACCGGACAAGGTATTATGGCAGACTTAGAATCAGGATCAGTGGCTGGACTTATTGGTGCTGCACAAAAAGCCGGTGCTACATACAATACATTCAAAGGCAAGAATTTGAAATCAATTGTGCAAAATGAAGCAGTATCACTGGGCAAACAAGCCATTGGTCAGTTTGGACCCAATGCCACTAGATCAGTGATAAACAAGGCGGATGGGTGGGTGTTTCCTACGCAGTCTACACAACGAGCATATACCAAAGCTATAAATGAAGCAGCCGCTACCGGTCAGTCACTTCCAGGACTTATATAATGTCTACAGGTTCAGTAAATTACACCAATACTAATATTGATCAAACTGTAAGAATTTTTGACAATTTTTACAGGTATGATGCCAATGTACCTGCAGCCGAGTATGACATTGTGTTGAGTTATTTCAAACAACAAATGGGTGATGCCAGGGTAGCAGGCAACTTTACTGTGAGTTTGTTTCAGGTAGCCGAGCAAACTAACATTCCTGCACTAACGCTGTTGGATAGTTTTCAAGGTGCAGACTCAATGACCTTGACGCTCAACATGGCTTACTATCTAAACAACATTCGTAGTAGAGCCACATTGCTGGGCGTAAATGCACAACCAGTTCCCAACTACTATGTTGCTAGAACAGTACTACAATGAGCAAGTGGGCACAGGGCGCTTATCAAGTTATTAATCCTAAAAAATATGTAGGGCAAGGCATGCCCAGATATCGATCAGGGTGGGAACATTCATTCATGCGTTTTTGCGATACCAATGACAACATCATGCAATGGGCAAGCGAAAGCATTCGTATACCGTACCTTCATCCCTTAACTGGCAAAATGACCACTTACGTGCCAGATTTTTTGATCACTTACAAAACTCGCGACAACACACTCAAAGCTGAGTTAATTGAAATCAAACCCAAAGGTCAAAGCGCCATTACAGAAGGCCAAAAACCCAGAGACCGTGCTGTGGTAGCTGTAAACTATGCCAAATGGGACGCTGCTACCAAATGGTGCAGAAATCAAGGCCTGACTTTTAGAGTGATCACAGAAGACGATATGTTTAAGAACGGTAAAGCATAGCCACTAAATATGGCATGACCCGTAAACTTGAAGAATTATTCGACCTTCCGCCCACTTCAAAAGAAGTAGATACATCTGTTCCCTCTATTCCAGACAACAGAGAAAAACTTGCAGTAATCAATGACGCAATAGATAAAATTGAT
>Ga0181357_1000518_pt1 | contig 14705 bp, 18 predicted proteins | sample Fa13VDMM110DN_FD_130094 | JGI IMG/M metagenome (GOLD analysis project Ga0181357, IMG submission 130094) | Freshwater viral communities from Lake Michigan, USA - Fa13.VD.MM110.D.N | ecosystem: Environmental > Aquatic > Freshwater > Lake | place: USA: Michigan | collected 2013-09-24 | reverse complement strand
TTAAATGGTCTCCCAGATTATCGTTTACAGAAACAAAATCATTACACAAAACGATGGAATGATATCTACTTGTTTGATAACGGAATGCAATGCTGTACTGCAATGGAGGACATAGAATATGCTAAATGGTTGGATCCCGATGGTGTTCCTGCCTATCGGCATTATACTTAGTCACGGAAAGACTTTAAAAGTACTGGTGGAGTCAAATAGACCCTGATAAAATTTATTATATGAAAATTGCTTTAATCACTGGCATCACTGGACAAGATGGTTCTTATCTTGCAGAATTTCTTTTAGAAAAAGGTTATGAGGTACATGGAATTGTCAGAAGATCCTCCCTCATCAATACTCACAGGATTGATAGGATTTTTGATCGTCTTAGTCTTCATTATGGCGATCTTACTGACTCTACTAATTTAGTCCGAGTTATTCAAAAAGTTCAACCAGATGAGATTTATAATCTAGGTGCTCAAAGTCATGTCAAAGTATCTTTTGAGATGCCTGAATACACTGCTGATGTAGATGCTCTGGGAACTCTTCGTGTGCTAGAAGCAGTGCGTCTTCTGGGTATGGAGAATAAGGTTCGTATTTACCAAGCATCTACTAGTGAATTGTATGGACTGGTTCAAGAAACTCCTCAAAAAGAAACTACACCTTTCTATCCACGTTCTCCATATGGTGTAGCAAAACTTTATGGATATTGGATTGTAAAGAACTATCGTGAGGCATATGGAATGTATGCTTGTAGTGGAATTTTATTCAATCACGAATCTCCAAGAAGAGGTGAGACATTTGTAACTCGTAAGATTACGCAGGGTCTTTCACGTATTTCTAATGGACTTCAAGATTGTCTATATCTTGGTAATCTTGATGCAAAACGTGATTGGGGACATGCAAAAGATTATGTAGAAGCAATGTGGTTAATGCTCCAACAGGATGAGGCAGAAGATTTTGTGATTGCCACTGGTAAGCAATATTCAGTTAAGGATTTTGTGGAAGAAGCAGATGAATATTTTGGTATGAATATTGTGTGGTTGAATGAAGGTTTAGATACAGTTGGTTATGATAGGAATAGTAAAAAAACAGTCATTCGAGTTGATCCTAAATATTTTAGACCTGCTGAAGTGACGACTTTATTAGGTGATGCCTCTAAGGCAAAGGAAAAACTGGGTTGGGAACCTAAGATTTCATTTAAACAATTAGTTGAGGATATGTGCATTTATGGACAATAATATGTTTTATAAAATGGAAAAAAACTCTAGAATTTTTGTTGCTGGTCATCGAGGTTTGGTAGGGTCGGCAATAGTTAGAACTCTTCAAGATAGGGGATATAATAATATTGTAATAAGAACTCGTCAAGAGGTGGATTTGCTAAATCAACCTCAAGTTGAACAATTTTTTAAAACAGAAAATATTGAATATGTGTTTGATGCTGCTGCTCGTGTAGGTGGAATTAATGCTAATAACTCATACTCTGCAGAATTTGTTTATGAAAACATTCAGATTCAAACTAATCTAATTGATTATGCTTGGAAATATGGAGTTAAAAAATTCCTTTTTATTGGATCTGTTTGTATCTATCCTAAGTATGCTGAAGTTCCTGTAAAAGAAGAATCTCTTATGACGGGATATCTTGAACCAACTAATGATGCTTATGCTGTTGCTAAAATATCTGGAATTAAAATGCTTCAGGCATATCATAAACAATATGGATTCAAAAGTGTTTCATTGATGCCATCAAACATCTATGGACCTGGTGATAATTTTCATCCAGAAAATGGGCATGTTATTCCATCGATGATAACTAAGTTTAATAATTCTGATGGTAAAAGGATTGCATTCTGGGGTGATGGAACTCCTATGAGAGAGTTTCTTTACTCTGATGATCTTGCTGATGCTTGTTTATTTGCAATGGACCATTTTGAAAATGCTGAACTTATAAATGTTGGTTCTGGTTGCAATGTGAGCATTAAAGAACTTGCCGAAACAGTTGCCGCAGTTGTTGGATATAATGGGGAAATTGGTTGGGACACTTCTCGACCAAACGGAACTCCCAATCGTCCATTAGATTATTCCAAGATGACTAAACTTGGTTGGAAACCAAAACACAGTTTATTATCTGGACTTGTAAAAGCATATCAATGGTTCACGGAAAATACTTATTACGATTCATTTAAATAATTTTTGGAGATAATAATGTATAACAGACTTTTAAATAGAGAAGATTTGGAATCTTTCAAAGAAGAAATTCAAAAACAGAATTATTCGGAAAGATTTCCACATATGGATCAATGGTATAAGGAAGATGCTATTCTAAAATATTTTTCTGTTCTCAATGAATTTCAATCACTGAAAAAAACAAATTTGAGAGTAGTGGATCTTGGATGTGATAGGGGATGCGTTCCTCATATTATATCAAGTTGGGGAAATGATGTTACGGCTATTGATTTAAATAATATTGATCATTGGTGTACCGGTAGTTTGGTTAAAATGGTTTTGAATGATGCTTTGGTGGAAATGAAAGGCATGAAAGATGCATCAGTAGATGTTTTTACAGATATTTGTGCTGTTACTCATTTCAACACAAACTATACTGACAAAGTTAATAATATTGGATTAAAAGAAGTTTCTGATGAAGTTTATAGAGTTTTAAAAAGTGGCGGAAGATTTATGATATCATCTGATATAGATCTTTCAAAAGAAAAAGGAGAATTTATCTCATCACAAAGTATGATTGATGTTGTAGAATCTTCTGGATTGAAATTAACCTCAAAATATAAAAAAGAGTATGAAAATAGTAATTTTTGTAATCATTACAATGATATGAATTTATACGTCGCTTGTCTTGTATTTGAGAAGTAAATAATGAAAAAAAAGTTTGCAGTATGTTTTTCTGGTTATCCTAGATTTGTAAGAAAGACTTTTGAAAAAATTAAGGAGAATTTTTTGGATGGACTAGGTAGTTATGATATCTTTGCTAATTTTCAGTGGAGAGACGATTGGAAAGAAACAAAAATCCACCATGCCTTTAATGATAAATTTGAAGTGAACGAACTTCGAGATTTTATTGATATCTATACTCCATTAAATGTTAAAAAAATTGAAGTGATAGAACCATATAGTTTTGATGTATCTAATTATGAGAAATTGTCATTAGAACTTGATATGCAATTAACTTTGGAACAAAGTAGAGATCAATTTTATAGATCTAAATGCCAATATCAAGGTATTCTGGATTGTTTAAATCTGATTGAAAATTTTGATGACTATGAATATTTTGTAAGAATGAGAACAGACTTGATTTTTCCAAATAAAATAGATATGAAAAATCTTGAAACTGATTCAATACTTTGTCAAAATGGTTTTGTTGCTGGATGGGATAGACGTTTTTGTGATTGGTTTTTTATTGTTCCCAGACATCAATTGCAGTTTTATAATGACTTGGCAAATCTTGAGGAAGAATATAAAGATGGTATAGTGCATATGCATAAGTTGATAGACAAACTTGGTAAACCATATGGAATGGAAAATCACGAATTTTATGTAGGAGTTCCGACCACCACTAATTATCTTGGTTCTTTACTTAAGGAAATGAAATAGGAGAATTTTATGAAAATTGCTTTATGTTTATCTGGGCAACCAAGATTTGTTACTGAGTGCGCTCCATCAATCCTCCAAAATCTTTGTGATGGATATGATGTCGATGTATTTGCTCATACCTGGTTTGATGAGGAACTTCTAAACAATCCATATAAAGTTGAAAATAATTGGCCTTCTCAGAGAATATCTCCTGAGGCAGTTAATCAAATCAATGAGACATACAACCCAGTTTCACATAAAGTGGAACCCAGTATGAAATTCAAAGACCCCACAATTGATTATTCTGCATCATGGCCAAGATACTGTGGTTGGGGAGAACAAACTGAAGAATTTTATAATTTTATAATTAGCAATCAAATCTCATATTTTTATAGTCTGAATCAAGTTAATATACTTAAAAAACACCATGAATATAAAAATGGATTTAAGTATGATTGGGTAATCAAATGTAGAACAGATTGTATTGTACAATCTAAAGTTGAATTTGAAAAATATAATCCAAACTTAATTAACTACACTGGAATTAACAATCAACCAGATGGAATGATTTGTGATTGGCTTGATTTTGGTGGATCCAAAGTTATGGATGTTTTGATGAGTGCTTTTTCTGTATATGATTTTCCACTTGGAAAATGTATTGAAGATAATAATGGAGCATTTTGTCCAGAATTAGTTCATAGAAAAATGATTGATTTTTTTGGTATAGATAAACAACCACATCCAATTTCTGTTTCTTTGCCCAGATTTTAATAATTATGAATATTCTTATTCCAATGGCTGGTGAAGGAACAAGATTCCCCAGAGATACATATAAAGTTCCAAAACCATTAATTAATATAAATGGAATCCCAATGATTCAGAGAGCAATTGAATCATTGGGATTAGTCGGAATTTATCATTTTGTAATTAGAAAAGATAGCTACTATGATCAAGTATGTTCATTATTACATTCTATTTTTCCAAGTGTAAAAATTATTAGTGTTGATCAAACAACTGAAGGTCCAGCATCGAGTTGCCTTTTGTTTAGGGATTTTATTAATAATGAAGAAGAGTTAGTAATTGCAAACTGCGATCAAATTATGTGGTGGGATGCGGACCTTTTTCTTACAACTGCCAGGTACTATAAGTACGATGGATTGATAGTTACCTACAGCACAAATACCACTAAAAATAGTTATGCAAGTATTGATAGGGGAGGGTTTGTTCAGGAAATAAAAGAAAAGGAAGTTATAAGTGATATCTCACTAAACGGAATTCATTATTGGAGAAAGGGGAAATACTTTGTACAAAGTACTGAAGATATGGTAGAATGTAATGATAGAGCACCTAATGGTGAATTCTATGTTGGTCCAACATATAATCATATGATTAAAAGAGGGTTGAAAGTTGGAATTCATCATATCCCTAATTGGCAACATAATCCTGTAGGAGTTCCTGAAGATTTAGATTCATTTATGAAAAAGTTATGAACGTAACACAAATTAAAGATTATGTGCGGGGGTGGTTTATTGGAAACTTTGAACCCTCTTTATTAAAAACCAAAGATTTTGAGGTGGGGTTACTCACCCATAAAAAAGGTGAGTATTGGGCTCCACACTATCATAAAGAAAGTGTTGAATATAATGTCCTTGTTACTGGAAAAATGACGGTTCAAGGAAAGGTGTTAAATAGTGGAGATGTGTTTGTTTTTCAAAAAGGAGAAATTGCAGATCCAGTCTTTAACGAAGATTGTACATTAGTTGTAGTAAAAGTCCCTTCCATTCCATACGATAAATTTGAGATTGAACAATGAAATTTTTTAGAGACCTGACAGAAGTAGAAAAAAATCGTTGCGTAGTTGCAACATATTATATTGAATCATATAGTGAGGTTGGCGATCTTCGAGATGCTGCCTGGAACCTTGCTATCGGGCAAAGTGTTGGTAATCCAAAGGTTCGTAATCGTTGGGAAAGCGATGAACTTTTTGAATTGTCGTCTTGCGTCATATACGCAGCAGAAGAAGAATTGACTGGAATTTATTCTGGAGAAGTAAAGATTGGATTTCCAAAAGTAAATACTGATTGGGAAGGTGATGGTATCTCTCATCTTCTCTGCCAATTGATGGGAGGTCAATTAGATATTGACGTGTTTAAGGCATGTCGTTTGAAGAAACTTGAATTTCCTGCTGATGTAGAGGCACAGTTTCTTGGACCTAAGCATGGAATTACTGGAGTTCGTAAGTTTACTAATCGTTATGACAAACCACTTTCTGGCGCTATTGTAAAACCAAAGACAGGAATCTCACCACAAACTCTTTCTGAGATGGTGAAAGAACTTCTTGATGGTGGTGTAGATTTCATTAAAGAAGATGAAATTCTGGCAAATCCATCATTCTGCCGTCTTGAAGATCGTGTTGAATTGATTTCAAACATTGTCAATAACTGTGGGAGAAATGTAATTTATACTTTCTGCATCAATGGAGATCATCATACCATTCTTGATCGTGCTCGTTTTGTTGCAGATAATGGTGGTAACGGTATTCACATTAACTTCTGGTCTGGTCTTGGAGTTTATAACTCTGTCCGTAAACTTAATTTACCACTGTTTATTCACTATCAGAAGAGCGGTGATAAGATCCTAACCGATAAGAGACACGCATTTGCGATTGATTGGGATGTTCTTTGCGATCTTGCTGGTCTCTGTGGAGTTGATACTATCCATGCTGGAATGTGGGGTGGATATTTGAGTGATGATGAAAATGAACTTCGTCAAACTATGGAAGTTCTCCATAGACGAAATGTACTTCCAGCATTAAGTTGTGGAATGCATCCTGGCATCGTTAACACCACTGCAGAGAAGTTTGGTACAGATTTTCTTGCTAATTGTGGGGGTGCAATTCATGGGCATCCTGGAGGCACATTATCGGGTGCTTTGGCAATGCGTCAGTCAATTGATAAAACTCCTGGAGAAGAGTTTCGTGCTGCTATTGATAAATGGGGATATGAAACTGGTGGTGGATCTCTTCCTGAATGGATTTTGGACTTTTGAGTTATGAAAATTATTTCTCATCGTGGAAATCTAAGTGGACCTAATCCACTTAGAGAAAATAGTCCAGAATATATTGAAGAAGCATTATCTCAAGGATTTGACGTAGAGATAGATGTGCGGTATAATAAAGATGACAAATGTTTTTATTTGGGACATGACGATACACAATATGTCGTCAGTTTATATTGGTTAAGTCAATATAGAGAAAATTTGTGGGTTCATTGTAAAAATTTAGAAGCACTTTCTGAATTTTCTAAAACCGCATTTAACTATTTTTGGCATGAAACTGATCGTTACACATTGACTAGTAAAGGTATTGGGTGGGTACTGATAGGTCAATATCCATATCCAAACTCTGTAATTGTTTTGCCAGAAAGTATCTCACTTTATACCTTTCCCCATGGAATTGAATATATAAAAAACAGTTATGGAATCTGTACTGATATTCCACTTACATATAAAAAACAACTAACGGAGAATTGACTAATGAAATGGGAAACTGATCTTATCAAAGATATTAGAAGTAATACCATACATGATGACACTGAATCTGGTATAAATCACTTTCTTCATATTTGGCCAGGGATTGAAAATGATCCTGGTGTATTAAATCCATTTGATGGAACAGAATGTAGTGAGTGTAATAAAGAAGCACTACTACAACAGTTCCTTAAAGTTCGTGACAACTGCCAAGCAATTCTTGAAATTGGAATTGGTAGAAATGGTAAAAATTCTTTTGCTCACGTATTCTTTAAAAATAAAAAAGAAGAGACCAAATATATTGGTATTGATATTGAAGACCGTAGTTGGTTGGTTGATTATGGTGAAAACATTTACACCATCCAAGGAAGTAGTTCTAACTATGATGAAAATGTAGAAATTTTCAAGAGAATGGGTGTAGAAAAATTTGACTTTATCTTCATTGACGGAGATCATAGTGTAAATCAAGTATTGCGTGATTGGGAGTATTCAAATCTATTGAATGATGGTGGAATTGTTGGATTCCATGATACTAGTCATCATACTGGACCATATTTGTTTGTAAAAAATCTCAACCCTGATATTTGGGATGTTGTTGAGAATGCTTGCCCCCAAGATTATGGGATTGGATTTGCCACTAAAAAATGAATAATTTGCAAGAATTAAAACAAAATTATAAAGTTATTATTTGGGGATTTAAACCAAACAAGCAAGGAATATATAAAAATACAATTGGATATGTTTGGAATGGATTTTATATGGGTTTTAAAGCATTGGGATTTGAAACCTACTGGTTTTCTGATGAAGACTATGATTCAAATTTAGATTATTCTAACTGTATCTTTATTGCTGAAGCATGGGATAGTAATAATATTCCAATCAATAATACTTCAACCTATTATGTGCATTGTGCTTATGACCCAGCAAAGTATGTTGGTAAGGTGAAGAAATTTATTGATATGAGATATAACCAAAACTTCATGCGTAACCCAAATTATATCTTTGATCGCAATAAAGAAGAAGATGTAAAACTAGGTCCTTGTTGCTACTATCAAGAGTCTACAAATAAAACTATTCATTTAAAGAATGGGCATGTAGATTATGATGTAGAAGACTTTGATAAAATTTATATTAATTGGGCAACTGATTTATTGCCTGAAGAAATGAATGAAGATGATATCTATCTTGATAGAGAAAATCTTGTAGTCTTTCTTGGAACAATTTATTACGATCAATATACTAATGTTCCAGAAATTGAAGAGTTTGCAGAAGTTTGTAAAAAAAATAATATAAACTTTTTAGTAAATCCATATTCATATGGTGCTGATCAAATTTCTGTAAATGATTATATTGCCAATTACAAAAGATCTCTTTTTGGATTAGATCTTAGAGGCAAAGACAATCGGGAAACTGGATATATTCCATGTAGAGTTTTTAAGAATGCAAGTTATGGTCTATTGAGCACTACTAATTCTGAAGAAGTTTATAAGGAAATGGAAGGACACTGCGTGTATAATCCATCAATAACACAATTGTTTTATGATGCAATGGAAAAAAGATCTGATCTTGAGTTCATTAAAAAGTCATTTAACTACGTAAAAGAAAATCATACCTATATCAATAGATGCTCAGATTTACTTAAAATTTTATGAAAGTAGCATTTTGTTTTGCAGGACAACCAAGAGATGTTAAGAATACATTGGATAATATTCTTTGGTCTTGGGGGACTCATCAAGAATTAGATTTTTTTGTTCACACTTGGGTTCCTCCAAAAGAAGGAATTTTCAGAACAGACACTCCATCAGACACTTTTGATGGTAATACTTTAGATTATATTTTAGAAAAGTTGAAACCAAAAAAATATAAGTTTGAAGATCAAATTATATTTGAAAAAGTATACCAAGATTCTAAAACTTGGCCAATTAAAAATTTTTGTATTCCAAATCCATCTCAAAATATTCAATCATTTTTTTATTCTGTCAAAAAATCTAATGATCTAAAAAAAGAATATGAAGTTGAAAATAATTTTGTATATGATTGTGTAATTAGAACTAGGTTTGATTATCTTTTTACAAAACAGTATAATGTATCTGAATATGATTTAGAATATCTTCACATAAAAGATGATTGTTCTCATAGCGATTATTCTATTAATGATCATGTTGCTTTTTCAAATAGTAAAATGATGAATATCTATTCTGACATGTACGATTATCTAGAAATGTGTTATAATGAGGGTGTGGAATTTAATACAGAAGTTATTTGGGGTTATTATCTTAATAAGAAAAAAAATCTTAAAATTTTAAAAACCTTAGGTGGTCATGAATCTTCTTACATGTCTACTTCAAAAGAAAGATGGGGATCTTGGGGAATGTCCACTCAACATAAAACATTAGATCTTAAATGTTAAAACTATGAATTTTAATGCCATTAAGGAACTTATAAATCCAAAAACAGTTATAGATGTGGGAGCAAATACGGGATGGTTTGCTCAAAATTTAGGACAAATTTGTCCAATGGCCAATATTACAATGATTGAAGCAAATCCTAATTGTGAGAATAAATTGTCTGATATTGGATACCCTTATGCCATTGTCGCACTTTCCAATGATGCAAAAGAAAATGTAAAATTTTACATAAACAAAAATGATAATATTTGTTGCGGTGCATCTTTATATAAAGAAGATACCAAGTTTTATGATGATTGTGTGGTGATTGAAGTTGAAACTCACACTCTTGATGAGGGTGAATTGTATCCAGATGGTATTGACCTTTTGAAAATTGATGTTCAGGGATCAGAAAAAGATATTCTTGAAGGATCTTTTGAAACATTAAAAAGAACTAAACATATTTTGTTGGAGTGTTCTTTCTCTAATTATAATTCTGGCGCACCTCAAATTGAAGATGTTGTTGATTTTATTAAAAAAAATGAATTTTATCCTATGGCAATTTTAGAAGAACATTGGTCCAGACCTGGAATTGACTTGCCAGTAAGTGTAGTTCATCAAATTGATGTTTTATTTTCGAACTTTAAGAGTGATAGTTGTAAATTATGTGAAAACCAAATTAAAGACTATCGGCAAAAATATGAAGAAGCAATGAAATGAAAATAGCATTAATTGGTCCAGGAATTATGCCCATTCCCCCAGATGGATGGGGCGCTGTTGAATCTTTGATTTGGGAAATTGCATGTGAACTTGGCGAGAGGGGACATGAAGGAATGATTATTAATCTTGCTGATCCGAATCAAATTTTAAAAACAGTTAACGAAAATGACTTTGATTTTATTCATTTATTTTATGATGTATTTCATCCAATCATGGATACTATTAAAAAAGTATCCCCAAGATCTATAACTGCTATTAGTAGTGCATATCCTTATGTTGATCAATTTCAATTTCATCAAGGAGATGGATATACTGATATCTATAACTGGTTAGTGGACCAGAAAGATCACTACAATTTTTGTCTTTCTGATAAAGATTTACAGACATATGTGAATGGTGGGGCAGAAGTTTCTAAACTTCTTCGTTTAGGTCTTGGATCTCAACATAAAAGTTTTAAGTTTAGTATTGAGTGTGAAAAACAAGATAAAACTTTATACATGGCAAAGATTGAAGTTAGAAAACGTCAGTGGATTTATCAATCAATTGACAGTATTGAATTTGTTGGACGCTATTCTGCAACTACAACTTTTGATAAACTTCATAAAAGTTATATTGGCGAATGGACAACGGAGGAAAAACATGAGAATGTCACCAAATATGCAAACTTGATGCTTCTTTCTGATGGTGAAAATGGAACTCCTTTGGTAATTAAAGAAGCACTTGTTTCTGGTATTGGTGTGGTTTGCTCTAAATACGCTGCATATGATCTTGACGAATCTCTTCCTTTTATTACAGTCATTCCTGATGATAAACTAAATGATCTTGAGTATGTTGAGAATGTCATAAAAGAAAATAGAAATATTTCTATTTCAATGAGAGAAAAAATTCGTGAATATGGAGTTAAAAATTTCTCTTGGGAAACAATTGTTAATCAATATGAAAAAGATATATTTAAAATTATAAAATGAGAATTAGTATCATTGGTCCTGCAACACAAATTCCACCAGTAGGTTGGGGTGCAGTCGAAAGTTTAATCTGGGATTATAAACTTTCATTGGAAGAATTTGGACATAAAGTTCAAATCATAAACATTCCAAACCCAAATGAAATCATTCAACTTGTAAATAATTTCAGACCAGATTTCGTTCATATTAATTATGATGATTGGATTGTTCTTTATCCGTATATTCAATATCCTTGTGCAATAACTTCTCACTTTGGATATATTGAGCGTCATGATATGATGAATGGATATGTAAATATTTTTAAATTATTTCAAGATTATAAACCAAATGTTTTTTGCCTATCCAATAGCATTAAAAAAGTTTATAATTTTTTTGCAGATATTCCAGAAGAAAAATTATACCTTAATCCAAATGGTGTAAATTCTTCTTTATTTAAAAAGACCTATGAACCAAAATATCCAGATAGAAGTATCTATTTGGCTAAGGTAGATTATCGCAAAAGGCAGCATTTATTTCAATCTATTGATTCTCTTTGGTATGCTGGTAATCTTTCAGATTCAAGATTTAGTACAAACAAAAATTATCTGGGTGAATGGGATAAAGATACTCTTCACGATGAGTTGACAAATTATGGAAATCTGGTATTATTGAGTGATGGTGAGGCACATTCTCTAGTATTGATGGAAGCACTTGCTGCAGGACTTGGTATTGTAATCAGTGAATTTGCAACAGCAAATCTTGATTTGGATAAGCAGTTTATTGATGTGATCCCAGAAAATAAAATTAATGATATTGAGTATATTCAAAGTATTATAATTAAAAACAGGGAATATTCAATTCCTCATAGAGGAGAAATTTTAGAGTATTCTAAAAACTTTGAATGGTCTAATATTATAAAAAATTATTACCTTCCAAATATTGAAAAATTGATTAATAAATTATGATTGGATTTAATGCTCTAGGACAATTGGGTAGACTTGGAAATCAAATGTTTCAGTTTGCTTCTCTCAGAGGAGTTGCAAATAAACACGGATATCAATATTGTATTCCCCCAAGTCAAAATAAAGATGAGTGGAAGGACCACCAGTTATTTTTGCCATTTAAGATGGAGAATACTTCTCAATTGAATATTCAATATATTGATATTGATAGACCAATTATTACGGAGTCTTCATTTTCTTTTGATGAAAATATTTTTAATAAATGCCCAGATTGGGTTTCTATTCAGGGATTTTTTCAATCTGAAAAATATTTCAAACATATTGAAGATGAAATTAAAGGAGATTTTCAATTTCGGGATGAGATTTTAGAACCTTGTAAGATGGTCATGTCTCAATTTGATACTGCTCCCATTTCAATTCATGTCCGCAGAACTGATTATATTACAAACCCAAATCATACTGCACTTGGATTCGATTATTATCAAAAAGCATTGGAGCAATTTGATAATGAACTAGTTTTTGTATTTTCTGATGATCCAGAATGGTGTATCGAGCAAGAATTATTTTCTTCTGATAGATTTTTAATTTCTGAAGGAAATACAAACTATGTTGATATGTGCTTAATGACATTGTGCTCTGGTCATATTATTGCAAACTCCTCATTCTCTTGGTGGGGAGCATGGTTGGCAAAAAATAATAAAGTTATAGCACCTTCTGGATGGTTTATGGGTTCTAATAATGAGCACATAGATACTAAAGATCTTATTCCAGAAACTTGGGTGGTTATTTAATGAAAGTTGTAATTTGTTTTGTTGGAACCGGTAAGTATTTAAATTTCTTACCTGCATATTATGAAAATATCCATAAATATTTTCTTCCTAATATTGAGAAGACTTTTTTAGTTTTTACTGATGGTGAAGGTGATTTTCCTGAAGATGTTAAAGTATATAAACAAGAACATCTTGAGTGGCCTTATGTTACTCTAAAAAGATTTGAAATTATTCAAAAGGCAACTGAAGAAATTGAAAAAAATGATTGGTTTGTATTTATTGATGCTGATACTCTGGTAGTCGATACAATTACCGAAGAAGAATTTTTTGATAATACAAAATTATTTTTTGGTGTTCATCATCCATGCCATTTTCTTCAAATGTTACCCCATACCAAATATCCAGGAGCATTTGAAACCAATCCACTATCTCTTTCACACATAACTGAAGAAGATGATTCTTCCGTTTATTACCAGGGATGTTTGTGGGGAGGAAAAGTTCCTGATGTTCTTGATATGATTCAAACACTTGCTGATAGAGTAAATAGTGACCTTGATAATGATATGATTGCGGTCTGGCACGACGAAAGTCATATTAATAAATTTTTTATTGAAAATAGAAAAAATGTGAATATTCTTGGACCAGAATATGCATACCCAGAAGTGTTTTCCGATTGTTGCAAATTTGATCCAAAGATAGTTCACTTAGCAAAAAACAACTCAAAATATCATGTTTAAATTGGTTGATAATAATAAATCTACATATAAACTCAAAGGAATTGGTCCAATATATTACTTAAATCTTGATGGGCAACCAGAAAGAAAGGAATATATGGAAGATCAGTTTAAATATTGGGAGATAGAAAATTATACTCGTATCTCTGCGTATGATGGTCGTGAAGATGATTTAAGTGACATTATTAAGGGTAAATATCCTGATATGATGAGTTCTGGTGAGATTGGATGTACAACTTCTCATCTCAAGGCAATTAAACACTGGATGGAAACCTCTGAGAGTCCCTATGCAATCATTATGGAAGATGATTGCAATTTGGATTTAGTTCGTTTCTGGAATTTTAATTGGAATGATTTTTATGCTCATGTTCCTTATGATTGGGATGTAATACAAATCGCAATTATTTGCACTGGTGATATTCATGTTAAACTTCACAAAAGATTTGTGAATGATTTCTCTACTGCTTGTTACTTAATTAACCGTCATCATGCCGAAAAACTTTTAAAACATCATACCAGAGGTGAAAAATATAAACTTGATAATGGATGTAAACCACGTCCAGTTGCTGACGATTTGATTTACAATTCCGGAAACACATACTCAATTCCACTTTTACTTTATAGAATAGAACTTGGGTCATCAATTCATCCAGAGCATATTGATGCATTTCATAGGGCAAATTATAATGCCCTATCTCAATTCTGGGAACAGAGTGGTGCCAATATTGACATCAAGGACTATATGAACTATGATCCATACTTGGGTCGGATAACCGAAAACTCTGCCGCACAACCCCCACCAGAGGGTTGACAGAAGTTTTACCCCATGCTACAATAAATAGGTTCCTGAGATTCCTGAAAAATCTCTATTAACATTTCACAATAAAAAATTTATGTTTATTCGTTCTTTAATTGCTAGTACTGTTGCTCTGACTGCGGTTGCTCCTGCATTTGCTGCTCCTGTATCCTTCACAGATGTACAACCAACTGACTGGGCATATGGAGCAATCCAAAATCTCAATGCTCGTTATGGATGCCTTGTTGGTTATCCTAATGGCACTCTGAAGCCTGCTGCTGATGC
>Ga0181357_1000515_pt1 | contig 14742 bp, 47 predicted proteins | sample Fa13VDMM110DN_FD_130094 | JGI IMG/M metagenome (GOLD analysis project Ga0181357, IMG submission 130094) | Freshwater viral communities from Lake Michigan, USA - Fa13.VD.MM110.D.N | ecosystem: Environmental > Aquatic > Freshwater > Lake | place: USA: Michigan | collected 2013-09-24 | reverse complement strand
GGGTGGCCGCCTCGTGAAGAAGCCGCTGGGATGGTGCCGCCCGTACCGTCCGGACCTGAATCCCCACAATGGCGCTGACCCTACCGAGCAATAGGTCACCACAACTCAGGTAAATTCAAGGGCACGCTGGGCAACGCTGCAGAATTGCAATGGGAGAATCAAATGTCCACCCACAGCACGATTGGATACGAGACCGAGGACGGCGGATACGTCGGCGTCTACTGCCAGTTCGATGGCTACCCCGACCACATGCTGCCGACGCTGAGGAATACGAGCCTGGACATCATCCGGGCCGAGGTCGAGCGCGCCCTGGTCGAGGGCGGGCTCCGGGGCTTCGAGGAGGGAGCATGGGAGACCTACGGGGACGCTCACGGTGACCGCACCGAGCGCGAGGAGTGGCTCCATGACACGTGGCCGTGCACTGAGAACGAGTACAACTACCGGGTCAGGCTCGACGGCACCGTCGAGTGCATCGATATTAACGGAATCGAGCGGGGGTGAAAAGTGAGGGGTGAGGTCATCGACAGCAACATCGTCCCGGGCTCGCTGATAACCCTCAATCAGCGGCTGAGGTTCACTCCAAAGCAAGTCCGAGAAGCTGATGGGTTTGACCTTAGCAAGCTTCAAGTGCCGGTGTGGCAGGTCGTGAATGGCAAGGCCACGCCGTACGGTTCTGTACCCAGCGGCTCTCTCGCGACTGTGATCGAGCGGTACGAGAATAACGAAGTCACCAAGCTCGAGGTACTCGTCAATGGGACAGCATACCACTGCTACGGCGTCCACGCGGACGTCGTCACTGCGCAGTAATTTTCGCTCTCCTCCTTCCCACTCGCCATCTGCCTGATTACTAGATCTGCGAGGACAAAGAGATGAAGTTCACAGAGATTCTCAGCGCCGTGTCCATTGGACTACTAATCCTCGTGGTTCTGGCATTCACCCTTCGCTCCTGCGCGGACAAGGCCACGGTCCCGATCAAGGACCACGAGGATGCCGATGTTGTCACCCACTATGTCAGTGGCTACTACCTCCACGAGGTCCACCCGAAGCCCGGGGTCACTTGCTTCGTCTACACCACCTACGGCGTCTCTTGTATCAAGGAGTGAACATGAAAATCCTGCTCTTCATCATCGCATGCTCCAAGCCTCGACCGGTCGAGAACCACGGGTGGAGGGAGACTGAATCTCCTCGACCCGACCTCCAGTGTTGGGTGCGGTGGAGCGATCCGGAGACCACCGTCTGCGCCCATTCGCTCACCTCCACCCACGGAGCCTCCCAGTGATCGCTCTGTTTCTCTTCTTCCTCATCACCCTGGCACCCACCTTCCTTGGGATCGCCATGATCCTCGACATGGAGAGCTGAAATGATCGTCATCCTCCTCACCCTCCTCGCCTGCACCGACAACCAGCGCGCCAAGGTCATCGGCGGAACCATGGAGGTGAAGCTCCCCTGCGACCAGGTCGTCTTCGATGTCACCTGGAAGGGTGAGAACCTCTGGTACGCCACTCAACCTCCCCGTCCGGACTGGCGACCGGAGACCAAGCGCTTCGTGGAGTACTCCTCTTACGGTCTCATCGAGGGTGAGGTGATCCTTGTCGAGTCTCGTTGCAACTAACATGCAGAACCACAGCCAAATGCTGGACAAGAACGGAAACCCCGTGAGGGTCGGTGACCGCTGCAAGTTCTATTCCGGTGTCCGATCGGAATGGCTTGATGGCACCGTACGTAGCGTGAAGACTCACTCTTACTATCACGCATTTGAGATGCGAGAAGATGTTTGGGAAGCCAAGGTCGACGACGGCGATCCGGCTAATTCGGAAATCGAGACCAACGGCTTCGGAGTTGCCGCCAGTGTTGATTCCAACGCCATCGAGGTGATCCTTGATTGACCGCAACGATCGTGGTCTCAGGGAATGTCTCTGGTATGAGCTCGACCTCCGCGCACGCATGCGCTGGCTTCCCCACAATCTCATCGCTCACCCCTTGATGACAGTCTTGCCCCTCACTTGGGGGCAGCGATTGCATGACCTCACCCTCCCCAAGGAGCCACCCAATGAGTGACAGCATCACCATCCATGAGTCTCAGTTCCAGAGCCTCGCCATTCGGATCATGGAGAACCTGATCGACACTGGTGTCCTCACGCTCACGCCGCACATCATTGGTGACAGCATCCGAAGCTCGGACGATGAACTCATCGACCACGGGGTGGCGGTCATCAAGCAACTCCTGCACTTCCAGAAGTACGCTCACGAAAACTGGGAGTGGGACCAGGAGGAGACTCACCGCCGCTTCCGGGTCGATGTCTCTGGCGGGGGTGCGCTGTGACGGTCCATGAGAACTACATGCTTGTCCGCGACGACGATGGCTGGAAGATCATCCACCCCAGCCACGGCTCGATTCTAGTCGGGACTGTGGAGTACGATGGGTTCTGCCTGCCAAAGTCGCTTAAGGTCGAGAATGCGGTGGTATACAACGATGAGCTCGGGGACATTGGCGTGCTCGAGGATGTGGACAGTGTCGATGCGGCGATCGAGCTCCTGGAATCTGATGGACACGACTCCAGAGACATCGCAAAGATGAATCCAAGAGTCGAGAAAATTGCGACTTTTGTCTGAACACTTGCGGCATAATTGATTATAAGAGGATAGGAGGCAACATGAGCTGGATCAGCAAGGGAGATCTGCTCCGAGTCAACGGCAAGGTCGTGATCGCCAACAGCAACGACTACACGAAGATGGTGTACGACGACTACGACCGCGAGATCATCGCCGCTGGTGGTGAGGGAGGCTCTGCCGTCGGCTGCGTCAACGTGATGCACACTGATACTGGCATCGTGCAGACGATCCGGTTCGACATGTGCAAGGTCGAGAAGGTTGGTCGAGAATTTCCGTGAGCGATACCCTGTTCCTGGAGGCGAACCCGCTCCCGAACTCGACACTGCTCCACGTCCGGGCAGTCTGGGTTCCAGGCGGTCAGCCCTCCTGGGCATGCCTCCACTGGACTGTCGTGCCCCGTGAGCACTGGCCGGAGGGCTGGCTCCCGCCTGAAGAGTTCCGCTACCAGAAGCCTGAGTACTTTCCAGAGGCAACATGCCCGTTCAGCAAGCGGTAAAGGACGAAAACTACTACCAGAACCTGCTGGTAGCCGGTGACCTTCGATACTGGACAGACGACGCTTGGGTCCCTGACTGGATGCGACTCAAGTCGTGCCTTGTGTTGGAACACCACCCGGGCGGTGACTGCGAGGTGCTTACTGATGGAAAGGTGCTGAACTTCGCGTGGAACTACATCCTCGACAAGACGAGGACAGCAGGAGGTGACGATGTCCAAGGGTAACCGGGCGCAGCGACGCCACCACACTGACGACGGCGAGGAGTGACCCCACGCTGGGCTACGTAGTTCAATCAGATACAACGAAAGACGGGATGGGTATTACCATGGCAAAGTTCCAGAAGGGTGACACAGTTCAATTCAGGGACCCGACGCACGCCAAGTATTGGTTCCTCAAGGAGAATGTCGGCACCGTGGTGGAGACCCAACAGTCCTACCGCTCCCTTGACGAGCTCATGGTTTACGCTAACTTCGGTGGCAAGCGGGTCTACGGGAGCGAGGCTTCGTTCGAGCTCCTCGTGCGCGCGCCCGTTGAACAATCCAGGCGCAGCCAATAGAATCTGTAGGAACTGGAGGCTCACGTGGTTCAGGTCGGCCAGCTGCGAAAGTTCAACCACACAGGCGGCGTCTTCACGGTGGTAGAGCTACAGGGTAAGTTCCATGCGCGTGGTGGCCTCGGCAAGAGGGAGAACTACTATGTGATCCTCGCAGATGGCGAGCTCCAGAGCGGCTGGCCGAAATCTTTGCTCGAGGACGAGTCGAAAATAGTTTCCCAGTCTCCTTCCCACTCTACCCGCAGTTGATTAATAGAATCCTGAGGACATGGAAGCAATGACCACCCACCCAGAATTCTCCACCCGGGTTCTCACGCCCGAAGAGATCGCGGACATCTCTGCACAAGTCCGAACTGGCGACCTCATGGAGAACTTCATGAAGTACATGACCGTGGTCAGTGACGCCCAGTGCCGCGGTCCCGCTGTCATCAATCTCAAGGCCCTCAACCTGGAGGTCTCTTCTGACCTCCTGAAGGTGATTCCCCGATGAAGGGAGAGTTCATCAACGGGTTCCGAATGCGCAAGGGGCTCCAGGGCAACGCGGTCCGCTACGCATGCTACCTGCTCAGTGAGAATCCCGACATGCCCGTGTCTCGATTCGTCGAGGCAGTTGCCACCTTCGCGGACATCTCTCCCGGGAACTCTGGCTGGCTCACGAAGGAGTCCAGTGAATCGAAGTTCCCGACAGGCAAGCTATGGACCCGACGCCGTGAGGGTATACGTGGCTATGTTACCCTGATGCCGGAGGCGATGCCACTGGTCGGCACCCATGTCACCGCAGGCGAGTTCAAGGAGCAGGAGCGCAAGCAAGCGCTGGATTCCCGTGGACTTGAGGTCGGGTCCCTGGTCACCTGGAACGTCGCTTCGTACCCGGGCGGCTGGGGTCGGAATCCGGTCTATACCGAGTCTACGGGAATCCTGGTGAGCCTGTCCACCCGAGGTCGTAAGACCGTAGAAGTAATGCACAATGGCAGGGTCGAGCGAATGGCAATCAACAGTCTCAACAACGTCAACATCAAGGAGTAGACATGAACAAGAACCGCCGTGGCCGCAACCTCACTCTCACCGAGCGCAGCATCCTGTTCGACATGGTCCGCGAGGGCGCACCCCGCGACGAGGTGAACACTGTCCTCGATGAGTGGCAGTGGCGCAATGGCCTCGAGCCACGCGAGATCCCTGAGTCCTCGTACAAGCTCGTCCGAGATCGGTACCTCCCGCTCGTGAATAACCAGCGCGAGCTCGAGGAGATGGTGAAGCGCCCGCCCACGTGGTCGCAGCTCAAGAGCATGCGGGGTGGCAAGTGATCATGCCCTACGATGTCGAGGAGCCGCAGCGTGAAGAGGAGCGCCGACACAAGAATCCTGAAGACTCGCCGGTGAACCCGGACGGCGACGATGAGGAGGACTACGATCACTTCCGGTTTGCTGGGTTCGCGTGGTGAAATAGTTTGAAGGTGGCCTTCCCTTCGGCTGAGACTTGATTAGTAGATTCACGAGGATAAGTCATGAAAATTGGTCGCAAGAACGCAACCATGGCGGCTCTCGTGAAGGTCTCTCCGAAGGCAGGCCACTTCAAGCGAATGTACGTCTACAGGCAGTCCGAGGGCGGCTGGATCTGCGGTGGGGACAGCGTCGAAATAGCCGAAGGCGGCGTTTGGTTCTCGCCCGAGAACGTCATCGCGGTCTTGCCCCTCGAGAGCGGTTATAGCTACAACAACATCGCAGAGGGCACCCTGGTCCAGTACTGGGGTAACCAGATCGGTATCGTCACCAAGCGCCTCGGTGCGAGGTACGAGGTCACGAACACCGAGCGCGGCATGGTGCTGATCGACTGGCAGTCTGTCCACCCTGTCGAGTCGGAGGCGAAGTGATGTTTGAGCTCATCGTGATCTACGCTGCAATGGCAGCCCTGGTGTTCCTGAACGGGAAGTTCGCCTATGAAGCCGCGCGAAACTACCAGCCCGCACGCAAGCGCTACGTCTTCAAGCGCTGGAAGGACCGCAAGTGACTGTACCCATCATGATTTGGACGGTATTCAGCGTCATCGAAGCGTTCGCCGCAATTGCTAGCTCTGACGAGCCAGTGAAACCCAACGTCGTGACCTTCGGATTCTGGATCGCGTCGGTGCTTCTCCTGGTCTACGACTACAACTGGGCGTTCTTTGCGCTAAACATCATGCCAGCGCTGTTGCTATTCGTGCTCGGTGGATTCGACCTGCTGGTCTCGCCACCGGGAAGCGACACTCACCGCCCACAGATGTACATTGCATCCGGCATCATCCGGACGGCATTCATCGTCGCCTGCTGCTACACTAACTGAGGTACCCGTGTTCATCTCCCTGCTACTCTCCCTGTTCATTCCGGAAACCAGCATCGAGCCGATCGTGGTCGTCGCAGAAGAGGACTTCGAGGCCGTGTGGCTCCCGCCCGGCTGGTCGGGTCCCTGGGTCGCGATCCCTGATGGTGACCAGATTGGGCTTGGCCAATAGTCCATACTGGTAGAGGCAAAATCAAGGGCCACGGCGTCAACCCTGCGCCGAGTGGCATAGATAGCTGGTGGAGGTCCAATGAAGCGGATCACGCCAGCAATTCTATTACTCCTGCTGCCGCTGCAGGCCCACGCCTGGGACCAGAGGCCAAACCAGCCGATCGCCCAGTGCGCAGACGACCTGCCCTTTGGCGTGCCGGTCTCGGACAAGAAGAACGTCACGCTCAAGTGCACGGACGGATATGCCCTGCTCCACGACAACGATGCGAGGATCGCGGCGTGGGCTGGATGGACTGTCGCACCCGACGAGGCGCTCGGCTGCGTGCCCCGGGATGATGGGTTCGTCGCAGATGCCGCGATCCCGAAGGGCCAGAGGGCTGAGCCGGGAGACTACGCGAAGTCAGGGTACGACAAGGGCCACATCGTCCCGAATGCCGACCTGAGCTGGAGCAAGCAGACGATGTACGAGTCTTTCCTGATGTCGAACATGAGCCCACAGCTCCCGAATCTCAACCGCGGCGCGTGGAAGTACCTCGAGACCAACGAGCGTACCTGGGCCTGGGCAAGGAAGCACAGCATCACGATCTACGCTGGCAACGTCTACAAGCTCGGCACCAGCAAGACGATCGGCGAGAACAAGGTGGTTGTTCCCGACTCGCTGTACAAGATCCTGATCGACAACGCCACGGGCGAAGTTATGGCTTTCATGTTCCCCCACGTGCAGAAGCAAGAGATCGATCTCAAGGCCAGGCTCACCTCAGTCGCAGCCATCGAGCAGGCGGCTGGCGTGGTATTCCCAGTGCCTGCTGGTCACGACAAGTCGACGGTCGCGAAGGAAGTCTGGCCAGCAGACCAGGGTGACATGGGTGCTGCGAAGAAGACGACCTGCACCGTGAAGACCGTAAAATAAACGCAAGAATCTCCTTCCCACTGTCCCACTGCCAGATTAATAGATCTGAGGAGACAGCAACATGGACTTCTTCATCAACTCCTTCATGACCGTCGTCGGTCTCACCGCTGGCTTCCTGGCCAGCATCGTCATGCTCGTGGTCTGGTCCAAGGTCCTACCCGTCATCCTCGCAAAGGCCATCTGCCTCCTCACCACGAAGGAGTGGCAGGCGAAGCGGTACCGCCGCCTGATTGAGAAGGGCGAGGTCAAGGCTGCCGAGTGGGGCAAGCGCTACGGGTTCCACACCGGCGAGTGAACTACAACTGAGAGGAGGCAACATGCTCAAGGACTGCAAGCACTGTGGCATCGAGTTCAGCGTCAATTCTCCCCGCAAGCGGGAGGTCGGTGGCAAGATCAATGAGTGCGCTGACTGCGTGGAGGATCTCGGTACCGAGACTGCGCCCACCACGGTCGGCGTGATGTCGGGCGAGGGGAAGATCGGGATGGTCACCATCCTCCGCTTCGACGACCCGAAGAACGCGAAAGCCTACATGAAGGCGTGGAAGCACTCCACCGGCCACAACAAGGGCAAGTCCTGCCAGATGGGTTCTACTACAACCCTCAGCATGGACCAGTTCGGAGCCCGCAAGGTCGGAGAGTTTGGTGGCAATCCAAACCACAAGGGACACCGGTGATGGCTAGCTACCTCAACGAATCTCCACTTCAGGCTGCACTTCGTTTCGGTCGTTCTCCGAAGGAGCTGGAAGAGACCCTTGGGATCAAGTCGAAGCGCCATCCCCGGTTCCCGAACCTGGTCCTCTTCGTCTACGACCAGATCGATTCCCCGAAGCTCGACCCTATCGTGCGGTCGGCTCGCGGTCACATACTCGACGAGGACTTCAACTGGGACCACGTCTGCCGCCCCTTCGACCGGTTCCTCAACTGGGGGGAGGGTGTTGATCAGGGCGCTCCGGTCCCCGACATCGGGAGCTCAGTCGTCTTCAAGAAGGAGGACGGCTCCCTCCTCAACATGTGGTTCTACCGGGACGAGTGGCACGTCTCCACCAAGGGTTCCCCGGACGCCGGTGGTCAGGTCGGCGACAATCCGTTCACCTTCGCTGAGCTCTTCTGGCGAGTTTGGAACGACAAGGGACTCTTCGTCCCGGACGTCATTGACCAGGGTCGAACCCTCTCCTTTGAGCTCTGCACCCTTCACAACCGGGTCGTCTGCTCCCAGCCCGTGGAGCGCATCGTCCTCCTCGGTTCCCGCGACAACAACACCGGTCGGGAAATTCGTCCCGCCGCCTATCTCGGCGAAGTGGAGGTCTGCAAGTCCTACGAGCTCGGTAACCTCGATGACATCGAGTCGACCTTCAAGGAGCTTCCTGCCCTCGAGATGGAGGGCTACGTGGTGGCCCAGTTCCTCTCCGACGGTCGGGTGATCCGGGCCAAGGTGAAGCACCCGGGCTACCTCGCCATCCACCACCTGAAGGAGGGCAACTCTAAGAAGCGTCTCCTAGAGCTAGTGCGGACGGGCGAGGAAGGTGAGTTCCTGAGCTACTTCCCGGAGTACGGGCCCCAGTTCGATGAGATCCGCGGGAAGTTCGAGGCGCTCGTGACCGAGCTCGAGACCGCCTATGAGACTAACCGCAGCATCGAGAACCAGAAGGAGTTTGCCCTCCAAGTGAAGGACCTCCGGATGTCGGGCGTGATATTCGGCGTCCGACGGATGGGCGGGACGATCCGTGGTCGACTGGCCGAGGTCCCGATCGATAACCTCGCAATGGCGATTGGGCTGCAAAATACTTTGTGAATCTCCTTCCCACCTGCCACTCGCCGGATTACTAGATCTCACGAGGACAGAGAGATGCGAAACAAGTACGGAAATCCCCACGACCCCCACGATTCCAACAACCGCTCTGCTGGCCGCGTCTACGTCTGGGAGACGGTGGACGTCGACGACCAGGACCGTGGTGCCAACGACGAGGGGTACTACTACGCGTGGTGTGACTCCTGCTGCAAGCGGACCGAGCACGACCGTTACTGCCTGGAGTGCACGTGATCGCCGCCTCTGATTTGGTCTGCACCAAGCTCGGTTGGAGCGGTCCTGGGCTCGTTGTCGAGATCTTGGAGCGCCACCCCCGCCTCGATGAGCAGCAGTTCGAGGCGATCCGGCGAAAGCTCAATCGACCCCACGCCCTGGTGATGTGGTGCGATGCTGGCGAGCGAGAGTGGATCGCGGTGGAAGATCTTAAGAAGTTCAAAACCAACAAGGGAGTGTGAGCCATGGGATACCACAAGGACGTCTACATCGAGGCCTGCGAGGAGCTCGAGAGCGTGCTATACTACTGTGACAGCGACCAGATCGCACGGGTCGAAGCCTTCCTCAAGGGTGAGGTCGAGAACGCGAGGGGAATCCTGAATCTCAGCACTGAGGCACTCATCCTCGACAGCCTCGAGATGTTCCTCGAGGCCTGGGAGCGTTCCAAGTCAGACATCGCCCTCGAGGGCGGTGAGCCCTGGGTCGCGATCGCCTGAGCCATGGAGACCAAGATGCCTCTGATCACTCTCGAAGAGATCGAACTCCAGAATCAGTATCTGTCCGAGAAGATCGATCAGCTCCGACGTGAGATACTGATCGAGGCTCTTGAGCCCCTCGTCGGGCGGCAGGTCGAAGTCACTCGGACATTCAAGGACCCCGCTGACCGCAACAAGAAGGACATCGCTGTCCTTGCCACGGTGGTCGATGGGTACTTTGGACCCAGCGAGGAGCTCGTCCTCGACATCACCTACACTCACCCGTTCAGTGGAAAGGTCGTCAAGACCACCTGCGCCTTCTAGGAGACCTGATGAACACCAACGATATCCTCACCCAGGCCTGTGACCAGCTCATCATCTCGATCGAGGGCCTGAAGAAGGGCAGCGCTCTGCTCAAGATCGGGCTGTTCGGCGGCGAGCTCACGCTCGAGCACCGCCAGGATTGCTGTGAGAGCGTCATGATCGAGGACTTCGAGGGTGACATCGAGGACCTGGTCGGCCACCGGCTCGTCTCTGCCGAGGAGGTCGTCAACGGCGATGGCAAGCGCCACAAGGGTAAGGAGCCCGATTACGGTGAGTCTACGACCTGGACCTTTTACAGGCTCCGCACCACGGGCGGTGACCTCTGGGTCCGCTGGCTCGGTGAGAGCAATGGGTACTACAGCGAGAGGGTGTACGTGAATTGGAAGCCGAACGGCGGGCTGGAAGAGGCCGCATGAGCAACTGAGTTGTGGGTAACCACAAGGTGGAATAAATCAGGGGCCCTGACGCCATACATACATACGGGAAGGCAACAAACCTCCTTCCCGCGTGGCGTCAGCCTGATTACAATCTACTTGGAGAAAGAAAATGATCGTCACCTTCGACTTCGATGACACCCTCCTCTTCCGCTCGATCGAGTTCGACGAGGACGGTGACGTCATCTTTCCACACCAGGCCGTGGGCGACGGTCGCAATCCAGTCGGATTCCGCCACCTGCTGCTCCACATCAACCGCGGAGATAAGGTCCACATCGTCACCTCCCGGCTCAAGGCAAGGCTTTCCGAGGTCGAGGAGTGGCTCTCCAGGTGGGGAGTTCGAAACAAGATCGCAGGTGTCCACGCCACGAACATGCAGTGGAAGGTCTCGAAGCTCATCGAGCTTGGTTCCCAGCGCCACTTTGATGACGACATCGAGGAGCTCAGCCGACTGCCGCCCAGCATCGAGGGCGTCCGCATCAAGCCGCATCCGTCCTGGGGAGAGTGATGCCTGACATCAAGCGCGGGGATCTCGTGGTGATGACCGACTGGGGCATCAGGTCCGGGACTCCCGGAGTGGTGCTCGACTTCGAGTTCTACGACATCAGGCCAGAGGGCTTCACGATCTTCGACATCCTGATCGGTGGCGAGGTCATTGAGGGTGTCGACAGCTCATTCCTGAAGGTGGTGCAGCTTGCACAGTGAGGGTGAACTCCTGGTCATCGACAGTGGAGAGGACAGGCCGCGAGAGCTCATCCTCGTCGACCTGACGATGCAAGAGCAAAGGGGGTTCCGCGTCGGCACCGTCGCCTTGTGCCTCGGTGAGCTCACCACGAAGAAGCCTGGCCTCGAGCGCAAGTTCAAGGTCCTCATCGATGGCTGGATTGGCTGGGCGTATGAGACTGAGCTCCGCCCTCTCCACGAAAATAGATGTTCGACGGGCGGTGTCCAGCCTTCCAGCACCTGATTACTAGATCTCATGAGAGAAGGCGACCTGGTCAAAATCAGCATCCCCGAGGACGCGAAGATCGCTCACACCCGCTACAGCGGACAGATCGGCATGGTATACAAGGTGGTGAACGAGCAGCTCGAGTCCTTCTCGTTCACCACTTACTACGTGCTCGTCAACGGGGTCGTCACGAGCTTTGGTGAGAAGTACCTGGAGGTGGTAAATGCAGAAGGGTGACCTCGTTGAGATCGAGTGCAGCCACGACAATTGCGGTGCCCCCTGGCCGAGGGGTGGTCCGGGCGCCTTCACCTTCGACTCCCCGCATCTCCAGCGCTGGTTCCCGAACGGCACATGTGGTGTCGTCATCGGCAAGACCTGCCCCGATGCGAAGAAGAACGACTGGCACCGGCAGAGCCTGTATGAGATCTTCATCGATGGGGGCATCCACACGATGTTCCGCCGGGACCTTAAGGTCATCGAATGAAGCCCGGTGAGCTCCGCCAGTGGCGCGTCGGCGAGGGAGCGAAGCTCAATGAGCCGTTTCTAGTCGTTGACTTGCATGACGAGGGGACGACGCGCATCCTCGACCGCGGCACTATCTACACAATAGACACCAGAAACATCGAGCGCTTCAGTGAAAAGGTGGAAGATGATTGAGGTCGGTCAGCTTCGGAAGATCGTGGACGAGGACGGCATCATGATCGGCATCTTGGGCGGTGACCTGCTGCTTGTGGTCAGTTTCAAACCGCTGTACCCGATGGTCGAAGTCCTCATGCAGAACGGCATGACCAGGAGGTTCAGCGACCGCTGGATGAGCCGCCACACCGTGGTGGTAGATGGTTAGCCTCGGCCAGCTCCGCAGGTGGACCCACGCTCGGGTTCCAGTTCCCGAGGAGTGGTGGAACAAGACTTTCATCGTGGTCAGAGAGCGCCCTCACCTCATCCGCCGAGACGGCTCGAAGCTGAGCTCCTGGGACATCTTCATCGACGGCCAGGTCGACACGCACTGGCATGAATCCAATCTCGATCAGATGAGCGAAGTGATCGATGAAAGTGGGTGATCTCGTGATGCCCCACCGGCTGACCACCGTGACCGAGAACATGAATCCCACCTTCACCAGCAGGGGCCGTTCGCGGACATGGGCGCCCGACCAAGCAGTCATGGTGGTCGATGTCGGCACCAGGTTGGTCGGTCGATCCGAAGTGCTGAAACTCCAGCTCCTGATCGACGGCGAGCTGTGGTGGATCGGTGCTGGGAGCGCAAAGCCTGCGGAGAAGAAGAGTGGACAGTCTTGAGCCCGGCCAGCTCCGTCGCTGGAAGTACGCCATGAACACGCCCATAAACTCAAAACGCATGGGCAAGGTAATCCTGGTGATCGCCGAAGTCCACGACCACGGTGGCGGGGGCGGAGTCTGGGAGGTGCTGGAAGAGGGCGTGAAAAAGTATCTCAACCGGAATACCATTGAGAAATGGAGCGAGCCAGCGAATGGATGAGATCGAGGTTGGACAGCTGCGCCAGTGGTCTGGCTCTGGCGGCCGTGAGCTCTTCATCGTTGTCGATGCTGGACCCACTTGGAATGGCGTGTCCACGTGGTACATCTTGGGTCGCCATGGCTCCCAAGTAAAGTTCACCAGCAGGACCCTGCTGCTCGAGAGCGAGGTGATCAATGAAGCCCGGTGATCTCGTCCAGGTCAGAGTTCCCAACGGTTGGGTGGACTATGACAGCATCGACGGTCAGGTGGGTCTCCTCCTCGAGATCAGGCCCATCGAGTATCCCGTTAGCGTCCGTGAACAGCACGACTACATCGTCCTCGTGGGCGGGAGAACTCTGTCTCTGAAGAAGCGCATTCTGGGTCGCGCCCGTGGTGATCAGTGAAACCCGGTGATCTCGTCCGCCTGATTCCCGATGAGGATGACGAGCCTGATCGCTACGATGGCCTCGTGGGTCTGGTCCTTGGTGAGGCAGATGTTGTTCTTCCTGACGCTCTCAAGCACAAAGTGAGGTTCTTCTGGATCATGGTCAATGGGAGTCCCCACTGGCGCATGCCTGAGGACCGTCTCGAGGTGATCGATGAAACCGGGTGACCTCGTGCGGCTCAACAACCAGGGAAACTCTATCTGCATCGCGCCGGCCCCCAACCGCAGTGAACAGTGGGCAAAGCACACCTATCTATCCGGAACCCTTGCGGTCATCGTTGAGGTCAGTGAGGTCGGAGCAGATGGTCCAGGGATGGAGACCTGGGCCCTGGTGATGGTCGGCGAGGTGATCGGCTATGTCTGGCTCTACGAGCTCGAGCTTGTCAGTGCGGCCTGAGCCCGGTCAGCTCTGGCTGTGGCGTGAGACCGCCGGAAGCCGGGGTGAGGTGTTCCTCGTCACTGGTCTCTTCGAGCCAAACAGGGACGGCGAGGTCTTTGTGGTATATCTCATGAGAGGCGAGGAGGGCTGGGACGACATCGACTGGATCACGTCGCACGGGGAGCTCATCAGTGAAGCTCCTCCGTAGTATACACATGTGGCTCCACGTCAGATTCGCAGGGCACTATCCAATCGGAACCCTGGTTCGATTCAGGCCAGTGGGTGACTCCCTTGGCGGTCTCTATTGGCCTCACAGGGGAGAACCCGCAGAGCGGTCCATGGGCATCGTGGTCGGCGCGTGGCGGGCGAACAAGCACCCGTTCCCACCTGGAATGCTGCTCAAGGGGAGCATCGTCCTCATCGATGGGAAGCCGCGAGAGCTAGACAATTGGGACCTCGAGGCCGTGGAAATGTGAGGAAATAGTTTGGCCAATGGGTGTCCACAGCCGGTGCGGTGAATTATAAGATCTGAGAGGAAAGAAGCAATAGACTACATCATCAACGGCTTCTTGGCTTGCATCGGCGCTTTGGCCGCCCTCGGCATCTTGGCGATGGCTTGGTTCATCTGGCCCTACATCATGATCGTCGTGCTCCGCCTGTTCAGCACCAAAGCGTGGCAGGCCAAGATGATCGACGATCTGAAGAAAGACAGCAAGTGGAGCCCCTTCCAGAAGCAGAAGATCCTGCAGCTTCTACACGCCGTGCGCTGGCACGAGAACAAGGAGTCCTGAGATGACGCGTAAGTTCACCAACAAGCTCCTCGAGGCAGTCGACGAGGGCATCATCGACGCGAGGCAGCTCGCGGCAAACCTGCTCGGCTACATGAGTGAGCACGAGGTCGAGGACTTCTCCCGTGCTGAGGGCTACTTCAGCCACGAGCTCGACGGCGATGGGAACGAGGCAGAGGAAGACGATGACGACTGGATCTGCGAGGGAGCTCCTTGATCTCGCAGGGAGACCTCGTCACTGCCCCGTGGTACAACTGGGACAAGGACTGGGACCAGCCAAACCTGCCGCGATTCTCCCTGCGCTCTGGAATCGTGATCGAGCGCGGCGCGGTCGGGTACCTCACTGTGATGTGGTCGGGCGGCAAGGTTGAATCCCTGTGGTCAGAGGACGACCT
>Ga0181357_1000513_pt1 | contig 14750 bp, 28 predicted proteins | sample Fa13VDMM110DN_FD_130094 | JGI IMG/M metagenome (GOLD analysis project Ga0181357, IMG submission 130094) | Freshwater viral communities from Lake Michigan, USA - Fa13.VD.MM110.D.N | ecosystem: Environmental > Aquatic > Freshwater > Lake | place: USA: Michigan | collected 2013-09-24 | reverse complement strand
CAACTGCAGTATCAGTTGGATGTGATAGAAAAAGAAATACAGAATTTAATTTCAAAGAGATCTAAATTAGAACTTAGTTTGGCAGAATCAGTTATTAATGAAAATCATATTTCAGAACCATATATATTTCAGGTAGGTGATATAGTTCGCAATGTTAATCCTCAATGTAATCATTATGGTTCAACTGGAATTGTAAATGCCATTCAAGCATTAGACGGTGATATGGGTAACATTGTGAAATACATTGTTACAAATTTCGGTGATACATTTAAACCAGGAATGACTTTAATGAAAACACCAGACCAGTTAGAACTTATGGACGATATAAATGAATCTGGTTCTATCAATGAATATGGAGCTACTCCGTCAAAAAAAAACTGGTTAGGCTGGTTCGTTCTAAACGCAAATCTTCACGGTGATTTAACGCATTGGAAAAAAGGTGAATTAATTAAAGCATATAAATCTGATGAAAAGGGGTATGTCTTCATATATACCGGTGATTATAATTACGAAGCTTATGATGATATAGCTCAATCAGACTTTAATAGAATTGCGACCTCTTTAGATCCAACCAAACATAAAAAGTCTTACAACTATGTAAAAAAATTAGAAAAATTAAACCGATTGAAAGACTACGAAGTTATAAACTAAAACACACAAATGCCAATACAATACATGACAGAAAAATATATTGATAACATGGTAGATGATATATATGTCATCATAACAAAACGTGGAAATTGGCCTAACGAGTTTGATGCTGATGATAAGCTCAAATTTCTAAAAACAATTCAAATGTTTTATGAAAATAAAGATACACAAGATGGGTATGTACGATGCGCTAAGATACAGAAGATGATACGTATCATCAATGTATATAAGACACGATTACAGTCATTATCAAGTGGTAGTCTAAACACATCTGATAACTAGTTCATGCCATTAAATAAATCTGGTTCTCGTAAACAATTAGAAATATATCTTCTCAATGATAATGACATGTCATTTTCACATGTGATAAAGTCGTTAACAAATTCATTGCCAGAATGCTCGAGTATACGTGCAGAACAAATTGCCGCCATAACACATAATACCGGTAAGTGTCATATATACACTGGCAAAGTAAATGTTGCTTTACTAATACAGAAGATGTTATTGTTACATAAATTAAAAATTGTAACAAAGTTTAAGTAAAATTAGGATCTTTGCAAAATAGTTTTTATATTTAATTAAAATAATAAAATGAATACAAACGTTATAGTTACATTAGCAGTCGATGGATTGCATAAATGGCCGGATGCAAAGAATATGTTTCCGGAAGTAGGATTCTTGTCTGATCTACATCGACATATGTTTCATATCACATTGAAAAAACAAGTGTTTCATGATGATAGAGATATAGAATTCATCATGTTTAAACGTGATGTGCAAAATTATCTAACTGATATATATTATCGAGATGATTATCGATGTTACATGTTTGGATCTCATTCATGTGAAATGATTGCAAAAGAACTATTGCAAAAATTCAATTGTGTTTATGTGTCAGTCTGGGAAGACAATGAAAATGGCGCGGAGTGTTATATTTAATAAAAAGGAGAAAGTTATGAACTATACATCTGAAATTATCGAAGATTGGTTTTTGTCATTGAAATCAAATAATGTAGGGGTACAACCAAAAGCAACGACATTATTAAAAAATGTACTTGATCGATACGACATTAAACCAAGATCAAAAGATATTTGGAAAGAGTTTATGTCTGTACAGGCTGGAGAATTTGATGCATGGTATTTTTCATTGACGTCGGAACAGCAGGCAGAATTCAATCTAATGCGTAGCAGAGCTCGTGTAATGCAAGGCCCGGGATTTTTTAATGGCAAAGAAATTTTAAAAGGGTAAAATGACGTTCAAGCCTGGCGAAGGAAGACCACCTATTAATCTCTCTGAATCAGAGATACGATACGCCATGGCTAACACTAAATCATGTTTAGCTGCTGCAAGGTTTCTTAATATATCATATGAATCATTTCGAAAATATTCATTGTTGTATGTGGATCGTGAAACAGGTAAAACATTATTTAAGCTACATAAGAACTCAGCTGGTATAGGAATTCCTAAAAGTACAAAATTAAAACTTAATGGCGCCTATGGTCTACATGATATACTAGACGGTAAACATCCTAACTACAATGCTAAAAAACTTAAATCTAGACTACTACGATCAGGTGAAGTTGAAGAGAAATGTGAATGTTGTGGATTTGATGAACGTAGAGTTGATGATTACACAGTACCATTGATATTGGATTGGATTGACTGCGACCGTACAAATCACAAAAGAGAAAATCTTCAGTTCTTATGCTACAATTGTTATTATCTGCAGGTAGGAAATCCATTAGGAGGCAGACGCAGACAACATATAATTATCTAATGGTCCCATCGTCTAACGGTTAGGACGCCAGGTTTTCATCCTGGAAATCGGAGTTCGATTCTCCGTGGGACTACAATTGGCTTCGTAGCTCAACTGTATAGAGCACCACATTACGGCTGTGGAGGTTTAAGGTTAGAATCCTTACGAGGTCACAAATATTATCCAATACTAAATTAACTGTAACATTTCTGAAAAAAAGTTACTCAAAAGGTTGGTTCGCGTTGATTTATTACTTATCTTTAAGTATAAATAAAAAAAAGAAATATGATACAAACAATTTTATTAATGATCGGGGCTAGCCTAATACTTGGTGTTTGGATTGCTGCAACAGTGCTACTTGTAACCACATTGATACAGATGATCAAAGAATAGATTGTCTATTTAATGTAAAAAACTTACCTAAAAGGTTGTTTAATTGAGAAATAATTATTATCTTTATATAAATTAAAAAATAAAAAAAAGTATGAAAATTAAAATTAACTTGAAACCGGTTTTTAAAAACGGAAAGTACAGTGTAGAGCATTTAAACGGTGTTAGTAGTGATATTTATGTTAGAGAGGACATGATTCATTTAGCATTTACAAATAATCAGTATATTGTATATGATCCAGAAAATGAAAAATGTCGTCGTGTTAATATGGATAAAATAATCATGGATGCAGAAGTAATACCTAAAGAGATAATGCCTGCAAAGGAAATAGATCCTGTTTTAAGTTTCATTCATAATGATGCCGTAGGCCTAAAACCTAAACAGTTGATGATGTCTGATCTTAAATGGAAGTATCTAATCAGATCAGCCGTTAGAGGTAAAAACATCATGATGACCGGTGCTGCGGGTTGTGGTAAAACAATGGCGGCTAAGATGGTTGTTGAAGCATTAGATCGACCGCATTTCTATTTTAATTTAGGAGCTACTCAAGATCCTCGAGGTACATTGATAGGTAATACTCATTTCAAAAAAGATAATGGTACTGTTTTTCATGAATCAGTATTTGTTAAAGCTATTCAGACTAAAGACTCAATAATATTGTTAGATGAGATATCTAGAGCACATCCAGAGGCCTGGAACATTCTAATGACTGTGTTGGATCAAGGACAGAGATATCTTAGATTAGATGAACATGAAGATGCTCCTACCATACCAGTAGCCGAAGGTGTTACATTCATTGCAACTGCTAACATTGGTAATGAATATACTGCGACTAGGGCAATGGACCGTGCATTAGTGGATCGATTTGTAATAATGGAAATGGAATCATTAACTAAAGATGATGAATCTACATTGTTATTCAATACATATCCAAATTTATCATTGAAGTCATGTGAAGCCATTGCTGAAATAGCATCCATAACCAGAATAGATGTTAGGTCAGAAAATCCTAAACTTACTACATCAATGAGTACTCGTCTATCAATTGAATTAGCTGGTTTGTTAGATGATGGGTTTACATTGGAAGAAGGAGCTGAGGTTGCAATATATCCATTCTTTGATAATGATGGCGGTGTAGATTCGGAACGAACATTTATGAAGCAATTGGTACAAAAATATGGTACGGGCGGAGAGGCTGATATTTTTAATACCGATCAGGAGCAGGAGATGCCATCATAATAACAATGGGGCGTAAGCCCTTTTTTTTTAACTTAATATATAAAGTGAAACATGGGAAAACGAGGAACATATCATGGAACATCGCCGACGGACAAATCTATCAATGCTATGGATAAGTTTATCCAGAAAAGCGACCGTATACAACGGTTAAAGGACCAATCGAATAATAGTATATCTGCCGGAGACTTACAACGTAATGAGCTGAAATCTCAACTAGATTATTACGCCAATAGAACATCAGCCGATATATTTAATGAACGGTACCCATCATATTCATATTGGATCGATGCTGTACAGTTAAAATCAGGTGTGTATCCTGTAACATTTTATGAATGGATCGTCAAGCATCGTACAATGTTACAAGAGATGTTTGATAATAAAACATCTGTACATGATACAGTATTTCATTTGAAAAAGTTGGGAATTTATTAAAAAAAGCTTCAATAAAATTTGGTAGTTTGAAATATTATACTTATCTTTATTTATAGAAATTAAAATTAATATATGAGCAAGTTTAATGATTATTCTAGATATTGGCTAGAAACAGAATCCTTTGATACAGATAATACTCGAACAGTTAGTGGTAAAAATGTTGTTAAATTAAATGCATATCGTAATGCAATATCTAACTTTGTACGTATTGTAACCGGCCGGTCTGACATAGGTGTTAAATTTTCTGGTAAAGATTCGTATACCGATGGTAAGACTGTTACGATTGGTACAAATCTTAATGATAAAGAATTTGACCCCGCTGTAGGATTAGCATTACATGAAGGCTCGCATATCAAACTAACTAATTTTGGATTGTTACGAGAGTTGCCGGCTTGGATTGCAAAACATGATCTTGATGTCATTGTTTATACAGCAAAACATCAGCTTGAAGATAGATGGATAGCAGCAGATCATATATCTAATAGATTGAAAGACCTACTAAATATTGTAGAAGATAGGCGAATTGATAACTATGTGTATACATCCGCGCCAGGATATCAAGGTTATTATCAATCATTATATGATAAATACTTTAACTCTAAAATCATAGACAAAGGATTACAATCAACGGAATATCGAACAACAGATTGGGATTCATATATGTTTCGAATAATAAACATTACTAATTCAAAACGTGATCTAAATGCATTACCAGGGTTACGTGATATATGGAATACTTTAGATCTTAAAAACATTGCTAGACTCCAATCAACGGAGGAGGCATTGGAAATTGCCTGGAAGATCTTTTGTATCATAGAAAAACATATACCAGTTACATCCACCAAAAAAAATGACCAGGATGAAACATCTGATGAATCTGATGAATCTAATGATGAGAATAGTAAGGATGGTAAGGATGACAATTCTAATAATGATGATGATCCCAATAAAAATGTTACTAGCCCCGAATATAAAGATGATGCTGATATCGAGGATGTACCGGCCATCAAGTATGAAGAATTATCTGATAAAATGAAAGATCGATTATCTAAAGCATATGATGCTCAAAAAGAATTTATTGATGGTGAAATTAAAAAAACTAACGCTAGTAGGACATTAGAAAAAATGTTGAATGCCATGGAAAATGCCGGCATTACCGAAGAACAAGTTAGCATGGAAGGTAACGTAACACCGATTCCTGTGATAGTAATTCGAGAGTTCAATTCAAAACTAGTTAACAACATTGAATGTGATATGTGGATCACTCCGAATAAGTGGAATATGCAATCTCTAGAAAAGAACACCGAATCTGTCAATCGTGGTTTACAGTTAGGAACAGTGTTGGGTAAAAAACTTAAAGTGCGAGCAGAAGAACGAAATATCAAATTTAATCGTCAATACAGTGGTAAGCTTGATAAACGTATGATATCAGCATGTGGGTATGGATTGGAATCTATATTTGAACGTATTGAATCATTTAGTTATAATCCAGGTACAATACATATTAGTATTGATAACAGTGGATCGATGAGTGGTACAAAGTTTACTCAATCAATCGTAACGGCAGTAGCCATTGCTAAAGCATGTACAATGATTGAACATATGGATTGTCAGATTAGTTTTAGATCATCTGGTCGATTCGGAGGTAATCATAGTGATGCAGCTTTAATGTTAATTGCATATGATAGTCGTAAACATGGACTATCTCATTTACGAACGATGTTGCCATATGTATCAACAGCATCCACTACTCCAGAAGGCCTTTGTTTTGATGCTTATATGAAAGAACTATTGAAAGATGCTCGAGGTAAAGATGCATATTTTCTTAATTTTAGTGATGGTGAGCCATCTCATAAAAGATACTATGGACATTTAGCTTATAGACATACAAGATCTCAAATCAATAAAATGAAAGCTGAAAAGATTAATGTCATTAGTTACTTCATTTCATCTTCCATCAGAGAAACGCCATCGATGGCAAATTTTCGGATGATGTATGGTAAAGATTCTCAGCAAATCAACGTTGGAAATATGAATGAAGTTGCTAAATCTATCAATCGTAAATTCCTAGAAGTATCGGCATCATAACATATTTATTCATAATATGAAACAAGATACCATCAAATCAAATATTGGAGTGACTCGCAAATTTCAAAAGGAACAAGGATATTTTGATGGTCGATTTGTTGAACGAAAAGAGCCATCAAAAAAGTTATATACACGCAAACGAAAGCATACACGTACAAATGATTAACAATTATACTATTTATTATATTCTTACTGGAATAATTATAGCTGCCATCGTTGAACATGGATATGAGCGCCGGCGCAATGGTGACATGTCATTTCAATTTAAAGGACCAGAATTGAACTGGACATCACGTATAATGACATTAGCATTATGGCCTATAATTACTATGTTGGCAGTGATATTGATAGTTAAGGAACATATGAACAAAAACAATAAGGATACAAATGGGAACTGAAAATATACATAAAATATCACCTAAAACTGATATTAAATTTTCAATTACATTATCAGAAGAACAAAAAGCAGCTAAAGCTAAGATTATTGAAACGCCTTTCAGTTTTATACTAGGCAAGGCAGGCTCTGGCAAAACCTTGTTGGCAGTGCAGATAGCATTGGACATGTATTTTAAACGTAAAATAAACAAGATCATAATTACTCGTCCAACAGTTTCCAATGAAGACAATGGATTTCTGCCAGGATCATTAGCAGAGAAAATGGACCCATGGTTAGTTCCTATCAGATCAAATATGCGTAAGGTGTATAATAAGTCTGACATTTTGGATAAAATGGAAAAGGAAGAAAACATTGAATTGGTGTCATTGGCACATTTTCGGGGCCGTACATTTGATAACGCTGTTTGCATTGTAGATGAATTTCAAAACTTAACTAAACAACAATTGCAAATGGTGGTGTCACGTTTAGGAAAATCATCAATCATGATATTGACAGGTGACCGGTATCAAATTGATTTGAAGTTTGCAAATGATTCTGCTATGCATGAAGTCCCAAAACTAAAACCATCAAAATTTGTCAATGAAATCATTCTTACTGATAATCATAGGCATGAGGCATTAGCTGAAATTTTGTCATTGTTAAATGAAAAATATTAAGTATGATTGAAGTTCTTGGATGGATAAGTACATTACTTGTTCTTGCCGGTTACATTGCTAACGCCCGAGGTTTACGGCGTACTGCTATGATTGCATGGATTACCGGTGACATTGGTTGGATATTATATGACATATACATTTGCAATGTCAGCCATATGGTATTGAGTTTTGTCATCATATCAATTAACATTTATGGTATTTTACGATCTAAAAAAGTTTAAACTTTTCAATGAAAAGATTTGGTACTTTGCAAAATTCTTCTTATATTTATATAAAATTAAAAGTATATGAAACGATTTAATCAGATTACAGCATGGTTTGCAATAATATTTATTGGTTCAACCATAATGGTTTGGATGTTAGACAAAATGGTAACATTTCTAGGCATCATGTTAACACAACCACTCAGAGCAGCTGGGTATGTATTACTGGCAGGTATATTACTTTATGGAGTACATAAAATAAATTCTTTATGAAAGTAATGATCTGGATTGCATCCGATTCATTAGATGCATTATATAGAGAACAATATACAGAAGTAATATACTGGTTACAGGAACCTGGATCACATGCCGGAGCTGTTGTACAAGTTAGTATAGATTATGATTCATTTATAAGATTGTCAGATTTAATTTGATGGAAACTATGGTCGATGACATTAAAATAATTCATCTAAAAAGTAATGCTCAGCAATTAGAAACATGGATTGCTATGCTCAATGGCGAAATCATAGGACATATTTACATGGAGCGAGAAGATGGTCGGAAAATCAAATTCCTGGATGCATGGGTACATGAAGACCATAGATTAAAAGGTGTATTCAGAATGTTATGGGAAACACGTTGGGAACATGTAACATGTTTATATCATGGGTGGTTAGTATATGCATGGTGTAAACCTGCTTCATTGCCTCTGTTATTAGAAAAGGGGTTTGAACCGGGTGAAACATGTACATATGTTGAAAAATTAATCGGTAAATAATAATGATACGTAATATGAAAATAGGAATAACATGTAGCACATTTGATCTTTTACATGCAGGCCATGTCCTCATGTTGGAAGAATCCAAACAGTACTGTGACTATCTTATCTGCGCTTTACAAACAGATCCAACAATAGATAGACCATTAAAAAACAAACCAATTCAATCAATAGTTGAAAGATATATTCAACTTGATGCCGTGAAACATGTGGATCAGATCATACCATATTCAACAGAATCTGAGTTGATAGAAATATTCAAATCATTTCATATTGATGTTCGCATCATAGGACAAGATTATGTTGGAAAAGATTTTACTGCTAAAGACGTTTGTGCAGATCGAGGAATTGAAATCATTTACAATAAAAGAGAACATGAGTATTCATCTTCTCAATTGAGGGCTCGGATACGTGAAGAGGAAATGAGAAAAGCTCAATATATAGACAACTTAAAAAAATAAGTATGAAATCATTTATCAAACAAAAGTTAAAACGTTTAACATGCCAATACCTTATTTGGTCACGACGATTTTTTATTCATAAATCAGATGCATTGGCAGATGAATATGAAAGGACAACGGCATCTATATGTCGCAAGCTAATGACGCGCTTGGACACAAAATTTTCAATTGCTCCATTATCCGACAAACGATATATCATTAATGATAATTTAGGTATGTTCATAGTGATAGAGCCAGAAATGAGAACCATAGAATTGACCAATCATGTTTATCATTATGTAACAAAAATGTCTGAAAAACAGTTTAAAGGCATCAAAAAAACATTTGATGAAAAGGTGGAAGCCATACGTATTCAATATGAAACTGAGATCCATAATCGGATCCAGCATTCATTAGTTAATGTTTTAGAAAAATTAAATTCATAAAGTTAAAAAAGAAAAGGAGCCAAATTGAAACGAATTTTTGAATCAATTTTATGTTTTTTTATAATCGGACCAATTGCAGTATTGATGGCAGCGTATGTCGGTATATATGAAGTGATTGTTGATATGATAAAATCTTAGTTATGAGCACACTAAAATATCTTAACAAAATTAATGATGAATATCAATTCTCATTAATGTCAAATGGTAACATTATGTGGTCTGGTCTATTTAGACATGTAAGGACATGCCATTTAGAATTATATGATAAAGCATATGATAAATATTTGGAAGATGGTGGTACGCTTAGCATGTCACAATTTCAATCACTTATGTATCAACCAGTCTGGGATGCAGATTCATGTAATTGGACTGAGTTGCATGATAAATATAAATCATTGGTATATCATGATCCGACATCATGTACTATAGTTAACCCCGACGGTGGTCCATTCATTAATGAAGGAATGCATATGAGTAGGATCAGTAATATATTCAATGGTAAACGTGTTGACAAGCTGATTAAAAATGATCATGGTTATGAGATTATCTGTGTAGACGCAACGGATATTACACCAGTATATGCTCCAATATAAATTAAAAAAAAATTAAAAAAGTTACTCAAAAGGTTGGTTCGCGTTGATTTATTTCTTATCTTTATATAAATAAAAAAAATAAAGGACATGAAACTTTGTGTTAGTTGTAGTAAACAAATAGATCCGCGAAGACTAATGATCATACCAAATACCGTACGATGTGTAAGTTGTAGTGATACAGAACGAGTATATGGACATGTTATTATCAGTGGTAAGAATACATATTCCGAAGTACAGATAGTGGATAAGAGCACTTCAGAGCGATTATATAAGTTAGGATACCGTAAAGGTCAAGGTGTAGCCTCAGGTGTTCGTTTCAAGTTTGATCCTAAAAACAAATAATATGCAAGACACTAAAGTATACACTAAAGATGAAGTTCGCTCATTACAGCGTGGTCCATCTCTTTATCCGCCTGTTATTGTAAGGTTCTTAACCGGCCCTAAAATGCTATTTCATGATAAACAAGGAGGTAGTATATATGTCAATGATGATGTTGATGCTGAAGATAGCTTAAGCATATGGGTACGATCAGAATTACGTCAAAATAAAATTGATACCAAAACTCAATTTATCATTGCCGGGTCCTCTAGCTCATCATATACAGCGTCATTCCTTAATCAACAATGGTCTTGTACCTGTGCCGGGTTTGGATTTCGTAGACGATGCCGGCATATAGAAGAGGCAAAACAAAAACATAGTAACCAAATAAAACAAATATAATGAATCAATTAAAAATGAATGTGACAGAGTTTTTTAGTAAGTATACAAAACCTGCAGTGACTACAATTGTTGGCATATCAATTGCATATGCATCTTTTAAGCTAGGAGCCGAATATGGTAATCCTAAAACCGATAATGATAGTAAAAATCCATATGCTCATGCATTTTCACCATCAGAAATATCTATTGCAGTCAATGAAAGTAATGAGCTCATTATGATTGAAAGAGCCACCGGTGATTACATTGTATACAGTGATACCATTGGCCAAACTATATTTGCAATGTATGCAAATCGTATTCACCAAGAAGTGATCAATGGTAAGTAATATAAGTATCAAGTTAGGCATTACAATCGGAGCAATAGTTGTATATGCAATATCTCATAAAGAAATGCCTGTGACAGATGTCAATGAAGGTCCTAGGGTACCTGCAGTAATTGATCCAGCATCACCACCATGTCTGCAAATGTATAACTATATCAAGGCATATGCCGATTCATTTGACATTCCATTGCGATATGCATACGGTATTGCTAATACAGAAACATCATATGGCGGACCGTTCCATTGGACATATGATCCAGCACAAACATCATCAGCTGGGGCAGTAGGTCCCATGCAGGTCATGGTGGCAACAGCACATTGGATAAACAAAGATGACGTGACCAAAGAAGAGTTGCGTACTAATATACGATACAATGTGTATACATCAATGAAATTGTTACGTAAACTATATGACAAGAATCATGACTGGAAAACATCATTTGGTGAATACAACACCGGCCGGCCATGTGTCAATGGATATGCTCATAAAGTATATAATTACCAGCCCAATTGGTAAAAATTACATTAACGGTTGTTTAATTGAAAAAAAGTTATTATATTACAATTACAAATAAAAAAAGTAAATATGAAAAAAATCTTAACATTGGCAGTTCTTTATCTTATAGCAGTAGGTTGGCTTGTTGCACGACTATTTAATAATTAAGTTATACACCAATTAAAAAAAAAGATATGTACGCAGCATTAATGACAATTTTAACAATAGGTCTCATTATGATATTTATTCACATTATTAATAAATAAAAACAAATCATGAAAAAATTACTATTAGGAGCTCTACTACTATTGAGCACAACTAAAGCATATAGTCAAAACGTAACAAACTTTTACCTCTTTGTTATCAATCCAAACAATTGCCCTTATTCCATCACAGGATATTGGGTCGATACGGCAGGAGCATCACAAGGATCATTGTTCTTCACATCAGTAGACACATCATCAGCCGTACCATATCTTTGGAATGGTCAAGCCGAAACAACTAGTGCTACAAGTACCATGTCAATTTGTGTTGTGCCGGCACCACCATGCAATTGTACAATGGATTGTATTCAACAGGTACCAGTTACCCCAGGATCATACACAATTCTTCTATGTGATAGCACTATAGGAATTGAGGAACAATCAAGTTCGTCATTAACGGATAATAAATACTATGATCTGTTAGGTAGAGAAATTGAAGATATCACAACTTATCCAATGCATTCTTTCTACATCAAGAACGGTAGAAGATACATTAAAGCTCAATAAAAAATATAAACAAAAACAACTAAATTATGAACAAAACATACAACACAGTACTAACCGGCAGCATATCAAATGAACGTGTGCCGATGAATCCGGATGTGAAGAGATCACGCCGAAGTAAAAAACGTCCAGCCAAGAAGAGTGAGGAGGCTACGCCTGAGTTAGGTACGGTAGGCTCGACAAAGCCGAGCCATGGTGGAACAACCACTCCTAGGAGGCAACCAAACAGATCCATGGACAAGTCTGCTGCTGCATCGGCGATGCGACAAGCACAGCATGATGCCATTGATGCTCCGGAGAATGTGTACGGGAAGCAGAAGCATGATGATGCAGCTATGAACAATGCAGATGACATGAGCAATGCAGTACATAAGAGCATATATAGAAGAGAACATAAGAGAACAGTGAGCCAGAGGATTCAGAAGACACAGAGCACTTATTATAGAGCAGGCTTTTGGATGGGATTGATCATGGGGTTGATCATTGGTGTAGGTGCATGGGGTGTGAGCATGTTATGTGGATGGTGTTGATCCTAGGGGAAGCATCACTGTGATCCGTGTGTACCAATGTCTCCAGGAAAAGTGTCATGCCTATAGGCCGGGAGTCGGTGTTGCCTGGGGCCAGCCCGAGAAGTCCAGGAACAATGTCAGGTGAGAGATACAATTTTCTTTCAGTCTGGCAAATTATTTGCTAGCAAATGCAGTACTGTACACCGGCATATGCGGTCTTCTGCAACAGCATAGTAGTGAACCAGAGGTACAGATATCAGTCACTCTTCTAGGCCTTGCATATGAACGTGCATCGGCCATACCAAGTCGGTGCATCATACCGAAACATTTCTGAAAAAAAGCTGTGAAAAGATTTGGTACTTTGAAAATATTTTCTTATCTTTAAGTATAAATAAAAAGAGAGAGATATGACAAAAAAAGAAATGATTGCCGCGATCCAATTAATTGAAGCTCAAGAATTTTTAAAGCTTAAAGAGTATGATAGCGAGTATGGATGGACCGACCCATTAACTGATAGAGTTCGTATCAGATTTGTAGCAGTATCTGAATTGATGGAATCATTAGGTATTAAACCGGACATAAAATTAAAGGAGGCGGAACAAGCATCGGCCATAATATTAAACAAATAAAATGAACGAAGACAGATTATTTAACCTCGCTATTTTTACTTTTGTTGCAGTCTTATCTTTTTATGCTACGGCCGTTATCATGCAAATCATAGCAAACATTATTTCATAAAAAAAGTTAACAAAAGCCTAGGACTTATGAGATAAAGTTCTTAAATTTATATATAATTAAAAAATAAGAGATATGAGTAAAGCTAAAGAGATCAGCGTAGGAAACATCATTCAGTATGTGGAGAATGGACGTCCAGGAAACTACCGTGTGACATGTGTTAAAGGAGGTAAAGTGAACCTGGGTGCTATATTTGGTAAGTACATATACCATAAGGGTATACCAATTGATCAGGTCATCGATGATGAAGCTGCATGGTACGATCGTTGGAGAAACTCCGAGACATATAGATGTATGTAATATAATAGGTCAGGTGGCGGAATGGTAAACGCGAGCATCATCATCACTACTATGGGAAAGTCGATAATCAATGAATGTAGACCCCATGCGCAGGTTCGAATCCTGTCCTGATCACAAAAAAGCTTCTGATTTATTTGGTAGCGTGAGAAATTCTTCTTATATTTATATATTAATTAATTAGATAACAAATGACAAATACCGTAACAAGTAGCGTTGATATCGCTGCAAAAGGCATTAATGCCGTGATCCAATTGAGAGAAGCCGAATTATGGGCCGAGCATATGGATTGGAAAATCACGTATGGTGCACCTAACATCACATTGCAGGGTAAATGGTCATCAGTGAATAGACTCATGCAGGACCTGGACATTGAGATGATGTCCCCTATCGATAGGAAATCCTTAGGATTGGCCTACTAGAAACATCAAAGAGCAATAGCATATAGCCGAAAGCATATCTCGGTGCATTGGGAGCGCGTATATAGACAGCGCCTCCCTATAGCACTGTTCGCGCGGCCTGCATTGTTACGGCCTAAGCAAGAAGAAGCAAGAACATGCACATGCAACGATGATGACATAGTGCATTATATATAGAGAGCATAGCATATATAAGAGCAATACCATACATCAAGGCATAACCATGGTCATAGTGAATCCATCAGAAACGCGGGGCATACCAGCGCATACTCCTGGTAAACCACCATATATACATGTATATAGCCCAATAACCGGTGCATATGGGGGGATATACCGCTTTACTATAACACCATAGTACTCAAGGGGTTACACCGGTGGGGATAACAGATTTTCTTCGAGGACAATATTTTTT
>Ga0181357_1000511_pt1 | contig 14753 bp, 14 predicted proteins | sample Fa13VDMM110DN_FD_130094 | JGI IMG/M metagenome (GOLD analysis project Ga0181357, IMG submission 130094) | Freshwater viral communities from Lake Michigan, USA - Fa13.VD.MM110.D.N | ecosystem: Environmental > Aquatic > Freshwater > Lake | place: USA: Michigan | collected 2013-09-24 | reverse complement strand
TTACGATCTGTTTTTCTGTATGACCGAGACATTATGCAACAAGTTCCATTGACGGAAACGCCTCCAACACAAACTCTTTGGTTAACACTTTATGTTTGAATTTGTTCATTACTAAATCCTCATAGAGAGAAGTTTCTAACCAACTCATCTCTTGTAGAATAGAAAACAACTTATCCATTTTTCGTTTCTTATTAGCCATATAGTTTGGCCCAGCAAAGAAATAAGGAAGAGATTTTAATGCATTCTCTAATTTAATATAAGAGAAGGTAATACCAACCATATTTTGCTTATACTCAGGAATTTTATCAAATGTTGGTGCTTTATTGTTCAACACCGCCCATTTCAAAAATGGTTTAACATATGGTAACTCTTGTGCGTATTTACGAACAAGAGCAAGTTGTGATTCTGTAGAAGGTGATTCTTCTATCTCTGCAATGATTTCATTTATTGATTTATACATGGTTTAAAACTCGGATATGGATTCCATCATGGTTGCTAATTTATGTTCAGCGAAATATTTGTATATGCGACCGACATTTTGTTTAGTGTTGACATATTCTTCTAGGATCGCTTCCTGATATGATACAGGTATGTAGTTGAGATCTATCATCTGTTGATTCCTTTTGAAGTTTTCTTTATTCTCGTCTGGAATATTTTGACAAAACTCCACTAGGCGTTTGGCAGTAATAGGTTTTTGTCTCTTATTTGAAGAAATAATAGTGTCATCCTCTGACAAGATATTTGGTACACCATCACTAGAGTCTCCACGAACAATTTGTTCGTATAAGAATGCCGCAGGATCAGGACATACCACATATGCTTTCTTTTGATAACTATACAAACGAACATTAGGAAAAACAAGCAGTTGTTGAAAGTCTTTGTCGTTTGAGACAATCAAAACCTTCTCTGTTGGAGAATAGTGTTTTGCAAGAACACCAATAATATCATCTGCTTCGCATCGTTCCACCCAAAGGTTGCGATAGGGCATATTCTCTGCAATCTCTATACGCATTGTGCGTAAAGATGCATAAATTCCATCCCAATATTCTTTGTTGGTTGACTCGGTACGCTTTCTATTTGCTTTGTAGTGCGGGAAAAGATCTTTTCTCCAATAATTCCCAGCATCTTGACAAATAACAATATCCCCATACTCAGATCCGAATTTGTTCTTGATAATCCGGTATGTGTTCAGGGTAATGTGCCTAATTAGATCAAGAGGATCATCAGATGCTTCTTGCATACTCTGTGGGGTTGGGTACATAGCAAAGAGAGACGATAGAATGATTTGGGTGTTGTCAACTAATATCAATGGATAGCCTTTATAATAATAGTAAATTGATTGAGACGGGGAGTTGGTTCTGATTCTTTTGCTTTTAACGCATCATAATGATTTGTTATACTACGAATTCCATCACCCATTGATTTTAAGAATGGGCCTGGTTTGCGAACAGTTTTACTGCTAGCTTTGTTTATATTCAACAGAGTACTTCCTCGAACAGAGAATCCCTCAGAAGATTGTGATTCATATATGGACATCTTACGCAATTTTGTGTTGAATACAACGAGTTTCGATGCACCTATTATATCACGAGGATCAACAGAAGTCAATCCTAATTCTGTATCTTCTTTCTGAAAAAGCAACTTTTTGGTGAGTTGCTCAGGTGACTTTTTCTTTTTCTTTCGTGGTTTTTGTTCCATTTTAAGAAGTGCATAGTGTTCAGCAGTACGAATAATTTCTTGCATAAACTCCACCATCTTGCGAAGTTTAACTTTTCCAAGATATGCATATGCTTCGTTTAGTTGAGGATCTGAACCAGTTAACGCTTCTTCTTTTTCTTTAATTCTGTGTGCATAGAATTTATGAAGTGCGGCACACTCATATGTTTTTAATTTGTGGCCAACAATCCACGAATCAATATTGAAACTTTTGACGAATTGTTTATAATCTGGCGCTTCTATAAACATATCCATATTAACTTCCATCTTTGAAATAGTTTCTCTAATCTTTTGTTGTATGTTCTGTTGAACATCAGGAGCGTGGGCAACTTCCTTTTGTTTTTGAGTAGTAGAAACAGACTCTGCAGACATACGCAATTCTGCCATATGTCTCTGAAAGTATCCTTCTTCTTTTGTGGGTAGTTTTCCACCCAAAGAAAGAATTCTACACAGCGCACCTATATTAGAAAACACAGAATTATTTTTCTGAATTTGCTTAACTCGCTCTTGAAAATCCTTTGACATTCCTTCTGTCTTTTTACAATATTCAAGAACAAATTCTCGATATTCTTCTGGAGAACAAAAGTAATTGTACCAGTTCAACGCAAGACTGAATCTAGCAGACAACTCTTCCTGTGTCATAGAGTCAGAATCCACCCAAAGTGGTTCTTTTCCCATCACAACGCTCTCATGCGAATTTCTATGGTGATTCTTCATGGTTGTATTGTACCACCAAAAGGAAAGGTTGTCAAGGTTTGTAGAAGACAAATATTGGTTCGTGCTTCATTACACGGCCATTCACTTTGCAAAAATTCTTGCATTTAGGAATTCCGTTCTCGTCTACCCGATTTTGACCTGGCATAGGTTCTAGTGCCATCTTGAGTGTGTATTTGTACACCAACCCGAAAGATTCTAAGATCTTCCGACTGTCCTCTTGTAATGGGAGGTACTCTCCCTTGATTTGTAAATCTGCTATATTCCACAAAAGGTATCTATCATTTTTCAATACTTCGGCACAAGTTTTTAACGTTGGGCGTAAAAATCCATCTCGCCAGGACTCATATGAGGAAAATTTCTTATATGATTGAGTAGGATCTTCTGAATATGCTTCTCGGTTGAAATATGGTGGAGAAGTAAAAATCAAATCAACTTGATTTTTATATTTGGCAAATTCAACAGATTCTCCGATAACCTCGGAACCCAACATGAAAATTTCATATGTGTTCGCATGGGAAAAGAATGAATTTCCTCGATATGTTTTAGTGTTATAAAAGTCTGCTAACGCACCATATTTACCAAACTGGTGCGCACCTTGCGGAAAGTTTTCCGTGTTTGGGTCAGTCCCGATATAATGCACAGTCCTATCGTCAGTAACACACATAGCACCCAAAATACGGCCTCCCCAACCGCAAGAAGGATCGTAAATAACCACTTTGTCTTGTTGTTTGCAGTGTTCTGTGAATCTTTCATATAGGTACTTTGCTGTTAGAGGAGGAAAATTGACTGCTGGTTGAATATATCCAATTCGGAAACATTTAAATCCAGAAGGAAAAACTCGTTCTCCCTTGCTGTAGACTCGAATTGAATATATCTTATCGTCTGGAAGATTGTTAATATCAAAGGTGGAATGATGACGATACTTCATCTTATCTTTCCAATTTTCAACTTGTTCCTTTGATAGAACAAGGATATCGGATTGATCTAATTGAAAGTACCCAGTGTTCATACCAACCTTGGGTTCAATTTGTTCTAATAAAAAATCATGATCTTTAAAGATTGTGGGATTACCAAAGAATGCTTCCATCCATTCTTGGCCACATGATACATCAACCACAGAGTATTTCGTGGAATGTCGAATTGCAGACAAAGCATGAGAATAGAACGAGTCTCTGCGAAGGTGTCGCATAGATCCTTTCACTACCCGATCCAAGAAATCATCATTTGCTACAAGATCATAGATGGAGTAACCATTATCTTTTTCTGAATAGTTGATTCTAGTTTTAAACATATTAGAAAACCATTGATCAACTTCAACCCCTGCTCTAGATTTGTTTATGATTACATCAGGAATACTTCCATCAGTGAGTTCATCTGTGTATTCAAATTCATGAACAGGATAACTTTCCAACCGATTAAAACTATCAATGATATCTTGTTTGTCTTTTCCTGTACGAGGAGGACAACCATGTTCGTCCCATGCTTGTGTAATCTCTTTCCGCATTTGAATCACCCACTCCCGAAATTTATCAGGAGTCATATCCATAAGATCCTCAAACAGGACGTTTATGGGTGAATTAACAATATACGAATTGCGTTGATATTCTGGATCAATCAATTGTGGTGTTTCAGTATAACTGACGGGATTTTGAGTAGCAATATACATGGCCAGGGATTGTTCCATTTTTCCAAGCAATTGTTCCAACTTTTACAAAATTGTTCTTTAGATAGAATTGAATTGCTCGTAGGTTGTCTGCACGAACAGATAAGTATACATCATCTTCCACCTGCGTCAAGAACAAAGTAAGGATTTTCTGTGCGTTTCCATTTCCTATACTAGAATTAACAATTTGCTTTATTGTGTAAGTTCCTTTTGGCGCAATCACATTTCCAATTCGATTTTTTCTCTTGTATCGTGTAAACATAATAACAATTCCATCCTGAAACACACACTTACAGGCGCGAATCATACTATCAATATAGTCTAGACGAATATGAGGAAACAACTTTCGCTTGTCTTGAAACACGGTTACAATATCTTTATAATCAGTAGTTTTTGCTATGTTCATAATAACACACTAAAGTTGTTCTTCTTGACAAAGGTAATATGTCTTTCAAACTTGTCCTGTAGGATATCTTTGGATTTGTGACTGATAACAAATACATTGGTGTTTTTCTTAATTCCTTTAAGAATATCCAAGAAACACTCAGTAGAAACATCATCCAAACTTCCATCAAGAACCTCATCAAAGATTAGTAGATTGCAACTCACAGAGTTCTTTAACTGAGCAGTTGCTCTCCATGCAAACAGCAATGCAAGATCAATTTTGCGTTTCTCTCCTTCGCTGAAACTGTCGTATGTAAAGATATCCCTGTGTCTGCTCTTTATGGTTTCTACAAAGTTATCATCCAGTTCAAACTTAACAAAGAAATTCATCTGATTAAGATATGTGTTAATAATCTTATTCATAATAGGAAGATAGTGTTTAATAATCTTTGCTTTGATTCCACCATCTTTAATAAGAGTGCTAATTACATTATAATAGAACGCATCCTCAAGATGTGTATTTTTTGTGGTTTGGTGCTGATCTGTTTCTTTTTGAATATCAACAAGAACCTCTTGTTCTTTTGTCATATTCTCTGAATCTGCAGATAACTCTTGAATATTTGTTTGAATCTTTGTGATGTATCTGGTGGACTCTGCAAGAGCAGAGTTCCTTACTACCAGTTCTCGTTCTGATGCAATCATTTTGTTACTAAGATCTTCTATCTCTATAATTCTAGCATCCGTGACTGCAATCTTTTCTTGTAAAAGAACCAACCCTGCATGAAATTCATCTAGTCTATCTCCCTTTTCCTTTATGTGACTACACTTCACCTCTTCGCTAAGACTCTGTGTACAGGTTGGGCAGGTATCGTTATCCTTGTAGAAGGACAGATTCTTTTTAGTTACTTTAATATTAGTTTCAATCTGATCAGATAAGGACTCAAGTTTATTCTTTGTTTTATAGACAGCGACTGAATCTGTAATTCCTAATGCTAACCCCTCAATAATAACCATAATACTTGCAATTTCTGTTCGTAACTCGTCACATATTGCATTTGAATATTCAATCTCTTTGTTGTATTTGTTGAGAGTTTGTTGAGTATTATTTTTTAAATTGTTAATTAGTTTAAGTTGACTCTCTTGCTTCTGCTTTAGCAACTTTAAAGAACTATCTGCTTCTTTCATTTCATCCTTAAGCAAGAGTACTTTGGCCTTAAGCAAGTTGTTCATAACAGAAAAAATATTGATATCCAATAGAGCTTCAACAATGCTTCTTCTGTCTGCGGCAGTTAGACGCATAAAGGGCGTGTAGTTAGTTGATCCCAGAATTACCACCTGACAAAAGGATTTATAACTCATCTTAATAATCTGCGTCTCAAACATATCCTGATAATCTTTAGACTTTGCATCTTGATCAATTAGTTTTCCATTTTTGTATATCTCCATGATCTTTGGAGCAAATCCACGAACCACTTTATAAGCAGTACTTTCAATTTGAAATTCAATCTCGACTCGAAGATCCTTTTCATTAATTGAATTCACCAATTGTGGAATGTTAATATTTCTATATGCTTTACCAAATAGAACAAACGCCAACGCATCTAATAGCGTTGTCTTTCCTGCTCCATTTTCTCCATTTACCAGCGTTGATTTCGACTTTAAGAAATCAATCTCAGTGTATACATTACCAGTTGAAAGAAAATTCTTCCAACGAAGTTTCTGAAATTTTATCACAAATATGCTCCATATTATCGTTTTGGTTTATAATGCTTTGGTTTTGACGGTGGACGAGGAGTCATTGACTTCTTCTTTGTAGTATGAATCATAAATGATCGTTTCCGCATTGAAAGCTTTCGCTTTCTAGCTGTGCTTCTTCGCTTCTTACGAGACTTACGAGCAGTGATTTTCGCACGTCTCTTCATCTTGTTAAGTTGTGTAGTTGATCGACGGCGACAAGATTTACCAATTTTCATTTGGCCTGGCCCGCACTTGAAAATAACCTTTCGTTTTCCCTTACGGATTACTAATTTTCGTCGAGCAGGGCCTTCTAGCAAAAGATCATCATTAACAACACTTACCATCAATATCTCATATATGTCGTCTAGGGGAGAAAGATAAAATCCATCGTCTTGTTCTGTTAGAACAACTAATCCCTCATCTACTTCATAGGAATCCAACTCTTCAAACACATCATCCATACACTCATCTACATAAAAACACCGCTCAGAGTGATCTGTTATGTTAAAGTCGTAAGATTCAAAAATATCGTGAATGATAGAGGTGTGCTTTGGTAGAAAGAGAACCTGTGTGGTATTCTCGTCTACTTCCACCAAAGAAAAGGAAAATTCATGTTCAGATTTCATATTGGTATTTATCACTCCTCAACGGTTAAACTCTCGAGATATAATTCATGAATCATTTTCTTGAGTTTGAATTTATTGTCAATATTTTCTAATTTATCAACCTCTTCGTTGATTAGACTAATAGTATCCTTTGATATGTCTTCAACAGAAGAAGACATAGTTTGTTGCTCGGAATAGTCCTCAACAAACCCTAATTCATATACTCCAGCATCGTATAAAGACTGTGTAAAGGTGTCAAATACAACAGGATCTGTTTTCTTTTCGACTACTACCCGCACATACGATTTTTCGTATTGTGAAAAATCTGTTTCCATCATATCATAGTTCTTATCATCATATCGAATCTGATGAAATATCTTACTTGGATTCTTAATGTAGATTAGATCTCTGGTGTCTGTATCAAACACATGAAACCCTTTAGGTTCATTCATATCGTTAAAGGTAATTTGATACTGTGTTCCAAGATACTCTACATTCTTATCTGCTTGTTTACAGTGAAAATGTCCAGAGAATACTTTGTCGAATTTAGACAAAATAGCAACATCAATTCCTTCTTCGTGCCGAACCCCACGCAACACATGGAATCCTGCAATCTCAAAGTGCCCGATTGCATATTCTGCTCGTGTATCTGCTATCAACTGCATAGAAGTATCATAATTGGTACTGTTAAGCCACGGGAATGCCGCAAAGGTAACTCCTCCCACTTCAATTTCAGTTGGAGATGAAATTACTTTCATCTTGCTCTTAAACAACTCAGACACTGAATTAATCTTATTTGTGTTTTTAAAATAAGTGTCATGGTTTCCAATGAGACAGTAGAAATCTAACCCCATCTGTTCTATACGATCAATGAATCTAGATTGAACAGAAGAAAGAGTATGAAAATTAACATACTTTCGTCTATCCAACAAGTCCCCTAAATGAAACACAGTTTTGATATTATGTTTTTCTAAATAAGGGAAAAAGTGATTCTCATAGTACGAAAGAAAATACTCAAGAAATATCGGAGAATCGTTTCTTGCACCAAAATGACTGTCATTAATCAATGCAATTTGCATTAATTTTCATCCTCAAAGATATCTGTTTTCTTTCGCTTTCTTTTCTTTTCTGCTTTCACAGATCCTAATTCTTCTTCTATTTTTCTATACTGTTCTGCTTCATCCTCACCTATTCCCATCATCTTTAAATAGACTCCAAAATCGTTATCAACATCCATGTGTTGAAGATATTTGTACTTGATAAAGTTCTGTTTCTTTTCTTTTTGAATTCTGCGTAAGAATGCAAAGTATGTAATTTGAGTAAAGTATGAGAATGGATTATGTGATTTGTTTGGATCAAAATTACCGCAATACATCAGACAATTTTCGATTGCATCTCCAATCATATCTTCTTTGAATGGGTAATTTACAAAGTTAGGTTTCTTTGCTAGGTTTTGTGCTATCTCCATAAAGCACTGCCCGATATATGAAGTAACTGGTGGAACTGAATCACCTGATTCTTTTGCCTCTGTTACTTGAGTTTTCCATGCTACCATTTCTTTTAAAAATTCCACATTGTTAATATAATGTACTACTGTTTTTTTCTTCATTTACAACCTTTCTTGGTTTTCGATGTTGGAAGTATACCATAACCTGCAAAGAAATCAAGTAAAAGTTTCTCAAAATTTCTTAAAAAAGGGCTTGACAGGTTTTAATATAATCATTACAATCCACTGTGTAGGGTTTCAATGACCTTTAGGTCTTAAAGCCCTAATGAATCAGAAGTAATCTGACGGATTATCTGACCAACCCCGTAAATCTGATAGATCCTTTATGGTTGGATCAAACTTAATATCAAACGATTGTGTTGGACGAGTTAACTTTCGCTTTGTCTTGCTTTTCTTATTTGGAGTCTTACGGATTGGAGGAGGGGGAGGAGGAGGTCCAATTATATCTTCTTCCATGTTTTCATCGTCTCCAATCAACTCATCCATTCCACCAAGCATATTATCAATGCTTTTTTGAATGTTATCCATAAAGACATGAAACTGATCAGAATTATCAAAATTGAAATTAAGATTTAAATCTCCTGCAATATTGTTTATTTCTTCAGAAGAACTATCTCCATTTTCTGGTGGTGTTTCTTCTTCTGCTTTATCCTTTTCTACCCTAGACAGTTCAATTGAGTAGAATTTAATTAACATTTCATTTGGAGTAACAATAGAAGCAATTGAATTTGTAAAAATTGACATTTTCGTTTCATCGCTGAATTCAAACCATTTACGAAAAATCAAAAGATCTTGCTTCATTCCAATTATGTTCATTGCACTCATTGTTTTGAACACATAAGGATTTTCAATATCAATAGTGTGAGTAGAATCATCATTACTCAACAACGTACCAATTATTGTTTCACTAGAGATGAGTTTTATAAGAACATATTTCGGGGTATTCAAATTACAATGCTCCTTTATAGTATTTATACAATTGGGATACTAATTTTTCGGTGAGCAAACAGTTCAGAATCGTATATCTTGAGTCGATCTTCGTAATGCCGCAATGTATGATTTTTGTATGACTTCCAAGATAAATCGTCTGCTAAATCATACAATTTTGCGTTTTCCTTGAACTCAGATTTTCTTAACTGGCGCCCAATGCTCTGAAGAACACGGATTCTACTTTTAGAAGGAGAAGAAAATATAATATTATGCAATCTACGAATAGACACACCTGTTGAAAAGACTCCATAACTAGCCACAATAATAGCATTCTCTTCATCTTCAATAATTGCTCTTACTTGTTCTCGTTCTTCTACTTCTGTTCCTCCATACACAAAGAATATCTTGCGATTATCTACTTGTGCTTTATCCAACATTTCTTTAAGTATTTTGCCGTGTTTCTCTACAAACTGAAAGAGAATCAGGGTGTTTCCTTTTAAACTCAGTGCTAAATTGGTAATAAACTGGTTTCGTTGTTTGTTTTGAACAATCCAGTCTATTTCTTCCTGATATGTAATCTTTTTGAGTTGTTGACGAATTACATCTGGATATTTAAGTAAAATACAATCAATTGAAAGGTTAGACAGGATATCCTTGTCCATTAACTCTTTAGTTGTGGTTACTTTGTGTGCTAATCCAAAGAGTCCCTCTATGACTAATTTATGCGTAAGCGTGCCATCGAGCGTGCCCGTGGTTCCAATGCGATATGGGCAAGTCTTTAGTTTAACCATGATATCTGTTAAGGATTTAGACTTATATAAGTGGCATTCATCACCAAATACGGCACTAAATTGTTTAAAATAAGATAAAGGTAACTGATAAATGCTTTGCCATGTAGATATAATTACCTGCTTTGGAGTTTCTTTATCCTGTCCACCATAGATCTTGTGGCAATTTCGATGAACATCAAAATTATCGTGTTTGGCATAATCCACAAAGTCAGAATACATCTGGGAAACTAAAGAAATAGTAGGAACTAAAATTAGAATCTTTTTGTCTTTTGGTAACTTGTTCATATACCAACGAACCAACCCGTAAATGATTAAACTCTTTCCTGATCCTGTTGGAGATAGCAATAAACATCGTCCGTTAGTAATAGAATGATGAATACTCTCTAATTGATGCTTGTGTGGAATTATTGGTTTGCCAGAAACTGTTATGTTTAGTGTTTTTACAAAATCTGTAACCTGCTCTAGTGTAATTGCTTCACCACAGGATTTTGTGTTGTTTTCAACCGAGTAATTTCGCTCTTCTGCAAATTTAATAGTGTAATCAAGTAGTCCAGAATACAACTGTTGCTTATACATGTTGTATAATTTGATTTGTCCATCCCACATTCTATTGCGATATGCGGGCATAAACTTGTGACCAGGAACATAAAAAGTAAAGAAGTCTGATAGTTCTTTTGCAATAGATTTCTCGCATGCAATCTTAATGTTCACTGAATCTACATCATCTATGATAATATCGGCCATGTACTAATTAACTCCGTTTATAAACTTTCGCCATGCAATAGCATCACGGATATGCCACTGAAGGTTGTTAATAGACTTGATTGATTCTTGTAAAAAGTCTACCTTTTCTTGCTGAATACTTAGTTTAGAATCAATACTGATAATATCTGCATCTGAATCTATGTACATACCCACGTCTTGCTTTAGAATCTTCAAATTGAATGGCTCCCATCCCTTAAGTTTAAGAGTATCCATATCCATCTTTCCTGTATAGTATTCCCACTTATCCTTTATTAATAGTCTCTTTTTCATTCGCAACGATTGAAATATTAACTTCTCATCGTGAAAGATGTTAAGATACTTACTGTGTATCTGAGGAATTCGTAGGGACTCTGTATCTAATTCAGCACCGTTGATTTTTAAATCAGTTCCAAGCATTGTTTTAATTGTTTCAATATCTATAGCCATAGTTAGATTATACTCATCATAGTTGAAAAGTCAAGAGAAACTATACGGTTACTGGCAATTCTTTATTATCATCTTTATGAATAACTGTATGGCCAGAATAAGAAAAGATAATTGTTGCTGTGGTATTAGATGCATCAGAAGATGTTGTATCAAATATTATACCAGAGAGAGATTTTGGCCAGCATTGTTTATAATTAACTTCCATTACTCTGTTAGATTTATTACTCAGAATATTTAAAGTTATATCTGAGTATATGTCTTTTTCTGGTTGTATGATTTCTTTAAATGATCGAGTTGGTACAGTTCTTGTCATCCAATCATACAACTGCAACCAATTCTTAAGATCTTCTGTTACTAGAAACACAACTTCTAAATCATCATACTGTATTGTTGTTGCCGGTCTTTTAATTGCTGTAAAGTGACTTGGTTGTATAAACTCAGGAATAGAAACGCCAGGCAGATTCACAGATTGACAAAAATACTCTAAGTATGGATAATTGTGAATTGTTAATTTAAACTTGTTGACTTGTAGTAAGTCAATAGTTGTTGGTTGACGAGCTAAACCCAATGGTTCATTAGGCATGAGAAAACTCCTTACGAGTATGTAGATAAAAGAAAAGAGCGGAGGATTAGTCCGCTCTAGTCTTATTTACCTATTAGGAGTGGTTAACTATCAAGAACCACCGTACGATGCATCAGTTCCGTGAATATTATCGACTCTGAAGATACGATAATATGGATTCGTTCTGCGAGACAGCGTTTCGCCGTCGGCATTTTGTACTCCACCTACAACATTGATTGGAGTACCGTCTGCGTTAATCGACTTCGTAACGAATGGATTTGAAACCAATCCGTAGCGAGTCTTGAATCCAATCTTTGGTTGGAAAGTGTTAGGATCAACTGCACGAACCATTTGAAGAGGAACGTATGGGCAGTAGAACATACCTGCGTCGTATGGACTTGTTCCCTTGTATCCAACACAAACAAAGTTTGTGTTAGTTACCGAGTAAGGATCCACATAAACCTTGACTCTACCACCATGAAGCGCACCGATAAGAGTATTACCAGTAACATCAACATTCATTGCAGCATTAAATGCTGGAGAGAAGTCAAGAACACCGCTCATTGAAAGTGCTGAAGCAACGTCTGGAGAGACAACAATAAAGTTGCCCTTACCACGTCGAGTGATTCGTGCAATTTCATTGCATTCTCTTTCGATTTGGAAGGTAAGTCCTCGGAACTTTTCTGCACTCCAACGGCCGTCAGAATCCTTTTCAAGATCGTATACACCACCACCAGCAGTAGCGTTGAGTCCCTGTCCAGTTTGCTTGCCATTCAAGTCAGATTGAACTGCACCGAGTTGTGCAACATCATAGATCGTGCGAACAAGTTCTCGGTTAATTTCAAACATAATTTCAGTTGAAAGAATGTTTGCAAGTTCTGTTTCGGCATCAAGTCCGTGAACAGCCTTGAGATCTTGTGCAAGTTCAGTTGTGTATTCCGCTTTGAGGGCGCGTGACTTTGCAACAACTGAAGTCTTTTCAATACTGAACGACATTTCAGCAAAGGTTGTTGCAAGTACGGTTGTTGTAGTACTTCCTGTTGAGTGTGGAAGAGTAATACTTGAACCTTGAAGTCCTGTGGCATTTTCAACTGCACTTGTAGCAGCTGCTTTACCAGCATCGAATGCACCAACCTGAGTGTTTCCAATATCATTAGCAAAGATTCCACCCATAGTACCAGAGTGTCCACCTGCACCAGAGAAACCAGAGTTTGCTTCACCGAAGAAAGCTTCTGTTCCACCAGCTCGGTCTGTGCCGTACTTGGTACGCATTGCAAAGATGAGTCCAGTTGGACCCGTCATTGGCTGCACGCCTGCAATATCGTATGCCATTAAATTAGGCATTGCACGACGAACCAGGCTAATAAGCACTGGATCGAATGCGTCGATACCACCAGAAGTTCCAGTTGGGCCCTGAATAACACCTAATTGGGTGCCACTGAGTCCCTGTGCTTCTTGTAGACCAACTCTTTGTTGATTTTCCAGAAGAATGGTTGTAACCGTCTTTCTGTAGTTATCGGTGATTGCTGGAAGAGCCGCATGTTCGACTACGGGCTTCCACTTGTTTTTGACGCTTTCTGATAGAAAAATACCTGACATAGTTTATCTCCTTTTTAAGTTCTAGATTATGTATACTTTTGTTATTTTTGAACGGATCTTGTTAGAATATCTGAGTACATTTTGATGTATGGATCATTCGAAACAACTTCTTCTGCTGGCGAATCATCCTCAAACATTGTTTCCACAAGATATTTATTATTATCAATATTTTGCGCAATAGGACGAGTATTAATTACTGTTTCTGTTAAAACTGATGCTCGTCCAAAATTGTAAACAATTGTTCGCATTTTGTCTCGAAAGTCATCTTCTGATGCAAATTCAAGGTTTTCTGCAAGTTTAGCAATTTTATCAGACTGAACATCTGTAAGATTCTTGGTTTCTTCTGTAAAGATTCCAACTGCTCGTGCTGCTTTATTTTCATTAATTAGAGAAACATTTCGAGTAAGTTCCTCGTTAACTCTGCCTTCAAGTTCTGTAATCGTAGATGACATTTCATCAAACAAATTTACTTTATTTTGAGGAACTTCAATATATGACTCAAGGAAAAGTCCCTTAAGCTTATCAATGAAATTTTCTGCAATATCAGTACGAATACCGTTTTCAATTGCAAGTTTATTTTCTGTCATCCATTCCTCAACCACATAGTTGAGATATGAATCAACCTTTTCAGTTAATTCTTGCTTCTGATCTTCAACTTCTTGAGCAAATGCAGTTTCATATTGTTCGTGAATTTCTTCAATAACATCCTTGGCCTTTGCCATAACTGCTGCTTCATAGATTGAACTAGCTTTCGACATAAAGTCTTCAGAAAGATTTTGACTTCCAAAAATACCAAGAATGTCGTTACGAACTTGCTCTGCTGTCATAGAAGGCATAACGCGACGCTTTCGCATTTTACTGCAGTCTACGCCGGGCGGGCAATTCATATTTGGGTCTTCTGATTCCATATCGCTGTTTCCTTGCATTGTTCCTAATTCTTGTCCTTGTCCCATACCATCAATACTACCTCTACCATCAACATCATGTGCAATTTGTCCTATTCCAGCTGCAGCCGGTGGTTGTATAGTAGCAGCATAAGCTGCTTCTTGATCATCTAGCATGGAATCTTCATCTTCGCCATTCTTTGTAATCATGTTTTGTGGTTGGCCCATTCCTGGCTGGCCCTGTCCCATTGGAGGTTGTCCTTGCCCCGTTGGAGGCATACCCATTCCTGGCTGACCACGTCCCATTGGAGGCATACCCATTCCTGGCTGACCACGTCCCATTGAAGGTTCGCCCATTCCTGGCTGGCCCTGTCCCATTGGAGGCATACCCATTCCTGGCTGACCACGTCCCATTGGAGGCATACCCATTCCTGGCTGACCACGTCCCATTGAAGGTTCGCCCATTC
>Ga0181357_1000510_pt1 | contig 14758 bp, 18 predicted proteins | sample Fa13VDMM110DN_FD_130094 | JGI IMG/M metagenome (GOLD analysis project Ga0181357, IMG submission 130094) | Freshwater viral communities from Lake Michigan, USA - Fa13.VD.MM110.D.N | ecosystem: Environmental > Aquatic > Freshwater > Lake | place: USA: Michigan | collected 2013-09-24 | reverse complement strand
TGGAGTAATTAACTATGATGACACCATTGTACCAACAGATAAGAAATGGAATGATGTTGTAACAGGATATGTTCCTCACGGATTGAATCATAACATATTTAAACCGTTAGCATCAAATGATCCATTACATATTTCAATGTTAAAACAAATCAAAGAAACAAATAAGGTTGATTTCATAGTAATGTGGAATAATCGCAATATAAGAAGAAAACAGCCAGGCGATTTGATATTAGCATTCAAAACATTCGTAGATGGGCTACCAGCAGATCAACAAGACCGAGTAGCATTACTAATGCATACTCAACCGGTAGATGAAAACGGAACTGATCTAATTGCAGTATGGAAAACATTAGCACCTAATTGTAAAGTTATATTCTCAGAACAAAAGCTGTCAGCACAAGATCTTAATGCAATGTATAATGTTGCTGATGTAGTTGTGAATATTGGAAGCAATGAAGGTTGGGGACTTAGTTCAACAGAAGCAATTCTTGCAGGAACGCCAATCGTTAACAATGTTACTGGTGGTTTACAAGATCAATGTGGCTTTGAAGATGAGAATGGCGAATGGCTTCGATTTGATGGAGAATTTGCAACGAATCACACCGGTAAATACAAGAAACATGGATCTTGGGTTAAACCAGTGTTTCCAAGCAATAGATCGCTACAAGGATCACCCCAAACTCCATATATATTTGATGACCGAGTTAAATATGAAGATGTAGCAGCTGCATTAAGATCGTGGTGGGACATGACAGAAGAAAATAGGGCTGCTTGTGGTTTTGAAGGCCGACAATGGGCTCTAGCTAATGGATTAACTGCGGAGACAATGGGTAACAAAATGATCGCAATGTTTAACGATTTATTTGCAATGCATAGAGAAAGAAGACCTTTATTCACAGTAAATAAAGTTGAGCCAGCAAAATATGAACGAACAGGAATAGTAGCAGAATGAGAAAAGTAGTTATAGCCAGTCCAGTAGCAACACAATCGGGTTACGGACATCATGCAAGAGAAGTTATTACAAATATTATAGAACAACGAGGTTCTGAATGGGATGTTAAATTAGTTTCATTGCCATGGGGACATACCCCAATGACATATCCAATTTCAACGGATTTACAATTAAGAATAATTCCATTACCACTAACAGAACAACCAGATGTATGGGTTCAAATATCAGTACCAACCGAGTTCCAGGCAGTAGGAAAATACAATATTGGAGTAACGGCAGGAACCGAAGGGGATATTTGTCCAGAATCATGGATTGACAATCTAAACGCAATGCAGCTAGTAATTGTTCCTAGTGAATTTACTCGCAATGTATTTGAGGAATCGGCTAAGAAGCATAATAAAACAATTACATGCAATCTGCAAGTGATACCTGAGTATTTTGATGAATCAGTGTATACTAACACTGAGATCACGGAACCAGTAGCCCAATTAGATGCAATTCCAGAATCATGGGCATTTCTATCAGTTGGACATTGGCTTCAAGGTCAAGTAGGCGAAGATCGTAAAAACATTGGAGGTATGGTGCATTGTTTCTTTAATACATTTAAGGATACAAAGAATCAGCCGGCTTTGGTTATGAAATGCAGTGGTGCAACATACAGCGTTATGGATCGAATGGAGATTGAAGGAAAAATCAATCAAGTTGCAGCAATGTTTGGCAAAGCTAAATTACCAAATGTATATTTGATCCACGGTGAATTATCTGATGCTGAAATGAATGGATTATACAATCATTCCAAAGTTAAAGCAATGGTATCCTTTACTAAGGCAGAAGGATTTGGAAGACCATTATTAGAGTTTGCTACAACCGGTAAACCAATCCTAGCTCCACATTATTCAGGCCAAGCAGATTTCCTTAAGAAGGATTTCATATGTGCATTGCCAGGAACATTGACTCCTATACATGCAACCGCTCAAAATGAATTTTTAATTGGAGAAGCAAAATGGTTCTCTGTTGATTATGGTTATGCTAGCAAAATGATGCAAGATGTAATTAAGAATTATAAAACCTGGTTAGAATTAGGTAAGCGTCAGCGATACTTTGTAAATACCGCATTTACTCGTACATCAGTAGCAAAAACATATGAAATTGTGTTGAGTATTGTTGATGGAGGACTAACTAGTATTCCTAAATCAGTTGAATTAAAACTTCCAACATTATCATTACCTAAACTTCAAAAAGTTTAATATGAAGATCAGTTACGCAATAACAGTATGCAATGAGTTTGTAGAAATACAGAGGCTAATTGCACATCTTTTAAAATACAAAAGACCGCAAGATGCGATTACGGTTTTATATGATGAAACTAACGGTGATCCTGAAATTGAAAACTATTTACGGTCACATTCTGTTAATGGCGAGTTTGCATGGCACTCCGGGAAATTTGAAGGGAATTTTTCGGCCTGGAAAAATAAATTAACAAAGCTATGCACCGGCGATTATATATTTCAAATAGATGCAGATGAGATACCTTGTACTCCTATTATGGAAGCATTACCGGGCATATTAAGTGCAAATGATGGCGTTGATATGATATGGGTGCCAAGAGTTAACACGGTAGAAGGAATGGATCAAGATCATATGCAACAATGGGGATGGAACGTAAATAGTGAAGGCTGGATCAATTGGCCAGATTGGCAAGGACGGATCTATAAGAATCATCCATCAATTCAGTGGGAGAATAAGGTACACGAAAAGTTAACTGGGATTAAAACGTTTGCACAGTTACCAATGGAAGAAGATTATTCGTTATATCATCCAAAAACAATAGAACGACAAATACGACAAAATAATTATTACGATACATTATGAATTTTATATCTACAAATCATCAAGGCGGAATTGGTAATGTTATGTTTAAACTTGCAGCTGCAATTAGTTTGGCATTAGATAATAATATTGATTATATATTTTCTAATGAATTTTTAAGACCAGTTGATCAGATTACTACACATGGACAACCAGATTATAGAAGATTTTATGATAATATTTTACGTAATATTACGTTCATTGATACATTGCCAGGCCCTTATACTATTTATAATCAACCAGGATTTCATTATCAAGATATACCATATCAACTAAATACTAATTTATTATTAACAGGCCATTATCAAAGTGATAAATTTTTTATTAATAATAAGCAATACATCATTGATTTATACAAGCCGTCAACAGAAACTAAAAAATTAATACAATCATCATATAATAATTTAAGTGAATATATTTCAATTCATGTAAGACGAGGTGATTATTTGCAATATCCTAATCACCATCCGCAACAAACTATAGAATATTATCAATCAGCTGTATACAATATTGGACTAGATAAAACATATATGATATTCAGTGATGATATCAATGGATGTAAATCAATGTTTGAATTTATACCAAATAAAATTTTTTATAATTCTGGAATTGATTGGTTAGATATGTACATTATGAGTATGTGTAAACATAATATAATATGCAATAGTAGTTTTTCTTGGTGGGGTGCATATCTAAATGAAAATCCTACTAAAATAGTAATTGCACCAAAAAAATGGTTTGGTGTCGTTTACGAGTCATGGGACACAACGGATCTAATACCAGCGTCGTGGCTTATAATAAACAAATAATACTATAATACTTTGGTTTTTTAAAAAATAATATTTATATTAAAGTTATATGAAACAATTAGATAATACTATAAAAAAATATTTTAAGCCAGCACGTAACCCTGAAGCAATACGAGGTTATTTTTCTTACATAACAGAATCTGTTATTGAATTAGGGAATGTATATGCGGGTAATTTAAATAAAGATGTAAAAGTATATTTTGATTTAGAAAATATTCCGGGATATGTCAAATCAAATATGTATGATGTTTGTTTTTTACAGGATACGTTAGATTATCATAATAATATACAAGAATACACAAATATTGAAAAATTAGTTAGTTATATACCAACGGTAAGTCCTTATGATAATAAGACCTGGGACATTGGATACAGAGAGTATACTGAACAAATTATAAGAAAAAATTTTGTATTAAATGATGAACTTTTAAATAAATTTGAAAGCAGGAAATTAGAAATTAATCTTAATAAAACTATAGGGGTACATAGAAGATCGACTGATATTGGAATGCATCATTATCAAATTATACCAAATGAAACTATATTTCAAAATATAGAATCTTTCGATTTTGATAATGTTTTCTTATTATGCGATAACTTAAATGATTTTAATGTATTCAAATCAAGATATGGTAATAAACTTATTTCATATGATGAATTTACAACATCAACAAACTCATCGTTACCATTTCATAAAATTAATGTAATTAACGAAGATCTTAAAAAAACTCACATTGAAGAAATTGTTTTGGGCGCATTAATGTTAGGATTAACAAATAAATTAATTTGTTGTCACTCAAACTTGACAAATTTTTCAATATTATCCAACTCTAAATTAGAGTATAAAATTTTAAATTAAAAAGATGGAAAAAATATTTTCAATAGTAGATCCCAAAAAACTTTTACATATCGTTACGAGAAAAGAGGATATAACTCCCGGTAGAATTGACATCGTACCCGAAGATAATTTTATTCAATGTTCCATGTTAAATTTAGAAAATAACAAAACATTTAAGCCGCATAAACATGTTTGGAAAGAACGAACTAAAAATATTATTGCTCAAGAATCTTGGATTGTAATTCAGGGCAGCGTAAAATGTATTTTGTATGATATTGACGATACCATTATTGCTGAGCCAATTTTAAAACCAGGTGATGCTAGTTTTACTTTGGAGGGCGGTCATAATTATCTAATTTTAGAAGATAACACATTAGTATATGAATATAAAACAGGTCCATATGAAGGACAAAGCTTTGATAAAACTTTTATAGATTAAAAAATGGAAATAATTAAAAATTTTAAAACAGACAAAAACGCATTAACATTACCATGGACAGAATCTCCATTTTTCTACGATTTATTAGAATCATCTAATTTAACCGAAGAAGAAAGACAAATGGCAATTGATTTCAATAAAAAAGGTTATTTGATTATTGATTTAGAATTAACGGATGATTTTATTGATGATATCGTTAATGATATGTATGACGCAGTTAAAAGAGATAGCGTTACTTTTCAAGCAGAATTTTATACATATTCAGATAGTCCGAGAATTTTTGAAGAATGGAGAAATAGTGATGCCATTAAAAATTTATGTTTAAACCCAAAATTAATAAAAACGTTAGAGTTTCTTTACAACAAAGAAGCATTTCCATTCTCAACAATAAACTTTATTAAAGGATCAAATCAACCACTTCATAGCGATACAATACATTTCCACACAATTCCACAATTATGGATGTCTGGAGTATGGGTGGCATTAGAAGATACAACTACCGAGAATGGAACTCTTAATATTGTTCCGGGAAGTCATAAATGGAATATTTACGATTATCAAACTTTGGGATTACCGCATCCGGATGAGTATGTGGATGGCGAAAAAAATAACTATAGAATTTATGAAGATTTAATAACAAACCTTGTAGAAGCACATAAAGTTGATGTTATGCCAGTATCATTAAAAAAAGGACAAGCCTTAATATGGTCCGCAAATTTACTTCACGGCGGAATGAAAATTGTGGATGAAAATAGTACTAGATTAACACAAGCAATACATTATTTTTATAAAGATTGTACAAAATACTATCATCCCATGTTTTCAAAACCATATGAAGGTATATATGCAGACAAATGGTGTAACGAACAAACTAATATCAAAACATATAAAAAATGAAAACAGTTGTAGTATTCGGAGGTTCGGGTGGTTTGGGGTCTAAAGTAGTAGAAATACTTAAAGACACATATAATGTTATATCTTTAAGTAGTAAAGATGTAGATGTATCTAATTATGTTGCAATTGAAACATTTTTCGAAAATAACAAACCAGAAATTGTAATTAATTTAACCGGTGTTAATTTTGACATGTTTATTCATAAAATTAATCAATCTAGTTTAACCAATATTGATAAACAAATTGATATTAATATTAAAGGCACAATTAATATCATTAGTAATTGTTTAAAATATATGCGCGAATCTCAATTCGGCCGTATTATTACAATATCATCAGTTTTAGCCGAAAAACCAGTTATTAGTACAGGAGTTTATGCAGGTTGCAAAGGTTTTATTGATTCATTTGTGAAAACAGTTGGTTTAGAAAATTCATCAAAAAATATATCATGTAATAGTATACAATTAGGATATTTTGATGGCGGACTAACATATAAAATACCAGAAACATTTAGAGAACAAGTTTTAAATACAATACCAGCTAATCGGTGGGGCAGTATACAAGAACTAACAAATCTTATTGAGTTTTTAATTAATACGCCGTATGTTACGGGCACAAATATCAAAATAAATGGCGGAATTGACTTTTAAACGAGAAGGCGTAGATTTATACGTAGATGTTACTAGTAGAATAAAACATCCCGGATCTATAGAAGTTGGAAACCATGTTGCAATCGATATGGGTGTATATCTATCAACATCAGCAACTATTGGAGATTATGTACATATAGCTCCATATACATGTATTATAGGAGGACCTGATAGTATGTTGATTATGGATCATTTCAGTGGTATCTCAGCCGGCAGTAAAATTTTATGCGGTAGTGATGATTTTACTAAAGGTATGATGAACCCGCAAGTTCCAATTGAATATCGTTCTCCAAAGATATCAAAAGTTCATTTCAAATCATTTTCATGTATCGGAGTTAATTGTGTGGTAATGCCTGGTATTACGTTAGCTGAAGGATCTGTAGTAGGCTCTAATTCAGTATTAACAAAAGATACAGAACCATGGACTATATATATAGGAAATCCTGCTAAACCAGTTAAAATCAGAGATAAAGAATTTATAATAAAATATGCAAAGGAACTAGGATATGAATTTTAATACAGTAACCGAATTTGAAAACCAAATTGCAGAATTCTTTGGAGCTCCTTATGCAATTGCAGTTGATAGTTGTACGCATGGTGTTGAATTATGTTTAAGATATACACAAGCAGATCATATTATTGTTCCGAAGAACACATATTTATCAATTCCATTTTTAGCACACAAACTTTGGATTGATTTACTTTGGAAAAATGAAGATTGGGTTGATTATTATTATTTAACAGAAAATGTAATTGATTCTGCAGTATTATGGAAACCAAATAGTTATGTCTTAGGTACGTTTATGAATTTATCATTTCAATATCAAAAACATTTAAGTTTAGGTAGAGGTGGTATGATTTTAACAGATAACAAAGATGCAGCTGAATGTCTTAAAAAAATGTCATATGACGGTCGTTTACCTAATGTGCCATGGCGCGAACAAGATATTGAAGTTTATGGATATCATTATTACATGACACCAGAAACTGCGCAATTAGGTTTAGATAAACTGCATACAGCAATTGAAACACAACCAAGACAATGGTCTGTAAATGATTGGCCTGATTTAACTCAAATGAAAGTTTTCAAATGATAAATAAAGTTGCAATCAACATGATAGGCGGCGGATTCTATCATGATATATGTTCGTCTGCAGGCGCTACACCTAAATTAATAGAATGGAAAAAGGATTTATCTGCAGATATTTCAATACATATTGATTATCATATTCAATCAAAAGTAAACGAATCTAAAATTAATTTTGCTTGGTTGTCTGAATCTAGAACTATTAATCCTAGATTGTACGAATGGTGCAAACAGAATGTAGATTATTTAGAAAGAAATTTTAAATTAATTTTTACAAATGATAAAAGTTTGTTAGAATTATCTCCTAACTTTAAATTGGTAATATGTAGTGCGGTACCGTGGGTAAAGCAACGAGATATATTTCCTAAAACTAAATTAGTTTCAATGATTGCATCTAATAAATCATCTTGCCCGGAACATGAATTAAGAAAATATGTAATTGATAAATTTAAAGATGATATTGATTTATATGGCCGAGGATATCAAGAAATTGAAGACAAATCAATAGGTTTAGCTGATTATTACTTTTCTATATGTATGGAAAATCTTACATATAGCAACGGATATTCAGAAAAAATAACAGATTGTTTTGCAACTGGAACTATTCCAATATATTATGGAAGTCCTGATATAGGAGAAGTTTTCAATGAAGATGGGATAATTTGGTTAACAGAAGAGTTTTCAATTAAAGATCTTACCGCGGAATTGTATTGGTCTAAAATAGATGCTATAAAAGACAATTATAATCGAGCTATTAATTTTCCAATAGCTGAAGATTGGATCTATGAAACTTATATAAAATAAATTTGGAATTATAACTAAAAAACAATATAATAAATTATGAAAAAAGCATTTATAACAGGAATAGCAGGACAAGATGGTTCTTATTTAGCAGAATATTTAGTGTCATTAGGATATGAAGTCCATGGCATTGTACGTAGAAACTCAGTTGCAGAACATCAACAAAGTCGAATTGAATTAATTCGAGATAAAATTCATATATATTATGGCGATTTGTTAGATCAATCTAGTCTCGAACACTTGCTAGATAAAATACAACCGGATGAAATATATAATATTGCAGCACAGAGTCATGTGAGAATTAGTTATGACATTCCACAATTTACCGCACAAACCAATGCGTTAGGCGTATTAAATATATTGGAAGCTTATAGAAGGTCATGTCCTACTGCAAAGTTTTATCAAGCTAGTAGTTCAGAAATGTTTGGAAGCTCAGTTGATACTGATGGATACCAACGAGAAACAACACCTATGAATCCAGTATCGCCATATGGCTGTACTAAGGTATTTGGATATAATATTGTACGCAATTATCGTAATGCATACAAATTACATGCTAGTAACGGCATTTTATTTAATCACGAATCGCCTAGGCGAGCATCTAATTTTGTTACGAACAAAGTAGTTAAGGCTGCCGTAATGATAAGCCTAGGGTTACAGGACTCATTGGAATTAGGGAATATGGATGCATATCGAGATTGGGGACATTCTTATGATTATGTAAGAGCAATGTTTTTAATTGTACAACAAGAACAGCCAGGTGATTGGGTAGTTGCAACAGGTGAAACTAGATCAGTTCGAGATATGTGTGAATATGTTTTTGATAAGTTAGGGATGGATTATAAACAGTATGTAGTACAAAATAAAAAATTCTTACGCCCAGAAGAATTACCATACCTTAAGGGTGATTCGACAAAAATTCGTACAGAATTAGGGTGGGCGCCAACATATACTTTCGAAAGCCTGATGGATGAAATGATTGAATTCTGGAAAACTATTTTAGTTAAATAAATGAGTATATCAGCATACATAATTAATTTAAAACACCGTACGGATAGATATACCCATATGGTAAATGAAATGAAAAAATTACCTATATTGTATGAATTTGTTGATGGAATTATTGATGAAACAAAAACATGTTTTCAATCTCAAAAGAAATGTATACAATTAGCTAAAGATAATAATCTTCCATATGTTTTAATATTAGAAGATGATGCAACATTTACAGATAATGTCATTGATGTATTAATAAAAACATTTTCAGAAATACAAGAATTAAAATGGGATATGTTTTTCTTAGGTGCAAATTTACAAATACCAGCAACTCGCATTTCAGATACTATATTAAAACTAAACGGAGCATATGCAGCCCACGCATATTTTGTACATGAAAGATTTTATGATACTATATTAAATTTACCACATACGTGTGAAATGGATGTGCATTATCACAATTTAATGCCTAATCATAACGTATATATGTGTGATCCGATGATTGCATATCAATTACCATCACATTCTGACTTGCAAGATGAATATCGAGATTATAATGAAGCAATGTTTAACAATTATAAAAGGTTTACTATATGAAAATATTATTAGGATGTTTAAATGCAAATGGATTAGGTGGTAGCGAACTTTACCATTATGAATTAGCCCGCGAATTAGATTTGCTAGGGCATGATGTAACATTATTTACGTTGCGTCAAATAGATTGGACAAATCCGGTTAGAATACAATTAGAACATATACAGCAATTAGATCTAACAAACTTAGATATTACAGAAAAATACGACGTAATAGTAGCAAGTCAACCTGAGGTCAATTTATTTATGTTAGATCATTTTAAAGGAACACCAATTATTAGTATTATTCATTCTGAGATTAGATCAGAAGATCCGGTATTAGATCCTAGAATTTCACAATATGTTGCAATACGAAAACCAATTGCTGATATGTTGATTAATGAATATAAAATTCCAGCATCCAAAGTTTCATTAATTTATAATCCAATTGACCAATCTAGATTTAATTCTAGCAATGTAGTTAAAAAGGAAAAACATTCCGGGATATTTGTTGGAGAAGTATTAGATCCTATACGTTTTAATGCAGTTCAACATATGGTTTATCAATGTATTGAAAATGATTGGGACTTATATATAATGAGTGAGAGTCGTTATAATTTTAATCATCCTAATATAAAATATATCAATAAACAATGGGATACTGAAAATATTGTTAAAACAATGCATTTCACCGTCGGAATTTTATTAGGTCGAACTACATTAGAAGGTTGGTGTTGTGATGTTCCTGGATATATGTATTTAATTGATATCACCGGCAATATTTTATCAATTGAAACAACAACACCTGACTACATTAAACAACGGTGTAATAGCAAATACGTTGCCAGCCAACATATACAATTGTATAAAAGATACATATGAAAAATAACATATCACTACTAGTAGGATTAAAAAATAACTTAGACTACAATAAACACTTTTACGATACAACGAGAGAACTATATCCAGAAGTTGAATTGTGTTTCGTAAGTTATGGGTCAACAGATGGCACTCACGAATGGTTAGAATCATTAACAGATAATAATCTTAAATACTTTTATTCTGCAGAAGAAAAAACATTCGCTGATACATTTAATCGAGCAGCAGAGTTAGCAACAAAGGATTATGTTGCTTATCTACATAATGATATCGTGTTAGCTCCTGGATTTTTAGAAAATCTAGAAAAACATATAGGTCCAGATAATGTGGTGTCATATACCACAATAGAACCGCCTATATTCGCAGGACACGAACGTCCAGGCAAACTTATTCATGATTTAGGCACAGAGCTAGAGACATTTGATAAAGGGGCTCTATACGCATATGTAGAAACACAAAAATCTAAGTATAACAGTAAAACAGAACCAGGTATTACATTCTTTATGTGTATGCCTAGAATCAAGTTATTAGAAATTGGTGGGTTGGATAATTTATTTAATCCAATGTTTTGTGAAGATGATGATTTAATACGACGTTGGGAGTTATTAGGTATGACGTGTTTTACGGCTCTAGATGCAATGTGCTATCATTTTGTAAGCAAGACATCTAGATTCTCAGAAGAATATCAAAATAGAACTCAACAAATCGAATTGCAATCACTTCGAAACTATGTACGTAAATGGGGAACTAGAAGCAAAGCTCCAGTATACCAAATAGGAATACAGGTCACAAATTGCACTAGTGCTATCCTAGAATTGTTAGAGCCATATTGCACCCGTATCTATATAGAAGATGGAATGCAGGTATTAACATCACATTACATTGATTCAGAACAAACAAAGACAAAGTTTGATTTATCTAAACGAATAATGACAACCGAATATAATAATCCACACGATTATGATGATATTGTAGTTGAAATAGATGCAAAGAGAATGACAAATGATGATGCTGCTTATATTTTCATGTTACCAGAAATTATACAAGCATCTGGAGAAATTGGCGAATTCCGTTTAGGCAATCTCAAAATAACAATACATCATCTAGAAACCTACGAAAAAAATCTGATTAAAGTAGATTAAACCATATTTATAATAAAGTTACGATATTGAATCAGTTCCAGCAAAAAGGAATGACTGATGGCGACAAAAAAAAGCTTTATTAAGAGTATGTTAACCGATTGCAAATCCGGAGAAGTATCTTCAAAACGAGTAATTGGTTTTACCGGATTTTTATGTTTGATAATCATGATGTTTATTAATGCATTATATCCAAAATCAATTGCACCTGCTGCTGTCTTAGTAGATGCAATCGAATATATTGTTATTGGAGCTCTATTTAGCACATCCGTAGAAAAATTTGCAAAGGAACCAAAAGATAAGGAACCAGAAATTTAATTTACACAGGAATAACAATGAGTTTGGATTTAACAAAGATAAAGCAGTGGCCATTAAGCGAATCACAGTATTACAAAGAGGAAACAACTAAGAAACAAATCGTATTGCATCATACCGCCGGAAATGCTTCTGCGGTTAATGTAATGCAAAATTGGAATACTGATGATAGAGGACGTATTGCAACGTGTGTATCGATATCAGGGCCCGGCGCAAAGAACTCGGTAGATGGCGAGATAGTTCAAGGATTTAGTTCAAAGCATTGGGCATATCATTTAGGTATCAAACAAGAAGTCTTTAGAGCATACAAAGTTCCACATCAAATAATAGATAAACTCGCAATCGGTATTGAAATTTGCAATTGGGGTCAATTGGAACTAGTTGGCGGTAAATACATTAACTATGTAGATCGAGAAGTTCCAGCAGATCAAGTTACTACCCTAGCAACTCCATATAAAGGATATACTCACTTCCATCGCTATTCAGATGCACAAATTGAATCAACCCGGGATCTTTTAGTGTATTGGTCCAAGTCATATGGAATTGATCTTAAATTTGACTACAATCAAATGTTTACCGTTAACACAAAAGCATTATCTGGAACTAATGGGTTATATTCTCATAACAGCTACAGAAAAGATAAAGTTGATATTTATCCATGTCCACGAATGATACTCATGTTAAAAACATTGTAAGAACTATTTATATGAAAACAACCACATTGATTATAGCATTATCCCTAACTACCGTAACATCATTCATATGTTCATATTTTTTCAAACTAACCCTGGATAATTTTGAGCAATATCTTGCAGTAGTTGCAACCGTATTATTAGATGGATTCTTTGGAGTGATTGCCGGCATTCGTCGAGAAGGATTCCAAACATTCAAAGCATTAAAAGTATTACGCACCATGTTCATATGGGTTATGTTTTTAACTACCATATTAATTGTAGAACAAGGATTCCCTGGTACTGGTTGGTTAAGTGAAACTATACTTGTTCCATTCATAGTATTTCAATTACTGAGTGCACTTAAAAATGCATCGATGTCTGGATTTATTAAAGCTGATATGATAAATACTATACTAGATAAATTTGATAAACATAAAGGTGAACGTCTTTGATTATATCAGATTTTTCATTATATTATTAATATGAATTATCGATATATACTATTCTCATTTCTTTTATTTTTAGTTGGACAAGTGCTCGTTTGGGTACAAGTCAATGGTCCACTTATATGGCCATGGGCTAAGACCTGGAAATTAGGATTACTTGTCCTAGGCATTCCAATCACGGCATTGTTTATGGAAGCAACCCGTTTAATAGTTGCAGGATTCGGAGGTCTATTCTGGCCTGGTAGATTCGTATCATTTGTTGCTGGAATATTCATATTTACTTTGATGACTTACATATTCCGGGAAGAGGCAATCACAATGAAAACGGGAATATCATTGTTGTTAGCATTTTCTTTAATTATAGTCCAGCTCTTTTGGAAATAATCATATTTATTAATATATGATTCAGGAATATAAAACACAGAGCACACTTAATCCATTACTATGGGACGGCGATCAGTTGAAACCAAAACTAAGAATTGGGTTCATGAAGATTGCAAAAGCATTTTATGATTTCCTAGAAATAGAAACTAGCATCGAGGACGTACTTCTTATTGGTAGCAATGCTAATTATAATTGGACTAAATTCAGCGATATTGATTTGCATGTTGTAGTTAATTATATGAGTGTTGGCGACAATATGCATTTGGTTAGCAATTATATGCACGCCAAAAAAAGTAATTGGAATGTGAATTACCCATTAACATATAAAGGAACGCCCATAGAGTTATATGCCCAGGATTCGAATCAAGATCTACATTCAACAGTTGGCATATATTCAGTTCGAGCCGGCAAATGGTTACAAAAGCCAAATGCTGACATAGTATCTATAGATGATGCCGCGATCCAATTAAAATCAGAACCATATGAATATGAGATCGATCAATTAACAGATGCTGATCCAAAAGCAGAATTCAAAATTAAAAATTTAAAACAACGATTACGACATCTTCGCCAAACTGGTTTAGAAGCCGAAGGCGAATACTCAATTGAAAACATGGCATACAAACATCTTCGTAATCAAGGATATCTCGAACGATTAAACCGACTAGAACAATCTATATCAAAAGGACGTCTGGAGATAGAAGGTGTTGTAAATGAACTGGATTTACCTAGTATAAAGGATAAAACCAAGCAGCAAGTAAAAAAGTTCTTCGGGGCAATGAAAACTGAGACGGATGAGACTAAACAAGCCATGAAGATGCTTCTTCAACATATCAATGGAAAGAAGCTAACCTCCGACGAATGGAAGTGGGTTCGCAATCAATTAGGAGACGTAATTAAAATGCTAGGTCTTACCACATTAGCAATTGCTCCAGGTGGAAGTCTAGTTGCCGTATTAGCAAAAGCCCTTAAAATGGATAAATACATATTACCATCATCGTTACAGAAAGATGC
>Ga0181357_1000505_pt1 | contig 14797 bp, 6 predicted proteins | sample Fa13VDMM110DN_FD_130094 | JGI IMG/M metagenome (GOLD analysis project Ga0181357, IMG submission 130094) | Freshwater viral communities from Lake Michigan, USA - Fa13.VD.MM110.D.N | ecosystem: Environmental > Aquatic > Freshwater > Lake | place: USA: Michigan | collected 2013-09-24 | reverse complement strand
GCTAAGAAAAAAGTATTCAAGCCAATTTAAGACCAGAGGAGAAGACAGCGACAAGGCGAAGGAATTACTCAAAATATTTAGAGAGAGAAAAGAACTTATTACCGTAAAAGGTATAAAGAAGTATTTACGGACAACAGGCAAAAGAACTAAAGCAGAAGATAGCGCCAAAGTTCCTTTCATCGTTGGTAAAATGCTTATACCTATTCCATTTTACAATGCGATTGACTATACGCAAATGACAAGTGATTGCGACACGAATGTTACTTTCATATCCGATTTATTCGACTATTCAGTTCCAGCACTTAAAGGAGGCGATTTTGCCGACTACTCGACTTATTTTAAGGCGTATGTAGATTACTGTAATGAATTTGTTTCCCAAGAGCCTGAAGAGTATAAGAGTAGTGATTGGGCAGCAGAGAATATGTGCATTATGACTTTGCCCCCTGAAAAGGATGCGAGAGGTAGGTGGGTTTGTGAAATTGTGGTAACAGATGGAGAAGGAACTATAATAACTGATATGTATGGTTTCGCACCGAACGGTGAAAGTGATTTTGAGAAGGGTGAAGTAGAGGTTATACCAGTGGAGAAAGGGCAAGCTAAGGCGAAGAGAGAGAAAAAAAGAAAAGAAGTAAAGAAAGATAAGGGCAAGGGTGATGGCATAGAGGAGTTGAGGTTGAAAGCGAAGATAAAAGAATCGGAAGCAAATATTAAAAAATCGGAAGCAATAAAAGCGCAAGCCCAAACATCAAAAGTAAAGGAGTACGCACAACTTTTGAGAGAGGGATTAATTACTAAGGCAGATTTCATTAAATTCATTAAGGAATAGTAAGAATGGAGGATTTCATCATTGACAGCAAAGCGGTAGCGTGCGAGCCTACCGTATTCAAAGGTATCGTTGAAAGCAAGGTAAGCGGTAAAGTTCCTTTCACCTTAGAGAAGTTCGGCACACGCAAATTTATATTAGTTGGCGAGAGGTACGCATACTCTGAGAATAATAGCGAAGGAATAGATACGGGTTTAAGCACTAAAGATTTTATTGCCTTCATTAGTGGGTTTAAACGTAGCCTTAACAACCAGCTAAAAAAGAATCCAATTTTATTGGAGTTGAATATACCGTATGAGAGCAGCGTAGCTAAGAAGTTCCACAATACTTACGATGCTTTGATGCAGGGGGAGAAGTTTTATAATGTAGATTTGTCAAGCGCCTATTGGCAAATAGCTAACCGATTAGGATATATCTCAAAGAAAGTGTATGAACGGTATATGCCCTCAGATAATTACAAACACGCTAAGAGGCTTTGTATTTCATTTTTAGGGAGGAGGAGAGAGAAAACAATTTACGAAGTGGTAGATGGTATTTACACAGAGAGAAAGGAAGTGCTATCTAAACGTGATGAACAGATTTTCGTTAACATACGCCACGAACTTTACACAATAATAAATGATATAGTGGTACAGCTAGGCGATGCGGTGATAGAATATAACACCGATGGTATTAGCGTTCTCCAGTACAAGCGTGAGCAGTTAGAAAATTATTTCAGGGATTTAGGTTTAATTTATAAGGTGAATATTTGCGTAAAAAAGAATGAAATTCAATATCTTCACAACACTAAATTGAGAAACTTTAAAATTCAAAGAAATGACAGTAGCCGAATTAATTAGGGAATTAAAATTTTTCGACAAAGATGCGGTGGTCATGGTAGAAGATACAAGACCACTTAAAAGGGAAGTCGATGTTAAAGACTTGGTAGAACTAGACAACCTTCACACAGTTGAAACGCCACGAGGAATAATAATTGTATTGATGAATACAGAGGAGATGCCAAGATATTTTATGAATTAAAGAAACCAAATTATAAATTTACTAATAAACATCTTGAACGAATATTTTTAATATACTTAATATTTTGTAAATTCGTTTTTTATACTATTTTTATGGCAATTCTCTCAAAAGATATTTACGACAAAAAGGCTTCTTGGGCTGCTAAAAGAATGTCAGAAAACAAGAGTATTAGTGCGCTAAATGAGGAACAACACGATGCTTTAAGTACAATTGCATCTACTCGACACAATTTGCACATATCTTCAGGGGGCAATCCTTCAAGGTATGACAATGAAGGGTATAGTAAATTTTTCGGAACAACGTATTATGATTCTAAAGGGGAGATATACGATTTGATAGAAGAAAATAATTTACCTAATTTTATTTCATATCTTAAAATAGATGAATTTACTTACTTAGGTGGGGATGATTGGAATGAAGATGAAATTGATGATTACGAAGAAAATATTGATATAGATAGCGATGAATACGAAGAAAAATATGATGCCTATTTGAATATAATACTTAATAACGTACAAAAGTTAGACCAAAGTGTTAGAGATTACTTGGCTTATATAGATTATTTATATAGCACTAATTATTCGCCATCAGGAGGAGATGCTTCTCTTTACATACAAAAAAATAAAGCTGAAAAGATGAATAAAGGTGGGACTATCAAGAAAACAACAGACGGAAAAAAAGGTGGTATTTTGTATGGTAAAAGCCATGCTAACGGAGGAATAAAAGCCGTTGTTACCGATGCTGGTAATAAGGAGGTTGAACTTGAAGGCGGTGAAGCCGTAGTAAAGAAAAGTGCATTGAAGGACAAAACGGTTAAAACCTTGACTGGAACGAACGCTCAAATACTTAACATGATTAATACAAGGGCAGGTGGTAATCCTATCTATGCGCCAAGTCAGGTTAATATGAAGAATGGCGGTAGAGTTGGTGGTGTCGATATTCTTTCACCATATCTTGAAAATCTTAAAGTAAACGGAATTGTTCTTAGTGATGAAGATTTAGTTGTCTTAATGTATAACGAAGGCAAGCACAAAAGAAGTAAAGGACTTTATTCACCAACTATTTTAAGAAAATACCTAAGCGGAATTTCAGAAGAGTTAGCAAATCAATTAACTATTGATTTAGCTATGGAGTTTTACGATTTATTTAATGAAAAAGATATTCCAACATATTTGAAGCATACTAGAATTATCATAGTTAATAACACAAAAGTTGTTTTTGATAATAAAAAAAAGATGGCTCAAGGTGGTAGTGTTGGTAGTGGCAATGATTTTTCGGACATTGAATCATTAATTGATAAAGGAATTGTTGAAATAGAATACGAGAGGTCAACGGAAAAACACGCAAAAGAATATCAATTAAATTGCAAAAACCCATTGTACCTTAAAAGAATATTTGTAAAAAAAGATTATAGGTTGAAAGGAGTAGGTAAAAGAATACTTAAATATTTAGATTTTATAGCGAAAAAAAATTCAAATGATTGTATTTTTGGACATATTTCAAATAAAGTTAGTTTTACAAAAGATAGTAGAGATGCGGATAATGACGATGTTCAGTTGTTTAAGTTTTGGCTGCATAAAAACGGATATGCTATAAACAATGATAACAATGATTTTCATAAAGTTATTTCAAATGAAATGGCTGAAGGTGGTAGTGTTGGCAAATTAGTTACCTACAAACAAAAATTCAATAAAAAATATGGCTACACATTGAATGAAAGTCATAGCCTTGAAGAAATATCTAAAAAAACTGGAGTTTCGATGAAAGGTTTGCAACAAATCTATAACAAAGGTATTGGTGCATATAAAACAAATCCAAGTAGTGTTCGACCAAATGTAAAATCAAAAGAACAATGGGCGATGGCGAGGGTATATAGTTCAGTAATGGGCGGTAAAGCATCAAAAGTTGATTACAATGAACTTGAAATGGCTGAAGGAGGTAGTGTTGGTGAATATGATAATCAAATTGAATTACTTAAAAAAGCAGAGAAAGAATATTTTGATTTGAATGATTTTAGAGTAGATGAAAATTATGATGAGGATGATGTGGAAAGAAACCAAAGATTAGTTGCAATACCTAAATATTCAGTAAGTTGGGAAAGTGAATCTAGTTCCGAACACATCGGTTATTATGATAGTGTAGATGAGGCAATAAAAGAAGCGGATACAAATACTAATAATCAAGAACGAGATTTGCAATCATTTAATCGTGTTTCATTATATTTTGATGTAGTGTGGGTTGGCATGGATAACTACATCCAAGAAGAGGTGGAGGCTTTAGTTTCTTTATATGATTTAGAAAATCACGAAAAATATAATCTACCTGATGAGATTAAAAATTTAGACGAAGAACTTTATACACACGATTTAAGTGGTTCGGAAGATAACGCTAAAGAATTACTATCAAAAGTAGAAGATAATTTAGGCGATGATATTTCCGATGAAATTGAGGTTGAAGGGTATATATTAAAAGTTGAAGGACATAGCGGTAGAAAGTATTCTAGCATTAATATTATTTACAATAAAGATGATGAAGATTTTGAAATAGGTAGCATTAAATTGAGAATAGCAGACCACGCTTACAATCCTCGTAATAATCAAATTGATTCAGATTTTATTTCAGTTGAGGTAGCAAATGAAAATTTAACAGCAGAAAGATTTCACGGTATTAAATCTTTACAATACGATGGCGATTCTGATTATGATGATATTGTAAGTGATGTGGCAGAGAGAATATTAGAAATAGTTGAAAGATGGGATATTGAGGAAAAGATTAACGAAAATACTTTTCAAGAAGGTGGTAACATTACTCAAAGTGAAATAGGCAAAATGACGAAAGCAGAGCAGAAAGCATTTTACAAAACGAAGGAAGGTAAAGCATTGGACAAGGAAACTTATACAAAGTGGAAGAGCCTTGTTAACATGAGTAAGGGCGAACTAGAAAGTTTCTATAATTCAAAAGAAGGCAAAGAAGCTGGGCTAAGTGCTAAAGAGGCAAAAGCAGAGGGTATTGATAGCGGAAGGGAATCGGCACGTTGGATAATGAAGATGAAGGATATTCCTTATACAAAGTGGACAAGCAAAATGTGGATGTGGGCTAAGAAGCAAATTAGTTTCGTTTCAAGGATGAAGGGCATGAGAGGTGATTTGTACGATGATAAGGGGAATAAAACAAGGAAACATTTAGCTTTGCTAATATGGGGGAACAACCCTAAGAAGATGGCTGAAGGCGGTAGTGTTGAGGATGAATTTGATTATAATAGTTTGTATAATTTTAGTGATGATGATAGCACCCCTACAAAAGAGCAAAGAGAAATTGAAAACGAAAAAGTAGTTCAAGAAGTAATTAATACTTTAAATAAAAAAATAGAGGGGATTAATTTAGAAATAGAGGATTGGAGTAGTAGAAAATACAAAAGTAATAAGGGTGTAGTTTACGCTGGAGGTGATGATATTCATGGTGATGCTTACACAATAGGTGGTATCAATGAAAACAGAAGAAGAAAAAGACTTGAATCGCTTCATTATTTAAAATTAACTACTGAAAAAGCAATTGATATAGTTAAAAACTATGATGTTAGCAGATACGGCAGTTTTAAAGATAATATAATAGAAGATTTCAAGAATTTAAGATATACTGATAAAAGAGGCAATAAACTTCATTGGAGAGAACGAAATATTTTAGACGATGCTTACGATATTTTGATTAACAACGCTAAGAAGATGGCTGAAGGTGGAAATATTGAGTTTAGTCCAGAAAAAAAAGGAACACTAATTAAAGGAAACGAAATAATCAAATATACCGAAAAGGCTAATGGAAATTATAGATTAGTTTTTTATAAAATTAAAGAAAGTAATGGTAAAGTACCTATTGTATGCGATGCCTTTGATTACTGCCATAAATTAGATATAAACGATGTTTCTGCCGATGAATTAATTGATTTGATTGACAAAAACAACTTAATGGAGCAAGGTGGGAATGTTGAAAGTAATTGCATATCATTCATAAAAAATTCAGAGGCTATAAAAAACAATGGCTATTTTCACTATTTTAAAAGTACATCTATTTACGCTGACTTCGGAACAAAAGTACCGAAAGTAAAAAGTTTCTATTTATGTGCTTACAATTCAGGAGGTCAAAAAAATTTAAAAGTAACTGATACTTTAAACTTGGATTTAATTAATAAATTACAAGAAATTATTGGCTGTGAAAAAAGTATTTGTAAAATAATTGTAGATGAATTTTTTAGAAAAGCAAAAAGGATTGAATCTAATGATGTAAATAAAATGGCAGGAGAAAATATTATTGTTGTTGATAGAGATAATATTGTTTGCGATAATATAAAGAATGAATTTTCAGATGGTAGTAACGCTGATATAAGATTTGCTGAAGGTGGGAATGTGAGTGAAATTACTTTTACTAGTTACAAAGGAGAGCAAATAATGTTCGAGCCTCACAATAACGAGTATTTTGTTATTGGTAATGATGAGAATATTTTTAAGTCAATGCAAGAAGCGAAGCAGTTTATTGATAATCCTAAAGGGGCTATGAATACAGAGTTTGCGAAAATGGCTGCTGCTGAAACCGAAGAACTAAAAAAAGGAATTAAAGTAGAGCAAGGTGGGGATATTGAAAGCAATAATAATTATTTAGTCGATAAAATAAAAGATTATAACGCACTTAACCTTAATATAAAGAAATCAAAGAAAGGAAGTGAAATATTTTCACAAATAATAAAACTTTCCGCAAATCAAGATGTTTCTATTAAGCAAGATTCAAAAAATTATAAAATTAAAGCTATTCAAGGGAACGGTAAAAAACTTACATTAAAAGGAAGTAATACAAAATCCAAAGATTATACTATTAGTGATGATGATTTTGATTTTGCTAAAGAACTTATAATAAGCGGAGTTGTAGATGCTAGAAATTACGATAAAAACGGAATGTATAATGACTTTTCTCGCCTTTCTCCAACAGAAGTAAAAAAAGCAGTATTAGATATACAAAAGTGTAAAAAATCTATCCCTGCTTCTAGGTTAATAGAACAATTGAAAGAGCAATACGAAGATGGTTACTTTAAATATAAGCAAGGTACTGGAGGTTTTATTCAAAGAGAAAGAGTAGCTGTTGATGAAGTTGATATAAAGCCTATTAGTCCGTATGAATCATGCGATGATTCAATTTTTACGGACAGAAAAAAAGAAGCGGAAAAAGGCAAAAAACAAATTATTGAATTAGCTATATATGATTTAGCTGCTATGCTTAATATAGTAGAAACAGAACAAGAGGAAAAAATAATTTCAGAAAGCATTAGAGATTTATACAACTTAAAACAAATAATATGAATTTTGAATCATTGATGGATGATTTCGGCAAAGAAGCCGACAGAAAACAAAAAATTGAATCAACCCCTGAAGAGGTAACGCAAACGTATATAGAGGGAGAAAAGCTAATTGACCATGATTATTTACCCTCATTACTAAAAGTAAAGCTAAAAGGATTTAAAGCTAATTTAAAGCCCTTTATTGACAAAGGTAGTTTTAATTTAAAGAAGTTAGGGTGGAAGGTTCAATTTGGTTCATCTAAAGAATGGGCAGGACTTTGTAGTGCTGCGCCATCAAGCACAGGAACATCAAAAAACAGAAATGTTTATATATCAATACAATTCACCAAGCACGATGCTAATTGGAAGGATAATATGACAGATACTATTTTGCACGAATTAGCACACGCAATTATTTTTGAGATGTTTTACTTCAGAGGCAAGTCTTTTGAATTAGCGAGAATAGACGACTTACACCGAATGACTAAGGGGCATGGATTAGCCTTTAAGGCGGTTGCGAAAGCGATAGGAAGTAGTGGTAGTGTTTTTTATACTAATTCTAATTTTAAGGAAACATTTAAAAACTTTGTATATAGATGACCTTGCGGAAACACAGAGTATGGCGATTCACCTAGATTTGCCAACGTATGCTCAAAGTGCAGTAGAGTAGTAGATATAGTTTCTAATATTCAATAATATTTTTTATATTCGTGGTTTAAATTTTTTTTATGAGTGAAGAAATCAAATTAGTAGATAATGAAAAGCAAGTTTCATATAAACCTGCTTCAGATAATTGCCAAGTTTTAAATACAGTAGTGCCAAAATCTATGGCTATTGAACAACAAAAGTTCAATGATAGGCTTAGGATTGAAGTAGGCGATGTAGATGAATATGTAGCTAAAAAGTTACGTTACGCAAACAAAGATTCTTTGTGCTTAGATAAAGATGAGAAAGCGCCTGATTTAAGCAAAGGTAGAACTGGTAAATTTTCAGCAGAGCAGATTGATGCTATTGCAACAGCTATATGGAATCACGAAAATAATGGGGATGCTATTATTATTGCTGACCAAACTGGAGTAGGTAAAGGAAGGATAGGTGCAGGTTTATTGAGATACGCTTATTTTGAGAAAAAAAAGATACCATTATTTTTTACAGAAAAAAAACATTTAGTAAACGATATTTTTAGAGATTTGAGAGATATTGGCTTCGATGTTGGAGTGTCGATAGGGAAGTATGAGAAAGTGAAAGTAGATAAAGTTTTTACAGAAAAAGATATTTTGATTATTTTACTTTCAGATTTAAAAAAACTTAAAGGTAACGATATTTCAGAATTGAAGGTAGATTACTCTTTTCCTGATGATGATGAATTTAACATAAATTTTCTAATTGATTATTTAAAAGGGAGTGAACTTTCTGCAAAAGCAGCACAGTTTGATATTGAAGGATTGGCTGAAGATTTAAAAGAAAGATATGAACAAGAGATATTGACTAACGGAATTTATAAGACAGTTGTTACTCCAAAAAGCGAATTTGCATATCAACAAGAATTAGATGAAGAGTTGGAAAAAGGTAAAGTTCAATTTAGACCATTTTTATTAAATAGCGATTCATTTATTTATGATGGAGAGGGTAATATTTATTACGAAAAAATATCTACTAAAGAGTACGAGGCTATTTATAGAAAAAATGATTTTGGGAAATTTGATACAATAACATTTGACGACATAGAACTTCCTTCTAAATTTAAAATGATAGGGCTTCCTTATAGCCAAATAAGTTCGGGCGTTAAAATTGACCTTCCTAATGGAGGTTCAGTAGATACCGCAAAAGGAATATTATTGAAAAAATATTCTTTAAACTCTTTATTGGTTATGGATGAGGCTCACAATGCAAGCGGAATTAATTCTACGGGAGTTATTTCTAAGACTGGTGAGTTTATAAGAGTTTTAATGAATTACTCTTCAATGGTTACATTTATTAGTGCAACTTTCTCTAAAAGAGCAGAAAATATGCCTCTTTATGCTTCTAAAACAAGCGTTAGAGAGGCTAATTTAATGGATGATGAATTAGTTAATTTGTTTAGAACAGGAGGTAATTCACTTCAAGAATCAGTAGCGGCAGAGTTAGTTAGAAATGGGCAATTAATAAGAAGAGAAAAACTAATTGAAGGCGAACCTCCCCTATACCTTAACGAATCTTTGGATTCTCAAAACGGTATGAATCAAATTGCTAAATTAAATAGAGTAGCACCTGTTTTTATAGAAATTAGAGAATTTGCAGACAAAGTTAAAAAAGCCTTTAAGGATGTAATGGAAGATGTTTCCGAAGATGATAAAAAGAAATATACTTTTGGAGGGAATGTAAACAGACTTACGTTTAATCTATTTAATTTCTTTTTGTTGGGGTTAAAAGTCAATCAAACTATAAGTGAAGCAATTTCTAATTTAAAGAATGGTAAAAAAACAGTTATAACTGTTGCTTCAACAATGGAATCAGCACTTAATAATTTCAAAAAAGATTATCTATCTACATCAAAAAATGAGAATCAATATAAAGTTGGCGATGAGGTAAAAAATGACTTCTCATTATATATGCTGTATTTAATTAGATACTGCCTTACTATAAATAAAATTGAGCAAGTTGTTGATGATGCAGGCAGGATTGAATTAGTTCCAACAAAATTAGATATAATGACTTCCGAAGATGTTGTCGCATCTAATGTTTATAATGAAGTAAAAGAAGAGTATTCTAAATTAATTAATGAAATTTCACGTTTATATTTTGGTATATCAATTTCCCCAATAGATTCAATCAAGAATGGAATTGCAAATGCAGGATATAAAATTGATGAAATTACGGGCAGACAAAGACAAATTGTTTTTAAAGATGGCGACCAATCAGTAGGTATAATATCTTCAAGAAAGATACCTAAAGTGGAAGATGTGGTTTCTAAATTTAATAATAATGAACTTGATTGTTTAATTATAAATCAATCAGGGGCGACTGGTATTAGTTTACACGCAAAGCCAACCGAAAAAGTTAATATTGTTTACGATAATGCACCTACAACTTTAGACAATAAACAAGAGGTTAAAGCAAGGGCTATGATTATAACTCAAATGGAGTTAGATATTAACAAAGAAGTTCAAAAGTTGGGTAGAATAAACAGGACAGGACAAGTTTATCAACCTAGTTTCACTTATCTTACAAGTGTAATACCTTCGGAAGCTAGATTAAATGCGATGATGGAGAAAAAACTTAGAAGTCTATCTGCTAACGTAAATGCTGACCAAAACCAAAGCAATAACCTATTTGAAAGCGAAGATTTTTTTAGTGATATAGCAATAGACCCTTGTAATAAAGCCATAGATGCTACGCCTGACTTTAAAGTTGAAAAAGTAAAAACCGCTATTGATATATACAACTTAACAAAACTTTTATATTTTATTAATTTTGATACTCAAAGAATATTTTATGAAAAATTTACTTCATTTTTAAACGAAGAAATTACAAGTCAAATAGAAATGGGTACTTATAAAGGGAAAATGTCTTTTAAAGATTACTCTTCAGTTTCTTTAGAAAAATACCCATTCTTTTTAGGTAATAATGATGCTAAAACAAGTTTTGGAGGTCATTCTGTATTAGAGAAATGTGAAGTTACTATGTTTGAAAATAAGAACTTAGAATTTAACATAAAAAATAAAATACAAGATTTTTTAGATATAAAATTCTATGATGAGAATTATAATGTAAAAACTATTTCTTACAGTTCAGTAGATAAGTATAAAGAAGAGTTTCTAAAATTAATTGAATTAGAATTAAAAAAAGAGGCAGATTCATCAAGTAAAAATGCCGATAAATACAATACTTTAAATTTAGGGCTATCCGAAGAAATAAAAAAATTGAAAGAAGGATTATCTAAATACAATGATTTAGAAAAAGCAATCGAAATCGAAAATGAAGTGAAGTCTAAAAATTCTTTAATAAAAGAAAAACAGACTGAAATTTCTACTGCTGCCAGTGAAGGTGATATGGAAAAATTAACTTCTTTAGGCGCAGAAATAAAATCAATTAAAGATGAATTAGCACCACTTCAAGAAAAATTAACAAAATATGAAGATATTTTAACCAAGAAAAGTGAATTTAAAGAAGTATTAAAAGAGATTAAAGACAAAGAAGATGAAATAGAATCTAACAACAGATACAATGAAAGGATGTTGAAAAGATTAGATGATATTAAAAACAATGTTTTAAAAATAAAGGAATTTTTAGACTTGATAGGTGTTGTGAGTGTTCTAAAAACAAGTGAAGAAGAAAGTGTATGGGATACAACTGAATCGAAAATAAATTATAGTTACAAAGAAATAAAAAGCGACTATTGTGTAGTTACTAAATTTAGTGTTGATTTCACTTCTCTTAATTTAAACGCAATGTCTAATTTTACAGTTGGTTTAGCGACTATTACAGAAACAGAAAATTTAGCATTATCTAAGTTTTTAGAAACTTCTGCCGAAAGAAAACCATTGTATGCTATTAAATCATTAGGGTATAGTTATGAAAATTCATGGAACAAGATAGCTGGTAAAGTTGATACTTCATATAAAGGTGTAAAGTATATAGCTTATGGAAGTATGTTAAGTACATTCAAATTAACTTCAAATAATGGATATAACGGAAGCGTAATAAAGTATTCAACAAAAGAAGGGGCTATAAGAATAGGTATTGAAATTGAAAATAGATTATTGGATGAGAGAGCGCAAAAGTATCTGTATGACGAAATAAATAGTAGATATTCTTCTAATTTAGCTTATCCAATATATTTCAGTACTAATCCTCACAATGTTAAAAGATATATAAATGACTACTTAAATTCTGCGACTAGCGATGTTTATTTTGAAATACTTACATCTAGCGGAGAAACGTTTATTAAATTTAATCCATATAGTGATTACTGTTCTGTCTATTCTCAAAAAGGACTTAACTCTAAATTAATTACCGATTTAATATATAGTAGTTTTAAAAGGAATGGTTTACACACAGATTATGAGTACAATAAAAATAGTGTATTTGCGAAAAGCAACCCTTCAAATCTTTTTTCAGGAACACGAAGAATATATGGATTAGGAACGCCATTTGTTCAATTTTTCCCTTGTTCTATAACAAATGTAAAATATTCGAGTGAGGCTTTTGTTTATGACGCAATATTGGAAATATACAAATCGGACTTCTTTAAATTTTTAGAAATGTTATATGACAAGAAAATATTCCCTTCTTCTATAACATTAACATTAACTACTTCAAATAAATATTTTGAACAATTCAAAGAAGATTATATCTTTGAGCAATTCAAAGACGATATTCTTAAAATAGAAGAAACGGCAAGTGGTGTTGATTTTGTTGATGAAGCAAATGGTAATAGCAAAATAGAATTGATAGCAGAAAAACTAATAAAATTATTGCAATAATGAATAATAGTAATATTTATACCGTAGAGATGTCGGACTTTAAAGCGATAGACTTTTTCGGAAACCTAAACATTGAAAATGTTGGTGATAGTAAAACGCAAGAAACATTAATTGAATTAGTTGAGGAACTATCTGATATTGAAGTGAAAGGTGATACAAGCCAACAACCGAACTTTACTGATTTAAAATTGGTGTTTATAGCTGGTAGGCTTATGTCTAAATACGATGAGTGTGTAGAGCCTGTTGCTGATAGTGAGTTAGCGTGGAACGTATATTCATCATATTTATATTTTTATAATGATGATAAAAATACTTCAATAACTGGACTTGATGATTTTAAGCAAGCTATTGAAACTTATATTTTCTTTATGTTTCATCCTAACGGTGATGATGATTCAATAATTGATAAATTAGAAAGCCTTTTAGAAGGGGTGGATTTATCAAATGAGAATATACCATTGTTTGTTAAAAATGCGCTATCTAAATATGGAGATAAGGATTCTACTGAAGATATTATTGAAGAAGTTAAAGAGGAAGATGAGGAGTTTTCGTTTATTCCATTAGACAAAGCAGCACAACAATTTGTGCCTCCAATGCAATTGAAAACAATTAAATCTAATATGGAATTTAATGATGTTAGAGAAAGGTTAAACAGAGTTGTTTCAGAGATGCCTATGCCTTACGATACCGATGGCGTAAAGAAGAAAATGGCTATGCTGCATTACTTCTCTTCATCTTCTGATTGGTATATAATTGAGAAGGATTCATCAAAAGAGCAATATCAAGCATTTGGATATACTGTTTTAAATGGTGATTATGAAAATGCTGAACTAGGCTATATAAGCATAGAGGAACTTAAAGAAAATGAAGATGCAGGTGTAGAATTAGATATTTATTTTGAGCCAACACTACTTTCTGAAGTTACTGATGGAATGTACGATGATAGCGAAGATGAAATAGATGAAGTAGTAGAAGATGAAATAGATGAAGTAGTAGAAGATGAAATAGATGAAGTGGTAGAAGATGAAATAAAATCTGATGCGGTTGAATCTGATGAAGTAAAATTACTTCGTATTGGTATAGATGATATGGAAGATATGAGGCGTTTATTCAAAAAAGGTTCAAGTCAATACAAATCCGTATCTAATGATATAAAAGATGTAGAAGATATGATTTCCATATTAAAATAATTATTACATTTACAACTTTAAAAGTTACTTTTATGAGCGAGAAAACAATACAAGAAAAAAGAGCAATATTTGAGAAGGTTATAAACAACCCTAACTTACCTGATAGTGCTAAGAAAATAGCAGAAGAAGGATTAGCTAAATTAAGTGGTGGAATGCCTAAAACTGAAGCTAAAAAGGAAACATCTGATTCAGATAAAAGAGCGATATTTGAGAAGGTTATAAACAACCCTAACTTACCTGATAGTGCTAAGAAAATAGCAAAAGAAGGATTAGCTAAATTAAGCGAGGGAACACCTAAAATGAAAAAAGAGAAAGTTGTTAAGCAGCCTAAAGAAAAAAAAGAAAAAGTTGCTAAACAGCCAAAGGAGAAAAAAGAAGCAGAAAAGGAAGAGGAGTTTGATAATGATAAGTATTGCCGTGAACTAATTGCACAGGAAAAAGAGAAAAAAGCAAAAAGAAAAGAAGCAGCAGAAAAAAGAAAAGATGCGCCTAAGAAAAAAGAATCTACTAAGATTAAAGAAGGTATTGAGAAACTAGAAGATAAGGTAGAGGAAAAAGTATCTAAAGGTAAAATCACTAAGGCTGAAATAATCAAGCTAATAGATAACACTAAGGCGTTGTTGAAGTCATTGGAAAAACAGTTGAAAGAGTTTGGAACTAAGAAAATGGCTGAAGGTGGTTCTATTAAAAGAAGTAAATCTGATTACAAGATAGTAACAGGACATGACTGGAAAAATAATCATGCGCTTTACCACGTAGTAGGAATTGATAATGATTACGTTGGTGAATGGCACAAAGACAAGAAAGATGCTGAAGATGAGTTGAAAGATTTGAATGGTGTTAGTGATACAGTTTCTAAATTCGCTAAAGGTGGAGTGGTAGTTAATTTGAAAGACACTAAAGGTGAAGTTGAGTTCGTTAAATTAGGTAAAACTAAAAACGGTTACGGATTAGGTGGAAGCTCTGAAGGATATTT
>Ga0181357_1000504_pt1 | contig 14802 bp, 1 predicted proteins | sample Fa13VDMM110DN_FD_130094 | JGI IMG/M metagenome (GOLD analysis project Ga0181357, IMG submission 130094) | Freshwater viral communities from Lake Michigan, USA - Fa13.VD.MM110.D.N | ecosystem: Environmental > Aquatic > Freshwater > Lake | place: USA: Michigan | collected 2013-09-24 | reverse complement strand
TTACTCCATTAGTCCACTCAAACCATTCTATGTGTGAATTGTCAGGAGAACCGCCAAAAGTGTAAAATGCAGTAAGCTCTGTATTTGAGTCAACTTTATTGTTGGTTAATCCTAATCCAGCCTTTATTTTTACATCATATACATAAGGAGCGTTTTGGTTCTTAAGTATTACAGGTTCTGAAGTGTAAGGTATTCCGTAGTCAAGATTGTCAAATGGCTCAACGACAGCGTATATTTGATCATTTTCAATAAAATAATTATTTGATAAGTTAATATCTGATTTGTTTTGCAATGTTTTATTTCTGTAATTAGGAGTTGAATCTAATTCTGAAACAGTTGTGCCTCCACCAGAAGTTCTTACTCTGTACCACTTTGTTCTGGGTCTATATTCTTCGCTGTCAGAAATATAATCATAATCAATATAAAGTCTTTCACTAGTAGATACTTCATTTGTTGAACCTACAGAAACTTTGTAAGCTCTTGAATCTATTTTCAAAGTATTTGAACCTAGTGCTGGTATATTTGTATTTAAATATCTTGAATAAACATCTTTATTAGGAACAGTATTATTTGTAAATTCAAAGTTATAAGATTCACTGGCAGAAGAATTATATTTTTCTACTTTTAATCCTATTCTGTAAGAAGTATTTCCAGCTATGAATAAGGTGACAATATCAGTGATTTGTCTCCTAACATTGAAAATTATTCTTCCATTTATTCTGTCAAGTTTAAATCCACCCCTACTAATATTGTCATTCACAAGAACTACAACTTTGCTGTCTTGTGGCCATCTACCATTTACTGCATAGTAACTTGAATAATCTGTGGTTATTGTGCCTTCTCCCAACGCTTCATATCTCTCATTTCCAGTAATAATATTTGCTCTTACATTATTTACATCAACAATATCTGTAGTAAATGTTATAGTACCATTTATATTATTAGTAACGTAAAGAGAACTATCAACCAAGGTGTCATTTATAAAAACGGTAACAACGTCTGTTAATTTCCAGGTGTACTTTGTGCTATTTTCATAAACAAAAAATGTTCGACTGTTGTTAGGAGATTTTAAACATATCAAACTGTTTTTGGCAATAGTTTGTGTAAATTTGTAAGATTTTTGTCTTGAAGCAAACACGCCATTTTTGCCCGATAAAATTTCTTCAAAATCATCCCAGTTAGTACTATCGCCTTTGCACAATCCCCAAGTTAATTTTGAAACAGAATTGTCAGTATAGTTTGTTGATAAAATATATTCAGAAATATCATCTACTGTTGTTAACACATCACTAAATAAATAATCAACACTTGGAGTTACTTCTGTGTAGTAAAGAGTTTGGACATAGGGTGTAACTTTTGTATTTGTTGCATTGTTCCAGCCCTCAGTCATAGATATTCTTAAATCTATATTTGTAAGCTCTTTGTTTATTGCAGTAGTTGAGGCAAACGCAGCCCAAGAACTATAAATTTTTCTATCTTTGGAATATCTATATTCAACTAGACAAGAACTATCCACACTCTGTCCTGTGGAAACAACATAGGAAGTAGTTATGGATTTTATGAATTTTGAATCTGCAAACTCAAGATTTTTGGACCAAGAACCATTGAATAAACTGTTTGATCCACCGTGAAGCAATGCAGTATTTAGATTGTCCCAGTATGTATTTGAACTAGCATCAAAAACTAAACCTGATGTTTGTTGGTTTAAAGTTCTTATAAACCCAGTGCTTGCATTATCATCAACATTAAAAGAAAGAACTTTTGTGCCTGCGTTACTCCAAGAATAATTAATTCTTTGAATAAGTTTTGTTTGATTTACGAGTTCATCACTGTCAAAATCACTTACTATATTAACAATTGGTATAAATGATTTTCCCCATCTCTCCATCATATATTTAGAAACTGTTAGATTAGATGGAATAGATGCATATGTGCCGTCCCAATCTTTTCTTAAATATATTTCAAGTTCATCAGTAGAAACGATTGGAGTACTAAATGTTATCTGACCTGTTCCAGGAGTAGTTGTATATCCTGAGCCTAGAACTGATGAATTTTTTACAATTTCAATATATGGATATTCTGAAATATTCCAAGTAAAGATGTTTGTCCCATCTGATGAAATAGTGATTGTAGTTCCTATGCTGCCAGTTGTTGGGGTTAGGGATAATTGTTTGCCACTTTCATTTTTATATCTTGTTTTTAAGTCATCAATTCTGAGTAAACTGTTGCTGTATAGATAGTCTCTTACGGAAGTTATTTCTGAAGTATTTGAGATGCCGGAAATTGCACTTGATTCTTGTCCAATTAAAGCATATTCCAAAGTATCATAAAGATTGCTCGTATCTCCCTCAAAACTTAATCCAGAAATAATATTTGTTATTGCTGTGCCTGAGTTTGTAAATCCCAAAGCACTTTTATGTGTAGCTTCTGTCCCTAAAGTCCAAAGATCCTGGTATGTTCTTCCGCCTGTTCTTGACCACAGAGAAGTGATGAAAGTGTTGAATTTGCTCTTAGAATTATAAACACGATTAATTGAACTTGAAGAATCAAAAACATTTGATACTATAAATTTAGAGTCCAAAACCAAATGACCACTATCGTTAGCTAACACCCCTTTGAATGTTCCGGATTCCCAGTTTACATCAGTGTTATTGTAATTTCCTATTGAGGTTATGGTGTCTATTGGAGCTGAAGAAACATCGTAATGGACTTTGAAGAAAAAGTCTTGATTTGTTTGCTCGTACCAAGTTGAGCCATTTATACTAGTGAATGCTGAACCTGCAACTGGATTTGATTGCGAAGACTTTCTCCAATAAAATAAAGGGATGGAACTTGATGTTTCTCTTATAACTAAGGCCAAAGTTGTTGTTCCAGAGCCAGGTATATCTAAATCTGATGTTAGATCGAATGTAGTGAAACCGTCTCTTCTTATGTTAGATGATGTCACTGAAGATGATGCAGCAAGTTGAGTTTGAGGCCTATTATTAACATCAACAGAATAAACATAAGCAATTAAGGACGAGTTGCTAACGCTATTATTATAAGAAGCACTAGAAATATTATCTTGTTCTCTTATTTTTATGTATGCAGAAACTTTTGAAATAGTATTTGCTATTGATGCTGTTGTAAATGTTTGAGCAAGATAGCCAGTAGAGTTAGAATCATTTTCTACAAACTTAATTTGACCGATTGGCTTTGACTGAAACAATACTGGAGAATATCCTTCAGTTGTATTTTCTCCAGTTCTATACCAGTTATCGCCATCATCAAGAGTATACCAAAGACCGTTATTGGTTGCAGCTAGTAATACGTTTTGAGATAATGAATTAAATGAAGATGAGAATACTTTTAAATCGTAAACAGATGATGGATTTACTCCCATAAATTCTGTTTTATGGAAAGAATTGCCCTCGTCTAATGATCTATAAACACCTTTATTTGTTCCAATAAATATTTTTGATTTACCCGGAGTAGAGCCAGTTGCTGAATCTGTATCTAAAGCGTATGTCAGACATTCTATGTTTCTTAAAAATCTTTGTTCAACTATATAGTCAGGTGAACTAAAGTTATCCGGATATGAGTATTTCCAGTTATTAACTTTTAGCAATCCATCGTTTGTCATAATAAATAACGGATTTGCATATGCGTTGTTTTGTGCAGATGATGGAATAGAATACGCCTGGAATGAATTGTAGTATCTGGTTACACCTTCTGGATTGCCTTGGACAAACATTTTTCTAGGGTTTATAAACTGACTGAAGGAAGAGTTATTAGTTTGATATCCTAAGACGTAATATCCATCATCTCCCGAAGCGTGTATAGACTCGTAAACTTCTGTAGTTCCAGATCCTATCTTTATATACTGACCTTTGAAAAATCCATTAATATTAGACGAAGTAAGTTTCAAGAAGTCAGATGTAAATGTTTCATTTTCATAAACTTTGATAGTAAGTCCATCATTTTTGCCAAAGGCTTCAAATAAAAGCCCATTCCAAAAACCTTTTAAATAACAGTTTTGTTTCTTATCATCTACTTTAGTCCAAGATGTTGTGTATTTCCACAAACCATTAGATGCGCCAACTAATACATCTAGATCTGGGTTTTCAACGATATAAGATGTATCAGATGCATTATCAAGTAAACTGTCTAAAAACCACTTATCATTGATACATTTCCATATTCCCAAGTCTGTTGCTATTTTTGTATTCTCTCCAGTTTTTTCAGGACTTAATACAGATCTAACTATGATAGGATCTGTCTCTGGATCTGTAACTGAGGGTACAAGCTCAGTTCTCATTTTATATGATGAGTTATCTGGATCAAATACGCTTGAAGATAAGAAATTATTTACAAGTAAAGTATTTTTCAATCCTCTTGTATCAGTTTGAGATACTATAGGGGCAACAAAGTCAAATACAGTAGAAATGCCAGCTTTTAAACTTCTTGCTAACTCTTGGATATTTTCATTATTAGCAGAATCTAAATAATATTTTTGATTTGATTTGATTTCGTAAATGTCATCTTCTAAGCCAGATACTATATCGTCTGCAACACCATAAACTTCTGTATTACTAAGGAATGAAATTCCACTAGATAATCTTGCAGAAGTAAGCGTAACTTCAATAGGAAAGACTGTATTATCAATAGACTTGACTAACACAAGTTCTGAAGTAGTGTCATTCTTTAAAAGTAATAACTCGTATGAAGAAATTCTTTGGTTAAGCAAAAGAATTGTGTCAGTATTTAAATTATCTTTCCAAAGCTTTGCTATTGGTAAAGTAGTTTTTGATATTGGAACAAATGTTGATGCGTGAGGTTTTGTTCCATCATTAGTTATTGCTGGATTTTCATTTACAACAGATAGTTTGACGCTTCCAATATCATCTTTTGATATAGATTCTAAAAATGTAACTGTTCCATTTGATGAGTTGGTAAAAAATGGGGTTGAACTTGGCTTGTCATTAACATAGACCATCGTTCTTGTTTGAGTATTTGAAAGAGTACTCCAAGGTTCAGTTTGGAAAGTGGTAAAAATATTTTCGTAATAAAGCTGTTTCCCTGGAATATAGGATGTGCCAGTAGAGACAAGTTGATAATTATAAATTAAAGCTGCATCATTTATTGTTTGATAATCTGAATTAAATGCAACAAAATTTGGTTCTACTGCTCCAAAAGTATCATTAGACCTTTTCCACTTATAACCAGATAAAATAAATGAATAATTGCTTGTATCATCTTCCCAAAGTAAATCAGAACTTAAGAATATTCCGTTTGTAGTTCCAGCATACAATCTTCCGCTATTAGTTCCATCATCATAACTATAAAGTGTATTGACGCTTCCTTGAAATAATGGTTCCCAATAAAGCTCTGATGCACTGATTACAGAATTGTCTGCAGAAAAGTCTTTTATTCTTGCAACACCATTTGAATGTCCGATGAAGTATTCGTTGGAAAATCTGTAACTTTTTCTTTCAGTAGCACAGTTGATGATTGATCTTGCGCTTGCCCCAGAGGGAGTGTTTGTTGAATAAACTTTGAGTTTATATACATCCCATTCTAAATCAGATGTACCTAAAACAAAAGAATTATTTATCTTTAAGAACCATATACTTTCTGCGTATATTGTTCCATTTGTAATACTTATTTTTTTGTAACTAGTATATTCTGATGAAGAGTCTAAATCTGTTGCTCTTGTCCAAGAACCTGAAGCAGCAACATAGATTCCATTTGCTGTTTTATCTGTTTGATCCTTGACCAAAACTCTATCTGATGTGGATAAAGTATAACCATCTATTGTCTGTAAACCAGACAATGAAATATTTGTAGTAGTAGCGACAGCAGCAGAAGTATACGAAGATGATGAATCATTGAATGGCAAAATCCAATATTTACCAGTCGAATCTTCTACATATCTTGCTGCGTGAGTTAGATAAAGATCATAATCATTCCACCAAAGAATGTTATTTTTGTAATCATTGCTTTTGATTACATATATACCGTTTACTTTTTCAGAAAAGACTTGAGAAATTTGACTTTGATCACCAAGATAAATACCTTTGTCAGTGTTGTCATTATCAGCTACATAAATAAAATGGTCATAAGAAACTTCATCAGGTTTATTTTCAACATAAGTAATTCTTTTGGGAGAAATTTCTTTGATATCAGAAATACCATTCAATGTTGTTATTGCGGTACCGGAAGAATTATAATAGTTTAATATTTCAATCCAATCCCAGTTTTGAACAGCCTCATTTTCAGGAATTATTGCATAAAATATTTTTTCATCAGTTGCAGCATAGTAATAAGTTTGATTGCTTCCGTCAACCAATCTGTCACTCGAAACGATAAAATTGTCGATTGTGTAGTTTTGATAAGAACTATTTTTTGGATATTTTATTTCAGTCCAGATATCTGTCGTGTCTTTATAAAAGACTCTATTATTAGACGTAAGTGCATAAAGGTTTTTAAAATAATTTTCTTCATTTAAAAGATTATCTTGTAAAGTTAATATCTTTCCATAATCATTTTTCCAAGAAGAAAAGTCTGATGCCAAATTGCTATTTATGTTGTATGTAAATAATCCTCTCGAAGTAGATGCAAATATTTGAAAAACATTACTAAAAATATTTTGGCTTTCAAGAAAAACTGTTACATCATCGTAATATTGAATTCTTGAATTTGCGTTATGTGGGTAAAAATAAGATTTTCCAATACCAGTAACTAAAAATTTATTAGGAGTAAATGTAAGGTTTCTTCTATGTATACTGTTTGAGAAATGTTCAAGTGCAAGGTTTCTTACATCTAACTTGCCTGACAGCACTGAGTTTGCTGAAACATTCTTAATTCTGTCATTAGAAAGATTATTTTTTATTTCTTCTACATTTTCACTAATAGTTAATGACAAATCTTCAAATGTATAATCATCAAAGTTTGGGAAAGATTTATTTAAATAGATTGTTCCCGAAGATGGATTTATACTGTAATGTATAGGGTCAATTATAACTTCATTAATTTTTAACACTGGCTCTCTATAATCAAAATTTGACCAAGAAAAAAGTTCATAAATATCAGATATAGAGCCATCATCGTTTGTTTGCTGTGTGATGACCCCATTACTTAATTTTGTGTAAGATTGTAGAACTAGTGATGAACTTAATAGTTGTTGGCTAGTATTTACAGGATAAAGTCTAATTGATTTTGCAATTGGCAGATAAACTTTCAATGAAGATGTTGACTTTATTGAATATGATAAAAAGAGTTTGTATGAAGTTCCTGACTTGTAAATATTGAAATCATTAGATGACAGTGTAACGCCATTAAGCTTGACTAAAGGTTCTCCATATCCTGTGATGTCATCAGAAAAAACATTTCCATCAGATTGCTTTAGTAAGAAAATATTTGTATTTGTATACGAACCTGATGTGTCAAAATTTGATGCAGTCAAGACAAGATAATTTCTTAAGTTTATCTTAGAAGGTGAATTTATGTCACCAAGATGTTTGTGCTTTAAGTATGAGAGATTTAAGTTTTTCTGAAAATCTCCAAGAGATTCATTAAACTGTTTTCTTCTATTTGAGTATTTGACTTCTGAAATAACACTTATGTCAGAATAAGTAGAATCTGCCTCTGTTGTTATTTCAGCAAGATACAAAGCATTAGAATAAGAATCGTAATTTTTATCTGGGTTGACTGGAGATACTATTTCACAAAACTCATCTTGCAAAGTTGAAATTCCAGGTTCGGCCCATACATAAAAAGTGTTACTAATTGTAAATCTAAAATAATATGGTTTTTCTGTTTTAGCAGAATATTTGTCAAGAATGCCTCTTCCAGAACTTACTTTGACGCATTGTTTAAATGCATTGTCAAAGTAAAGGTTTGTTGAGGATAATGTAAAGCCAGTTGAAGAAACTGCTCCTATCCAGAGTGTTTGTTCATTAGCGTCTCCACTTTCCACATAGACAACAAAATTGTTTGAATAATCTGAAGTTGAATTAAGTGAAGAGTGTCTAGACCAAGCGCCGGAAGAAGCTACATAAATTCCATTTTGGGATGCTGTATTTTGATTTTTGACTAAAACAATATTTCCAGCAACAACAGATACGCCATCTATAGTTTGAGCGCCAGTAAGTGTTATATTAGCAGTAGTTGCGGTTTTTGCAGTTACAGAAAATGCTAAATCTAGTAAGTCTAATTTATATCCATACTCTGATGTTGAACTTTCTACATAACCATTAAGTAAAAGAAGTTGATCAGCCCTACTGTCAGTAAGCTTTTGTACTTCCCATCCTGAAATTATGCTGGGGCCAAAATATGAATATACGCCTTGAAATTGTGATTCAACACTAAGCATATTCTCATAGTCATAGCCTGGATACCAAATATCACCAAATTGAGAATATAAAAATTTATAAATAGATGTTCGACTTGACATTTTACCCTATGGAGCAGGATTGAATTTTATAGCAGCATCTCCTATATCGAGTTGTACGGCAAAATCATAGACCATTGCAGGCACAACTCCAGTAGAAGTGAGGAATATTCCAAATCTTATAGCGCTAGAAGCTTCTGATAATTCAAATGTAGTATTTGGTGTAATAATATTGAAATTTTCAAAATTATATGTTTCATTTGAATCTTCAGAAGTTGTATATCCGTAAACGATGCTTCCATTGTTTTTTAATTCATTAGAAGTGAGCAATCCTCTTTTAATTAAAGGTGCATCTGTATCGTAGTCAGTTGTATCAAACATTTTAGTGAAGAAATAACTTCCGGAGGATGAAGTGTAAGTCAATGTCAATGAAAGAAGTTCAGGAGTTATATTAGGACTTGCTGAAACTAACTCTATTTTATATTGAATCCATTTTCCAGAATATGGTGACAAGTTAACAGATAAAGATTGAGCATTAGAAACCGATATAGGCTCATTAATTGATGACAATGATGTAGCTTCGCTGTATGTTGCAGCAAGACATTCTACTCTTGTATTTCCTGTCTTTACGTAAATATTAACTTCAGTTCCAAAATCTAAACTAGAGTCTGTTGTTGTTGGATATTTATTTAAAACAAGAGCAACTAATTCGGTCCAAGTGATGAGCGTTGGAACATAAATCGGCTGTGGCTCATAGACTCCGTATTCCCTGACTTTTCTATCTGGAGCAAAAATTGAATATTCTCTTGAGTTTGGAACATAAATGCCCTTTCTAGACAAAGAATTATCAGCATTCTTTTGTATTTGATAAATTACACCAGAGTTGTTAGTTGTAGATAGATTCTGATTGTTTGTATTATTGACAATAGTGTTTGTTGGAGTTGTGTTTGCGTCCGTTTGATTTTGAGTAGGATTATTTGTTTGGTTATTTTGTGTATTTCCGGTTACAGGATTGATTGTAGTGTTAGAATTGCTCACAATAGAAGTAGCTGAATATTGAATAAAACTACTTGGATTATTGCCGACATTTGATGTTTGAACCATTTTGTCATTTAAAACACTAAAACCTGAAGCGTTAGAAGGAAGAGATACTCCTTGTATGTTTCCCGCCTCGTCCTTAAGTCTTACATAGATTGTTCTGTCATTGTTTTCATATGGTGCTGGAGTGAACTGATATATGCTTCCATCAACGCTTGCGCCATAAAAAGTGTTTCCTATGCTTGTGACAGCTTTGAGTTTTGAAACACCCAAAAATTGCTCGGCAGGGACTATCTGATAGGACTCTTCTACTGACCTTTGCCAAGATAATTTGAGTGTAGTTCCAGTGCCAATATTGTTCGTAGTTTGAAGCTTGAACTTTAATATGTCTCCCTCTTCTACAGAGAAAGCATTTGCAGAATACTTTGTAGTTACAGTTGTTGCTGTGTTGTAATTGCTTATTTGCAATGTATCATTTATAAATAAATTATAACCTACACTTGAGTCTATCTTGAAAGACAGATCTCCAGCTTTGCTAGTCAACAATGCGCCTTCAAAAGTGACTGATGGATAAGTAAAGCCAGAAGGTATGGTGATAGTTGTAGCAAAACCACCATTATAATTTATGTTTGAGGTTTGGTTTTTATAAGCAATAAAATTGTAACTCTCTATGTCTCCAATATCAGTCCAAGTGATTCCAGCTCCAGTATATGATCTCCAAGTAGTATTTAATTGAGATGTTAAGTAATTGTGAGAGACAATCTTCTTAAATCCATTTACAGATTTAAAATAACCATATATTCCATTATCTGTTGAAACATATACATATAAACCGTTGGGATCGTCATAAACAAAATGAACGTGATCAGAATAAGTATCGTAAATTTTTGACCAAGTTTTTGCAGTTGAGCCAGTATATGATAATTCCCAAACTTGACCACCTCTAAATGTTGCAAGAAGAGAATTTCTAGTTACACTTCTGGTCAAAGTTTCTACACTGTCAAAATTTGAAGAAAGTGTTTGTGTCCAAGTTGAGTTGTAGTAACTGTATACAGCTGATGATTTACTTGCGTATTCACCACCCAAACCGGCAAACAGTGTAAATTCTTTTGCAGCTAAAGATGTAACTTTATCATAAGCAGAGAAAGATTTTATTTCAGAAATTTTCTTTCCATCATACTTATAAATAGTACACTCAGTTGTAACGCCTTTGGAAGAACCTATAAATAAATCGTTGCCTAAAGAAGCAAGACTCAATATTGGTTTTAACAATTTGTAGTTTGATAAACTCAGTGGGTCTTTGGAATTAACTACAGACCAAAATTCACCATTGAATGATGCAAATAACAATCCATAATTACTGCCTGCGTATGCTATACCATTATGAATATGAATACAAGTAATTTGATACTTTTCAGAAATGAGAGATTCATTTAATATCTCATATACCTCTCCATTAGCATACACGAACATCTTGTGGTTAGACGCTATTAAAATCTTTTCATTAAATGTAGCTATGGCTGTAATTTCTGAAGTTGCATTACCTGTCTTCTTACTCCAAAGATAAGAAGCATTAGTAAGATCAACATTTTGAAAAGTTATTTCACCAGCAGAAAAATCTATAAATCCTCTGGAGTCTGCATTTGGGAAATTAGTTGCATCTCTGAAATCTGAAAATCTTGAAATTTGAGCTGACACAACATCTGAGAATTCATCATATGCAGCTATAGTTACTTCTGCTCTCTGGTCGATTGTAAAATAATCACCGTGATATGCTAATCTAGCTGCATATAAGGATGTAGGGGTGTCGAAAGTAAAATTCAAATAATCTAAAGTTTCTTGGTCTGCAATATTTTCAAACAAATCTACCCATTCAGATGTTCTTGTTTCTTTTATTTGACATTTATAAATTTTAGTATTTTTTGCTGTGGCTCCAACAACAAGGTTAGTAATTGTTGGATAAACATTATTTGAACTATCTTGCTCATCTACAATGACTGGATCGAATTTTTTGTAGATGTAATTCGATTGCTCATTGCCTATAACTTCAAACTTCGATAAATCAGAACTGCCACCATAAACACTTACACTCTTCATAGGTGATTCAAAAATGTCTAGTAAGTAATCTGTTGAAGATAACTCAGATGAAGAAGTATTGAACGCAGTAATTTTATTATAAGCTGTTCTGTCTGCTAATCTAACCCAGGACAATTCTGTGTCGTCATAATATGCTACTTCATTATCTGACAAAGTATATGTGGCTAAATCTATACTTACCAGTCCAGAAACTGCAATAGGAAGATTGTCAAGAACTATATCTATCCAATAACTTGTATTTTCAGATAGTGATATACCTGTGTTTGAAAAAGAATATTCTGCATAAGAAGATGTTAGATCGTTAAATTGAATACTTGAAAATGTTCCTAATACTGTTGATGGAGAATCAGTAACAGGATCGTTAGTATAAAGTGATACATTAATTTTATCACCAAGATTCAAAATATTTCCTAATTTTTTAAGCTTTAAAATAATTGTTGAAATATTTTGATTTCTAGGAGAAGTAATTTTGACTGCTGCTCTTAAATTGGTGAAAGAAAAATCTGAAAGAGTATCAGTTTGAGTTTCTGTTATTGATGAGTAGCCTAGACCTGCAAAATAATGAACCTTTATACCTGGATCCACGTCGTCAGCATTTCTATTTAATATTACTATCCCTTTGGGCGGACGTGTGTCGTATATCACACTAGCAGTTGGATAAAAATCTGATTTTACAAAGACATCTACGTTGTCATCTTCAATCGTAAATCCAAAAGTTTCAGTGTTATTTAATGATGAGTTCCAATATTTTGTATCAAAAAAACCAAAATTGTCATAAGTGGTGTTATTGAGAATTAATACAGGTTCAAAATTTCTGATAGTGCCATAACCCGACCCACCAAAAAGCTGAAGATTTCCATTTTGTAGAGAAATCTCAACAGAACTTCCAAAAGCAACTTTATTATATAAAGTCAGTTTTACATTGTGATCTGAACCTGTAGAGCCAGTTGATGCGCTTTTTACTGGAGAATATTGGCCATCAATAAATACTTGAAATCCAGAAATACCTGTCCCTGGAATTGCTGGGTAAGATTTATTTAAACTAAAATCTAAGAATATTTCTGAGCCATTAGTTGATACATAACTTGTGGTGGCTGCAGTTGCGCTATACAAACCACCTGCAGATAAGGAAAGAACACCTCTTCTTCTGTTAGTAATTGCTCTGTTTGAAAAATTTGCAAGTTCGTTTAAATTTGAACTTTGATCAGTAATGAAGTTAGTACTTGGTTTCGTATAACTTAATAGAATTGTATCTGTGGGACTGATACCATCTGTTATTAATAAATCATACTGGATTACATCTATACCATTGTAAGTAGTAGGTGCATCAGTCACAGATGCAATAAACTTGTATTGTCCCAGCCCAACATCATAAACACTAAAACCTGTTGCTGACGATCCAGGTTGTGTTAATTCAGACATTACAACTTGGACAAAACTTAGACCACTTACACTAGTTTGAGTATTTACTACTGTTGGACGTACTGTTTCTGATGCAAGGTTAGTAACTGCTACTCCGGCTAGAGCAGCTGCATATGTCAGGCCTGTGCCAGTGCTGTCTCTAATCTTAAACAAATTAGATACAGGAGGTGTGTAAGTTAAGGAGACAGGATTTGTGCCATCACTTACAGCTATACCTGATGCAAGTTGCAAGACAACTACTTTACCTAGAGTTGCACTTGTAGGATCTAAAACATATGCATTCGTTACTGCAATTCCAACATTGTTTTGAGAAATTGCAAATCCAGAAATTGATGTTGTTGGTAGAATCGGAGGTGTTGCTTCAGTGTAGTAAACAAATACCTTAGAGCCATCAGTGCTTGTTGTTGAATAGTTAAAAAGTGGTGGTCTTGCTTCTTTTGTAAGATTTGTTATTCCAACCCCAGTAAATGAAGCTACAAATGATTTTTGAGTGTCATTATCAGACAATTTTGGTACGGTAGTACCAAAAGAAGTGGCATTATAGGATACAAAAATTGTCTGAGCAGTTAAAGCAGTACCTGACCCGCTATAAGAACTATCTACAATTTTGTCAACATCGGCAAGTACAAGCTCTACTGTTTTTGGTGTTCTAGAATCAATAAAAGTAGATGTCGGAGTGACAGTACCAGCAATCGAACTTCCAAATTTTTTAGTAACTGAGAACCTTAACTGAAGTCCGGAAGATGGTTCAAGGCCAGCACTATCTATATCGTCAAAGTTTAAGTAAATCCTTTGTCCATCAAATGAAGTATAAGACAAATTGCTTAAGCTAGTTGATATACCAGGACTTGCACCACTAAAAGCAATAAAATTGTTGTTGATTTCCATATTTTATTATTTTATACTTCCATAATGACCACTTAAATACAGATTTCCTTTATATGAAATAGATGTTAGCGGTCTTACTATGCCCAACAAATCATAGTTTCCTGATGAGTCAAAGATCTTTTTTCTTTCGAAAGATACGTCTTCATTGAACCAAGATTCTGCGTCAGACTTGTAGTAAAATAATTTAGATTGTCTGTCGCTAGGATTATCAGAAACTTTATCACTTTCGAAACCATCAGTTGCACAATATAATGTTCCATCGTGATAGGTAAATAACCTAACTCCGCCAGTAGATGGCAATGCTGCTGACAGGTTGAAATGAATAGTTTTATTATTGACTGGAGCATATTTTTGCCCAACAACAAAAGATATACTTGAGTACCCAACTAAAGAATCACTGGCATCATTTCTCAGCTTTCCAAATTGTATAAATGGATGGTCATAATCCCAAGAGCTTGCTTCAGGATCAAGATATTTGGGATTATATGTATCTAGCTTGATAAAATTTTTCTTTTCCAAGAAAGGTTCGTTTTGCATACCTAAATAAACTTTTATATCTCTGTCTTCCACAATAACTCTAATTTTGGACAAAGAATTGTTTAAATCAAAAACATTTTCATCACTTAGTATCTGAATTAAATCAACACAAATAATTTCTGGTCTTTGATTGTCTTCTGGTAGATCAATAAATTCTAAAGCAATCTTGCCAATACGTCCTTGCCAAATAGGTTTGATAGTGTAATCAACATATTCATCAGAAGTATGCACATTTGTTTCTGCATACTTATTGAATCCACCAGCGTTAAAAGCCCAGTAAGCTCTTATTCTGGCTCTAGCTAAAGTTTCTGATTTTGCCTTAATTTTAATTCTAATTTTTATAACTGTATTCAAGTCTACATCAAGATCTAAATTGTCAATAGAAATAGATGGATTACCCGTTAAAGCCGGGGTTACTTTCAATACGTACTTGTTATATGGATTATTGA
>Ga0181357_1000503_pt1 | contig 14836 bp, 14 predicted proteins | sample Fa13VDMM110DN_FD_130094 | JGI IMG/M metagenome (GOLD analysis project Ga0181357, IMG submission 130094) | Freshwater viral communities from Lake Michigan, USA - Fa13.VD.MM110.D.N | ecosystem: Environmental > Aquatic > Freshwater > Lake | place: USA: Michigan | collected 2013-09-24 | reverse complement strand
GAAATCTGATTGGAAGTTTGAGTTATTAAAGCTAATGAAACTTTTCAGCTCTTCACTGAATCCCGACACTACTTCTAGGTAAGAAGTATACTTCTGGATAAACTCATATGAGTTAGCATAACTCGCTTCAACTAATTGAGGAAAGATTGTCTTAGTAGATGTATTCATTATATGTACTCTCCTTTGAATCCGATATCTTTGTAGTCGTACACTTTAACTGCTACGATATCATTCATATACTTATTGTCTCTTATTATATGACGGACACTTACAATGAAGTATATACCTAGCATCTTATCGTCGATAGAACTTGCCGGTGCATCATCATTGCGATCAATACCTATAAACCGACAAGCTTGTCTGTATGTCGCACCTTCAATGGAAAAGTTAATACAGCTATTCATTAGAATAGCATTCTTAAGCACATTGCTACGACCTACACCCAAACGCTGCTCGGGCGAATAATTGGATGTAGAATATACATTGCGTGTATTTTTCTGTTCTTTCCGCGTTAGGTTACCGTACAGATTTGAAATGGGCTTACCTTTATCCCCCTTCAAATTCTTGACATAATTGTCTTGGAATATTGTTTGAACAGAATCAAACGTGTTATCCTTTGCATCTATGCTAAACGATTTACCACTGTATGAATAACTATGAACTAATGAGGATGTGATTGCGTTCTGATTTGCAGCCGCTGGTGGTATATAGTTAAACTGAGATATGATACCACTGCGGGGTATATAAGAGGCTACACTGGGGGTTCTCTTTATAACTACATTAAGCACTTTAGATCCACCCCCACCCTTGAATCCCTGCAGCAGGAAATTCTCTAAAAATAAACTACCACCAGCATCATTCTGTTGACGGTATGCATTTTTGAAAAACTTAGATAGTGAGACAAGCGACCATCTTTTGGGATATCGCTCGATTCGCAATATACATCTATCATTGTTATTATCCTTCGTAGATACATGCTTAGATAATAGATAATTCAAACAATCATCACCGGAGTATGAACTCGGCGCCGAGAAGAATATCTTAGTACCACCCTCATCAAAGTCAGCAAATGATACTCCAAATCCGTCTGTACTGGGAAACACTTCACGTAACAACTCCCGTATAGCTATTCCAGTGTTCAAGCTGCGGGTGTCATCGTCAGATGATATAGATAAGTTTGAATATGTACCGGTTGAGAACCCACCATTCGTCTCACTCAGGATCTGTTTATATAGATCATGGAAAAAAATCTTACGCTTCTTTTGACCTTCCTCTACATACTCCTCCACGTTATAGATAACAAAATCAAAGTCCAGTGAGATTAATTCTTTTACTTTCCCCTCATTTTCGTTTATATTCTTCCCTGGAGTTAATTTCGGAGTGAACTTAAATCGGAAAATATCTCTCCCCTCACCTCTAAAAAGAAATGACGGTCCGCCCTCATCAGCCACGCGCTCCAATAGATCCATTCTATTGTCCAGCACTGCATACCCCTGATGGTAATAGTTATTGATATTATCCTCTATAACTAAATCTAGAATTGCAGCTGGTCTAAGTATGAAAAATCTGCTCTCGGGGTTTATCAGATATGCTTCAAAATCATACTCCATGTCCTCCAGAACCATTCTAGAGAACCTACTACCAGCCGCTTCAGATTTGCCAAAACTATTCATTGCAGTTGTTCGCTTACCTCACTGAGCACTATTCTGATATACTCGGGTTTTAATATTCGAATTTTACCATCAGCTGGCTTCTCAGTAGGGTTTTGTATTTTATTAGTCAACAGTATTAACCACCATAATTCAGTTGTATTGTATGCATTATAGCTAACGGTAGTCCATGGCATAGCATCGGGTACTATGGTCTCATAGAAGTATGAATCATCTAACTGAGCAGCAAAGTCTATTTTCTTGGTTATGTTGAAAAAGAATTGATTATTTTTCGTCTTATAAACTTTGAATATATTCTCGTACCGGAATTCACCTAATCCCGGTAGTTCATTGACGTTGTTTTGATAGGATCCCAGATCTGTCATAATTTGTTAATGTTGCCTCAGAATGGTTTGAGACGCGGTAGATTTAATCCACCAGTTCCACGAGCCGGCCGGTCCGGGACTTCAGACCTATCGTACACTCTAATAATATCACTATCTACTACCGATGAATACATAAAGTTCTTAGAGTCTGCTACTAAGTTAGTGATCGTAAGGTTCACCTGGTATGCTTCAGGTATCACCGCAGTAAATACAAAGTCTTTACCGGCGTTACCACCAATACTATCACCTGGTATTTCCAGCTTCATTAATCTTCTAGACCCTCTCATTTGTACACCGATACTACTCAAGAAAGAGAGTGGCATGTATCTCATACCTGGTATTCTGCATTCGTACAGCGGAGGTATATCTACTAAGTTTTTGTTAATTCTCTCGTGGCGATTGTTATATAGTATAAGAAATATCAACTGCCAGTTTCTTATCACATCTTCATACGTGGCACTACCGGTGTTAATAAGAGGGAATGCTACATTTACAGCGTCCCCGGTCTGAGCAAAATTATAAAATTGAGCCTTCTCTTGATAGGACCCTGTATCAAAAAATGTAGATACCGCACCACCCAGAGCGCCGAAGCCTTCAGCTAAATCCGTTACACCCTTCAAGAAGAAAGCACCAGCGCCGTTACCCCCCGCCGCACCCCATGAATTACTCAAAGCCCCGGCATCATTTTGAAAGAAGGGTAATCTAAAATTCCAACCTGTTGGTTCAGTGATGTATAATCCCTTATAGGATTTCATCCAGTCTTGGACTAGGAAGTTAGGATCATCCCCAGCTACTTCATCGAACTTCTGAGCCAACTCCTTTACCAACTCAGAATTTCCAATTTTTTTCCCGGTTTCCGATGCTGATAATTTTACCTTTCCCAGTAGCTCAGAGAATCCCTTGACGAGTGAATTTTCCTTCACATCTTCTTTAAGAGCTGCTACTTCACCTTGTGTAGCCCCCAAACCAACCGTACGACCAATCGTTTCGCCAGTCTTCACCCCAAAATCTACACCTGACTTCACATTCTTAATCAGATCTTTAATACCTTCAAGGCCAGCACCACCGGAATATATCATCTGCGCTATATAACTATTAGTTTTAACACGTCTTTCTTTGAGGTATATAGAAGGGACTTCATCTCGACCAGCACCAGATTTATCTCTTTTCTTGGAGTGTGTCCAATAAAAATCATTTACTACGTCAACGGCTGCAGTAAAATTAGGAGTAGTGCCCACGGAAGTCTCAGTCCCTACAGGCACGAGAATGGGTACTGTTCTTTGGGTGTCCTTATTTTTAGCAAATTGCCACAGCTTATCCGCCATATACTATATATTTAAGCGGCTACAGTATTTCTAAAATTCGTAGACATTGACCCGGGGTTTAGGTTTACCTTACTGTTATTATTGTTATTGACCATAACATTAGGTTGGATTTGGGTGATATTTTCAGCAATACGACTTAACCATTCTATTTGAGCCCGCTGCATATTCACCAAAGATTCTAAACTCGACACAGTATCTTCTTGGAGTTTAATAGACTTCCCAAATAAACCATCAAGAGGCCCATCTTTTTTAAACCCGATTAGCGTGTCTTTGCTATTTATAATAGTTGTACCTTCAGGTCTGCTGATGAAATCGTCGGCCTTCTTAGGTGTCTCACCCTCTGGTGGTGGAGTGGCGGCTTTAGCCTTGGCAGCTTTCTTCGCCCTCGACTCCGCGGTCAACGCCATGTTCTGCGCGGTTGTAGCTGCATCTATCTCCGCTTGTGATTTTTCCTCTTCACCGAGCAATTTGCCGGCGAAGGGTATCTTACGTATGAGGTTCATGACCATCCTGGGAATATCTTTAAACCAAGCCATAATTTTCACGAAAAAATCAGAAAGAGAATCAACCGCTTTATTTATAGTGCCCAAATCAAAGAACCCAAATGTTAAGAACTTCAATAATCCACCAGCGAGCCCCTTCAATACACTTGTAAAGCTTAAACCTTCATCCTTAATAGATTGGAAAATCTCACCGAAAATATCAAACGCAGCCATTAAGATGGTCAACGGTAAGAATAGTTTACCGATAATCTTACCTAGTATTTTTATACCCGGCAATAGCTTACTAATTATCCCACCTACTTTCCCGAACATCTTAAACAGAAAACCAATCGCACTCCCGATCCCTTTAAAAACCTTTACACCTATGCCTACACCTGCTCTCACCCCACCGATGACGGCGCGGAATACTTTGCTTATACCGCTAAAAAGTTTAGCAAACATTCCGCCAATTTTACCAGACTTGACGCGTCTGAAAACTTTCAGGATACTCTTACCGATACCGCTAAAGAATCGACGCACTTTATAATACACCCCCAATATTTTACGGCCTAATTTACTCTTCTTTAGAGTATTGAATATACGGCTTTTGAGGCCTTTAAAGAAAGCCTTAACACCGTTTATCATACGGCGTATGAAATTGCCCTTACCTAACCCTTTTAGAAAGCGGCCGATGCCCTTTATAACACGCCAGACGAACCCGAATCCCTTCTTGAATATCTTCCACGCTGCTTCCAAGAACGGCAAAATCTTCTCCTTGAAGAATAGTATTGCGCCCAAGATAACGCCGCCTAAAATGGTTAGAAGCATCGTAAGCCAACCGCCACTTTTTGATTCTGGCTCTTTTTTCTTTTCCTCGCGATGAAAATACTTCTTAAATAGATCATCCCAGAATTTTCTTACAGGGGCACTATAATCTTCTATTATTACACTAGTAGATTTTTTAACTATCTCTCTGGGTTTGTCTTTTTTATCACCAGAACCTTTTTTATCACTAGGGCCTTTAGTGGAAGCAATTAAATTAGACCAGAAATTCTTATCATCGGATGAATCCTTTTTATCGCCTTTATCACCTTTATCACCTTTATCGCTTTTACTGCCAGCGATGATAGCAAGCGCTTGAGTTATAAATGTAGAAGGCTTAATTTTATCGCCCTTATCACCCTTTGCCTGCATTTCTTCGATAAGGTCACTATACTGCTTTATAGAGGCTGCATCCATTAATAATATTTAATGGATGTGAACGAGACTAGGCAGTGAAGAACGTCGGATCCATCTCAATATCTATATATACACCGTCTTTCTTAAAGAATTCGGTCTCTTTACTCTTAACATCATTTATATAGTCTACCACCATATTATACACCTTAGCGGGCAGTGACTCCATAAGCTGATATCGCTGATGCATGTTATAATCATCCAGGTTTGCAGTGAATCCTAGGTTAACACTCTCAACTTTTTCTATATACTTCGCAACTTCAAGTATAAATAGATCGCCAAGAGCTGAAGTTGCGCTGTTCTTTGCTTCAATTCGTTTTATGATTTCCGTATTGTATACACTGTCTTTGGCTAGTGACGGTATCTTGCAATACACATTAAACTCGGGTGTCTTGATGACCCGCGACTTTAAGTCATCACCCATAGGTATCTTATTGCCTGATAAGATGTTAAGATCATACACGGTTGATTCGGTTGTATAATTGCTCGCTAACCCATTACATCTCATCAGTGTAATAATGAAGCTTCTATCTGATACAATATATTCTTTCTTTTCAAGAGAGTTGTCTTGTATGATCTGGTTCAATGCTTCGAGGAAACGGACACCACTGGTGTTTTTCTCGATAGCAGTTTTAATTATATCCTTCTGCTGCTTCGCGGTGAGCGGTTTGAACAACACCTCTTTATTCTCTGATGGAATAAAGATAGATACAATATTGCCATCTGTGATGCTTTTAATCGAATCTAGGATTTTATTGAATTCATTGGTAGCCATATGGGAACATTTATCTGAAATTATTTATAAGTCAACATTCGATTGTGGCATTTTACCCGCATTCTTCTTGTTATCGGCTTCGATATAAGATATTAACATATCAACTTCGACCGGTGGTAGATTTTGGATAAATTCAGACGATAACTTCGTATAGTTGCAAATGATTACATTCTTCTGTAGGCACATATAAAGATTAGTCTTGAAACACATCTTTATAAAGTCTAATAAAATATCATACTTAAGACTCAGTACAACGTCATCGAAATGAGGTAATTTAATTTGTTGCAGCTGACCTTCAATGTTTTCAGAATACGCCGTTATCTTGGAAACCACATCTGCAGCTAAGTACTGGAACAAATCACCCTTTTCATCTGAGTTCAAAATTCGTTCTTTTCCATTAGTTGTCGTGGAATATAAAAAGTCTTCTACATCGTACGATGAAATATTGCTAGGTGTTTTTATAGTTACGGATACATCATTATTCAACTTAATTATACAATCAGGGATATTAATATTAGAAATTTTCTGCAGCATTTCGTGTAGGTTTATACTTACTTTTGTATTCTCAAAAGACATTTCAATCTTAGGTCCTACAGAAATAATCCGCATAAACAATAATGCAATTATTCGATCTATGTAGGTCAACGTTGCGGACGTTTTAACATGGGTTTTTAGAATATCATCTAGCGCTGCGCATATGTGTTCGTTTACATCATTTTGTATAAACTTATTCAACTCGTAGTATTCGGCGAAACTGAGTTGACTCACTCGACCCTGTTCCTTTAGCTCAGGTAGGTATATGCTACTGAAGAACTTCATTCATTTACTATTTAGATGTATACAACCTAAATTCACTAAATAATAGCATATGGCAGACGAACCAAAAAAAACTGGGTTTATAGACGGTTTATTAGCTGCCCTCGATGGCTTCGCAATGGACGATAGCGCATTTGAGACGGGTGATGCGCCTGAAATAAATACTCAATTGGACGACGCACCGGATACCGGTGATGATGATGGTACAGTTACGGATGAAAGTATAGATTTGGGTGGTGATGAATCGGATGAAGATGAACCATTCGATGACAGTGTGGACCTAGGTAGTGACGGTGATGATGATTAAAAGAATCCAGCGACATTCAACCCAGGATCACCGCTCTTACGTAGAGCAGAAATGCCCGGTAATTGACCTTTTGATATTCTATTAATTATAGACGTCAGCGGCAAGTACATATTATTCTCTACCGTATAATGAGAGAATGACCATTTAGTCTGGAAGTAGTTTCTGCCTGACACAAATCCCTCGGAATCATACCCAGCTGATTCGTCCGGAACACTAAAGGGAGCACAGTTGTGAAACGTCCATATCTTTCGGGGTATCATCGATACCTTCTGAAATGTTCGAGTATACTGAAGTAGTGTTATATTTGTTTTAACATTCTTAATTTTCTCTTTGGGGTCCTTACTATTGCGAGCCACAAAACCATAGTGAGAGCCTGCTATGACCCACGGCCTAATAAGAAAGTCCACGAATGAAGTATTCGTTTCTAGGAAGTCTATTGTTAATACATCCGGATAGGTACGCCCGTTTGCAATGGGTGCGGGTGTAAATCCGCGGTTATTTTCTATGTTAACTGATTCAACACCGAAGCTATCACCAGGAAAACTGGCGCCCTGGGCAAATAGACAGCCAGTAATTTTCTGTAAAGGGTAAGACTTTAATATTTTTACGGCCTGGTCTATATTAAACGCCTTTTTACTACCACCGATTCGTTCAAGATTTTGCATAACTGCCGTGTTAATGCATTTAGGAAATTCTTCAATAAGTAATATCCACTGTGTGGTTAGTGGAATAGAGGTAAACCAAGACTCCATTTGAGTGAGGAAATAATCACGTGCACTGACAATCGGTATACCTGGAATATTAAATCCGAACAAATTAGATACTTGGGGGGCAAATAGAGGATTCTCACCAGTAGTGATCTTTTTAATATTATCACCGATTGATGAAAATGCGCTTGTGAACGGATCATTCATATGAGTATTTAACAATAAAACCCTACTAGAGTGACCTAGTAGGGTTTTAAGTTTAGGTTAGATGTATGTATTACTTCCTTCTCCAGTAATGATACGAAAGAGTAGCTTCGAAGTCTATAGTAGCGCCCGTGCCGTCAGACATGCTGTATGCGAGAGGACCACAGGTTACGCAGCTCACCCCGACTAACTGATACTGAGCTATCTTGTTATTCTGGTTATCTAACTGCACCAAATCAATAGTGGATGTCGCTCGCGGCGTGAAGTAGTTACCGGAACTACTGGCGTCATCGAATATATCACGGGTCCACTGTTCAAATTTCTGGCGGATTTTCGACTTAGCATCCGAATAAAACTTGAGCGAATATGCCTCACTACCAGGATATGTTGCAACACCAGGTATGTTAAATTTTAACCCCATGTAAGGAACCGATACGGGAGTTATTGCCCGAGCGGGTAGTGCAGCTGCCCGCGCATATACTAAATCATCCTCATCGAATGAGGCAGATGTTGTTCCGCCAGTCTCAATGCTGAGAATGCGGAAATTGATATCGCGAGCGAAGTCGCGATTGACAGCTACTCTGTAAAAGTCATTGATTAATTGTTTGACGTCAGCCATGTAAATATTTATCGTTAGCAGTCGAATTTCTTCTCAATACCTAAGATGTTTCGAATAAAAAAGGCGCCATATAATATATGGCGCCTTTATGTTAGTTAAATTTAACCTACGATCTCTTGGAAGTTAACACCGGTTCTGGTTGCATAGAAGTTAGCTAATATGAACTCAGCAGTCCTAACTGGCTTGATGTATATGTCTACAATCAGTGTGTTGTCATCAATTACTGACGGCGTGTTGTTTCTCTCGTCGCATATGATCAAGTAATCATAAACACCTTGAGTGTTTTTGGCATTATCAAAGATCGGCGTAAGAGTATTAACTACCTGAGTGCGAGTTAATAGTGTGTTAGGTTCGAATACGAAGAACTTAAGTGTATCTCTCGTAGCCTTCTCTAGTGACAAGAACAACCGGCGAACGTTGACGCGATCAAACGCGCTGGGTTTCTTGAGTAGCGTCTTCTGACCATATATCACGAAACCTTCTGATGGGAAGAACGCTACAGGATTGATTGAATTCTTATACAACTGATCCCGTTGAGTCTGTCTAGGATAGTACGCAATATCAAGCACATCCCGTATGATACCACGCGTGAACCCAGCAGGCGCATACCAGGGCTGGAAGTCATTATCGGTATTACCCATCGCAGCTGCAGCGTAACCAGAGAACGGCACCCACACCTGACGACCTGAAGTTACATCACTTATTTTAACGCAAGTGCCGAACACAGTTGCATAACTGGTGTTATAGCTGCTGTAAAGGTTTTGTAGAGGCGTCAACACATGCTGAGCGAAGTTCTTGTTCGGGTCGTCAATCGTCTTAAGTGTGTTGCTCTGCACTAGAATTGGGATCAGCGGATCTGCAATTACTAAACAATCTTTTCTCGCTGGATTCTCTGCGAGGCTGACGAATGTATTGAGAACGGCGCGATAGTTACCGACAACTGTCGGTACTGACTGCAAATTAGTGGAAGATAACCCACCCATGTCAGTGTAGATAAAATCATCAAATACACCGGAGAGCGTTGAGTTTTCCATCGCACAGGAATACACAGTACCTAAACCAGCCTCGATTGCGATATCAAATGGATATATGTCCGAGTTATAGAATCTTTCAAAGATTCTCTGCAGCTTAGCCGGCACGTTGCCTACATGTTTGGTAGACAGGTCAACTGCTTGATACGCACCTACAGGATTTAACCCATCCGATGTGGATATGGCTGTGTTGAGATGGGTGAAGGTGTCATCAGCGGAGAACCCAATTACCGTCATTCTATTAGCAGCATTGGCCGCCGACGTTGCAGGGAGAGTGGTACCGTACAGGTTACCTGCTGTTAGTGCCGGATTGTTTACACGAATTTTGACTAACGGGTTACCGTCGTCACCTGCATAACCGTTACCAACCGAATAACGTGATAAGAAGGGGTTAACCTTCACTGCAATATTGGTGCTTGCATTGCTGATGATATCTTCGATGAAGAACGAAGTAGCAGGACCACCGTTGGAGTTATTGATCAGGCGGTGTGAATCAAAGGAACCAACATAGCTTTCGACTAGTGTCGGGGCAAGTTGTATTACATTGCCGGCGAACACGGACTGGCGAAGCTTAAACACACCAATCATTATAGTGTCATCAAAATCTCTAGTGCCTGAGTTAATTGTAAATGAAGGGATATTCTCCATTATCTGAGACACTGAATCATCAGGACCGCTTGCGACTGAACCCGTTAGGGAGTAGTTCGTCGTGTCGATACGAGCTGTGGGCAATACGAGATAGTTACCAGCACTAACGTAAGCTGCTGATGTATTAAGAGTTAATACCTTTGTGATATTCTCATAGTCGGTCGTATCGTTAATGTTAGTGTTATCAATGATACCAACATAGAGACCCTCAAAAGCCTGGTTTACTGACGTTTGAGACTGGTTAATTATAATAAACGCTGCATTGCCTAATGTACTAATGGCACTAGTCAATGTACCCGATGTGCTATTGGCGAAAGTGAATAGTGTGCCATTTAAAAATTTCGTATAATCGTCTTGATTTAGAGTATAGTGCGCAGGCGCGCCCAATACATATACACCAGAGGATAAGCTATATGTGCACGCGTTGCACATGACGCCGAGGGTGACATATTTAGCGGGATACGCTAGGAGACCCACGTTATCAGATACCGCGCCGCCGGAGCCAGAACCGTAAGGCAGCCGGGTCACGAGGATATCAGCCGGACTTTGGAAGGTGGCTTTTACGGAATTATAGAAATATCTCTCAGCAGCATTGGTGGGAATACCATATATCTGCTCAAATTCGGAGAGGCTTGAGACCCGCACAGCATCCTCAACCGGACCACGCGGGGAAAACCCCGGAATGTATATGGTTGTGGATGCGTTAACTACTGGTCGTAAAGATAAATCTATCTCGCCGATTTGGACACCTGGAGATTCAATTTTGCGTTTATTAGCCATAACTAAAAATATTTAATAGTTATGGCCGACCTTTTTACAAAATTACTATAAACTATTTACTTCTTCGACCAATTTACAGAAAAATTGACCGAAAGAAAACTCAACCGATGTTTCGGCTTCAGTGGCATCCCTATTACTCAGCGTAATGCCGCCTAATTTAACGGGAAATGCATAGGTATACTTAAATTCCACAGTCCGTTTATCATATTCATCGAGAGCAAATATGGATATGTCTGCTGCGTATTTTTTAATTATCTTATCCGAAGTGTATTTGTTCTCACCGCCTATATTGCTAGCGTCATATGAGCTGCTATGATCATCATTTAAAATGTCTAGCCATTTATATATAAACCAATAATTGTTAAATCGATTATCTATAGTAAAATTAACGGTGAGATTGGAGTATGGCTCTCTAACGTGGGTGGATATCTTCATTGACTGACCACCATATCGTTGAGTTACCGACGGGACGGTAACTTCAGGCACAACCGCGCCCCAAACTGAAAAGGTAAATGAATCGGGTAACACGGTGGCATTGGTTCGGTCATACTTCGCCACAATTTCCCTCAAGGTTGCAGGTATCGGTACAACCATAATAAATCTATCCTTACGGAATTTATTTAAAGGTGATTGAATGTGTGGCATATTATCTATTTATTCATGAAGGTCCATCCCTGCTCAGTTAACATGCTCACTTCATCTATATCGTTGTAGCCGCCAGGGTTTATTATTATAGGCAAAGGCGCATCACTACTACCGTCTTTTATGTTTACCATAAATTTCGTCGGGTCTACTACTGATCTTAAGCCATAATCCAACAACTTCAATTTCAGCGGCCGCCGGTTATCATCATGCTCTGTCACTTCAAAGTATCTATCGACCACTTCAGACTCTAATACGATTAAAGCCCACACAAGACTCATTACTCGATCATCATGGACATCAGACCCCGCTGCCGCGGCCCAAGTACCATTGGGGTAACGTATGAAGGTTTTCAACTCCAACAAAGTTTGCTTGTCGTGAATCTTGACAGCATTCATCTCGTTTAGAAAATACCGCATATTCATAACACCTTTATACTTGGTATTGGTGTGAGACAATATACCTAATCTATTATAGACAGACCCCGCAATTTTAGGGCCATATGTAACTAAATTTTCATAGTTATGCGCAGATCTCAATTGATCTACCACTTGGCCGCCACAATTATTTCTTTCTATACAAGCATGCAATGATCCCCAATGCTGAAATATTTCTAGGCATTTGGATGTAAATTGAACTGGGTTTATAGTTCTATTGTGATATATTGCCACTTGTTCGATATTCCTCAAATCCGTTATATCAAATATCTGGATGACGCTAGCATCTTCACCTACCCCCTCACTAATATCTACACCGGCTACGTATATCCTATCTGTTTTCGGTGTATCCCAAAGCAGATAATGACCATCATCAAAGACGAAAGCGGGTTCGCGTACTTCAGCTTTCAATTTTTCATATAGTGATTCATTAACCGCGCTCTCACCATTTTGTACGAAATGATTTCCGAATTCTTGATCAAAAAACTCCTTACTTCCTAATGATTTGATAGTTTTATTTTTCCAATCATCATCTCGTCCAGGCACTTCCCACCAATCAACCCGTTCATGAACCCAACCGTTTTCATTCTTAGTAGCACCGGAATAAAGATCGTGAAATAAATTCCCCGTTCCATTAGGAGTAGATGCAATAAAGATTTTAGATTTTTTGGATGACGAAATAATAGGGTAAACCGATTTCCAGAAATCCATAGCCATACCATTATCGATAAATGCTAGCTCATCTAGAATCAAAACGTTACACGAATCACCACGACCTGCATCACTGCTGGTAGTAGAAATACCAATACTACTACCATTACCCAATGTCATGGATGTTATACCATATTCAACCGTGCCCGGTTTAAGATAGTTGGGTAATTGTTCATAGGCTAACCGGACTCGTTTAAATATATTTTTAGCAGTTGTCTCTTTGTTGGCTACAATTAAGATACGTTGATCTTCAAAGAAACAAGCGATCCACAAAGCGTAAATTGTCATCAAAGTTGTTTTTCCTGACTGGCGACTAGATAACATTATCACAAAACGACTATCGCGGAGTGTGCGTAAAATTCTCTTCTGATAGCCGTGAAGCCCAATCTTCATCTTACCCTTGTCAAGATTTACAATATAGAAGAAATTCTCTGCAAAATAGAGAATATTTTTCCTGCACTTATCTATATCAATCACCCATTCAGGATTTGCCGAATAGTCATAAATCGAGTCAGGAGTCGGAAGTTTGCTATTTCCGAGATAGAATTGGTTTTCTTTAGCAGTCATCGGCGTAAATACTTAAGATGAATAGAACGAGATCATTATTTAATATCGGCAATGTATACGGCAAGATGCTTGGCGAAGTCATAGTCGAAAAGGCTACAAGTAAGCTTCCTGGCGGTACATTTCCACTGGCCAAAGACAAGAAGCTGACAGCGGCTAAAGTCAATAAGAATGCATTTATTAAGAAATCTGGCCCCGCAGATGCCGATGGTGTTCAACCTATAATAGACCCTAAGACGACTAAAAAGGGTAATTTCTATGAACCGGAAAAATATTCAGTAAATTTAGAAAAAAATAAGGCGGACAATATAAATAATTACATGAGCAAAAGCTTTGATGATTTATTTAAACAGGTTATTAACGACCGTGTACGCCTCAACGAAAACGACGACGAATACGAGGAAGTCGCTGACGACATGGGCGGCGAAGCGATGGACGGCGAAGCGACCGCTGACCTTCCTGAAGGCGAAGATGAGTTAACGCCCAGAGAGAAGGTCATGAAGGCGATAGAGATGCTCCAGGGTGTGCTCGACTCTCTCCCAGAGGACGACACCGAGGGTGGCGATATGGGCGAAGAGATGGGCGACATGGGCGAGGGTGACGAGGCTGAGGAGGATATGGGTGAGGAGATGGGTGAAGGCACCGACATCAAAGAGATTAAAGACGAGGCTGGCAAGGGCCTCACTAAGGGTAGCAACAAGGTTGGCGGCGTTGCCACCACGTTAGCTAAGAGCGGTAAGGCCAATTCCAAGTTCACTGATAAGGTAGGAGCCGATGGCGACTTAGGTACGCCATTAGTTAATCAGAAGAAGGCCAGTGAGTTAACGAAGGGTAGCAAGGTTGCAGGTTCTTCGCTGAAGCCCGGTCAGGTTCTTTTCCAGTAACATATAATATATTCATTAAAACCCCTAGTCGATAATTCGACTAGGGGTTTTTTGTTAAATAATTAAGTGATTTCTTTTAAAGAATACTTCACCAAAAAAAGACATATGCATCCTATAGGCAGAGATGTATCATCACATTCTAAGCATCCCGGCCGATTCGTGCCACATATGCACAGAACTAAGATGGAAAATATCAAATTGATGAAGATCAAAAAGGGCACGTCGAGGAGAGAAATCTTAAACAAATCGGATATACGTCAGCTTAAGGCAGTGTACAAGTTCGCCTTAAATGCAAAAAAAGAAGTAAAGCTAGGTAATACTGGCATTACTATAAAATGGCATAAAGGCAATTTCTTCTTGATGAGATAATATGTCTGACTATTTCTACGTGGGTAACCCGACACCTAAGTTTTATCCGTTATCATCTACCGATAATGAGTGTTTCAGATTCACGAATAAAAACAATAATGCGTGTGAAAGGGATACCTATAGTAACTACTGGAGAGAGCAGCTTAACTTGTACGGCCAACAAGTTAGTTATTACGTAAACAATACGACTCTAACCGGAGCCGATATGTTGTATGGTGAGCAACCGGCTCAACAGTATTCATCACCAGTTCAAATAGTGGTGGG